>Ga0265298_10010004_pt1 | contig 11252 bp, 9 predicted proteins | sample AusTroGonzalo_MG_3_FD_193486 | JGI IMG/M metagenome (GOLD analysis project Ga0265298, IMG submission 193486) | Bovine rumen microbial communities from tropical cattle in Woodstock, Queensland, Australia - Gonzalo_01 | ecosystem: Host-associated > Mammals > Digestive system > Stomach > Rumen ...
TTAAGCACCACATCCAAGGAACGTGAACCCGGGTCGCCCTCGTGGATATGTTCCCCGATAAAGTGGCTCACCCCATGCGGCCTCTTGTCGTACAAGAGCTTGAAACTCCCCTTCGCCCCCTTTACAAGGCGGCGGTCGAGTTCCATCATGATGAACTCCCAGCAAATCATGCCGATTTCCTTGAGAGCAACACCCGGACGCACCACGCGCTGGTACACCTTCGCCGACTCGAGTACGATTTCGTACAACATTTTTTGAAGCGGGTCAAACTTGCCATTTACAGGGATTGTGCGCGAGATATCGCTGTGGAGCGTCCCGAACCGCACACCAAAGTCAAAGAGCACAAGTTCGCCATCGCGCAATTGCTCGTCGTTCTTCACGTAATGCAGACAGCAGGCATTCTTGCCACCCGCAATAATCGTCGGGAACGCAAGGTCGCCATCGCCACGGCGCTGCATTTCGTAATTGAGGAACAGCGCCACATCGCGCTCGGTCTTCAAGTTCTTCATCTCGGGCAAAAGCGCACGGAACGCCTCGTCCGTAATCTTTTGCGCCACGCGGGCATCATCAATGCGCTCCGGTTCTAGCACCAGGCGGTTTTCAAAGTGCTTGTCGGCACAGCTCTTGACGCTCAACTTATAGGGGCGGAGCACCTTCTTCAAATCGTTCTTGAGCTTTTCGTTGTGGTCGCCCTTGAACTTCTCGTAATAGAAAGCATAAGCGTGGTCCACCGCATTCTTGCCGTTCGTATATTTCTTCGCAAGCGACTCGACAAAATCCCAAAGATCGTCAATCGGTCGAACTTCCTCGACGCCCGTCAAACATGCTACAACGTTTTCGCCATCCACAAAGCCAAGGCGCTTGCCGTTCCAGAATTCCTTGAACGGGTCCTTGCGCGGCACAAAGAGCGTCGAACGCATAGCACGCGGGTCCAGCACCAGATAGCAACCCGCCTGGTTCACGCCCGTCAAATACAGAAATGCCGGGTCCTGCACAAAGCGCGTCCAAGTTTGAACAAAGGCTTCCTCGCCCCCCGGTTCAATGGGCATCCCGGCAAAAACGCCAAAAGAGTCCAACTTTTTCATCAAGGACAAGCGTCTTTTCGCATAAATTTTCTTGGAATCGTAATTTTTGGACGATAAAAAGACCTGAGAATAGGCTTGAACGTCATTTTTACGTGCTTGCATAGTCAATTTTTACCTTTTTTAACATTTTTTCTGCCACAACTATATATATTTTAGCCATCAAAGACTAGAATGGAGCTTAATAATGTCTCTTAAAAAATGGAAATTAGTTCTCGCCTCTGTTTCTGTAGCACTTTTCACAGCTTGCGCAGGTTCTTCTAACTCTAGCAGCAGCGATACAGGCTATACGGGAAGCAACGAATCTACCTCTGAATCCTCTTCTTACACAGGTTACAACGAAAACCAGGCCGAAGCCGCTAAGCCGGCTGCACAGCCGAAGAAAGAGGCTCCTAAGGAAGTCATCAACGAAAAGACACTGAAGAAGACTCAGGACGAAGCAGTCGCCGCTAACGAAGACAACCACAAGCTCCGCAAGGAAATCTTCGAAGCAAGGACCAAGCTTGGTCTCCCGATTCAGCAACCTTCTACAGATGAAGAGTAGTATAAGGCATTACTCATTGTCTGACAACCTGAAACGAGTTATTTCAGGCGAACGTGAAACGGTTTTCCGATTACTGGAGAGCCGTTTTTGCGTTGAAATACGCACCCGTCTTCCGGGTCTGGACCTCGTCCCCCAGGAAGGCGCCGACTTGTCAGGCCTGCTGGCCGTACTCGACCAGCTCAAAATCGCCGCACGCAACGGCGAGATTCTAGACGCCACCCAGCTCGACCGCATGCTCGGTCCCAAGGAAACTTCCGAAACAAGCTACACCGAACTCATTCCCGACAGCCCCGTCTTTAGGAACAGGTTCGGCATCAGCGTCTCCGCAAAGACTCCCGCTCAGGCGGAACTGGTCAAGGCAGTCGAAAAAAACGACATCATTTTTGCAAAGGGCCCCGCAGGTACCGGCAAGACATTCCTTGCCGTAACGCTTGCCGTCGCAAGCCTTGAACGCGGCGAAGCCGAACGCATCTGCCTTGTGCGCCCCGCCGTCGAAGCGGGCGAATCGCTTGGCTACTTGCCCGGTGACCTCAAAGAGAAAATAGCCCCGTACCTTCGCCCGATCCACGACAGCCTCTCCGAGCTTTTACCCGCCGAGAAACTCAAGCGCTACGAAGAAACGGGCGCCATCGAAGTGGCTCCCCTCGCCTACATGCGCGGCCGCACTTTGAAACGAGCCTTCATCATCCTTGACGAAGCGCAAAATACGACCATCGCCCAGATGAAGATGTTCCTCACGCGACTTGGCCCCCACAGCAAGGCGATTATCACCGGAGACACAAGCCAGATTGACCTAGCCAAAGGCCAAACTTCCGGTCTCGAGCACGCGATGAAAATCCTCCAGGGGATCCGGGGAATCGCGGAAGTCGAATTTAGCGCAACTGACGTTCTTCGTCATCATCTAGTCAAGGACATTTTGCTAGCTTACGAACAGAACGAGCAAAAAAAATAGAAGAGAAATAAATGAACAAGAAAGAGAAAAAGATTCATCTGTTTATTGGCTGGGTTATCTTAATCCTTATAGCCATTCTCTTATTCCCGGACAAGAACATTGCCCTCCGCGCCGAGCGCCCGCACTTGGGCCAGCTCAGTACGAGGACGATTGTCGCCCCGTTCAAGTTCGAAGTTCCGAAGAGCGAACAGGAAATCCAGGCCGAAAAGGCCCGTGCCGCCGACAAGATCAACGCCATTTTTGAATTCAATGCCGACGAAACAACGCGCCTCTTGCGCGAACTGGAACAGTACCTCAAGAAACTCGAACAGTACGGCAAGATGCAAGCCGTCATCAGCACCAGCAAAGACGACGGCAGCGCCGCCATGCAGGAGAAAATCAAGGAAGCTTCGAGCATTTACGACCAGCTCAAGCAGCGCCTTTCCATTACCGCCATCAAGCCGCTTAGCACAAACGCCGTTGCACGCGATTCATTGATGTCCGTATTCTACCAAATGATGCAAAAGGGTGTTTCGAACACGCTCCTTGCCAAGACCGAAACCGAAGTCAGCTTGTTCTGCAGCAGCTACAACATCAAGCAGATCAAGAACATCATCTATAACAAGCCGAACATTTCGCTTATCAAGGAAAACGAAGAAAGCACGCTCGAAATCAGCGAAATTCAGCCCATGCAGCGCCGCATCGAAGAAGCATTCGGCCAGCTGCAAAATTCGTTCTCCGCCGAACAGGGATTGCAAAGCGCCTTCTACGAAGCCCTTTACGTTTTCACGAGCCCGAACGTATTCTATCTCGAAAAAGAAACTGAAGCCCGCAAGCTCGACGCCAGCAACAAGGTTACGCTCATCAAGGGCATGGTCCCGCGCGGCATGGAAATCGTAGCCCAGGGTGCCCCCATCACCAAGGAAATTCTCGAAAAGATCGACGCACTCCAGCTCGCACAGCAGAACGAAGAAAACTCGAAGATGCTCACCGCCCCGTATGGTAACGTGCTCGTCTTTGTCATCATCATTACGCTCCTCATCATGTTCTGCCTTTACACGCCGACGCGCACTATGTTCAAGACACCGCGCCAGCTGTGGAGCCTTATTTTCCTCACGGTGTTGCAGCTCCTTGCGTTCTGGATTATCCACAATCTCTCGGGTACGCTCAGCCGCCCCGAAAGTATCCTCCCCGACGCCATCGACTTCATGTGGCTGTACCCGATTACGTTTACGCCTGTGATTGCAGTCGTGCTCTATGACGCCCGCATGGGACTTGCATTTGCGACATTCTCTGCCGGGTTCTACGGCATTTTGAACGGCTACGACCTCGCAGCAACACTTACAAGTTTGGTTGTAAACATCGCCGTGATTGCCCCGCTCTTCCGTATGCGCTACCGTGTGCAGTTTGCCTGGAGCATGATCGCAGGCATTGTCGCCGCAGCCGCATCCGTGAGCATCATGCTTCTCCTGCGTAACCGATTCAACTTTGCGACATTCTACCAGACGCTCATTGCCGCAAGCGCGAACATCATCATCTTTACCGCAGTCGCATCCGTGCTCTTGATCCACGTCGTCGAAAAGGTCTTCAGCATAACGACCGTGCTTACGCTAATGGAAATGTCGGACTTCAACCGTCCGGCCCTCAAGCGCATTTCGGAACTTGCACCGGGTACGTTCCACCACAGCATCCAGGTTTCGAACCTCGCCGAAAGCGTTGCCGAAAGCATTGGTGCAAATTCGCTCCTCGTCCGCGTGATGGCGCTCTACCATGACCTCGGCAAGACGATGCGCCCCGAATACTTCACCGAAAACCAGAAGCAAGGCGTGAACCCGCACAACAACCTCGACCCATACCAGTCCGTCAAGATTTTGACCGGTCACGTTTCGCAGGGTATGCTGCTCGCCAAGGAATACAAGATTCCGGAACTCGTCGCCACAGGCATCCAGGAACACCACGGCACAACGCTTATCCAGTTCTTCCACCATAAAGCAACTGAACTCGCCAAGGAAACCGGTAAGGAAGTCAAGGAAGAGGATTTCCGCTACAAGGGCCCGCGCCCGCAGAGCATGGAAACCGCAATCCTCATGCTGGCAGACGTCATCGAAGCGACAAGCCGTTCCATGACAGACACCTCCTCCGAAGCGCTCATATCCATGATCCACAAGACGATTCTTGACAAGTTCATGGACGGGCAGTTCAACGAGAGCAATTTGTCTGTAAAGGAACTTTCCAAGCTCGAAGAAGCGTTCCTCCACAGTCTCGACGGCACGTACCACACCCGCGTCAAATACCCTGGTCAGAGATAGGCGAAAAAAAATTTAAAGAAAATCGCCTATATCCCTTGACACACGAATTAATTCTTTTTATATTTGGTTCGTTCGGTTGAAAGACTGAATCAAACCACTGGGGTGGTAGCTCAATTTTGGTTAGAGCACCGGCCTGTCACGCCGGAGGTTGCGAGTTCAAGCCTCGTCTATCCCGCGATAAAGCACTTCTCTTTGAGAAGTGCTTTTCGTTTATCCACCTCTCGTTTGAGAGGACTTTTCGTTTTTACAGTCACCCCGGCCTCTGTGCTCTTTGACCACTTGCGCTTTAGCGCTTATGTGGGCATGATCCGCGAATGGGGACGGGGGCAGCATACACACAAGCTTTCACAGTCACATTTTCCACCTCCATAAAAATTTCACTTTTTTTCGCGAAAAACACCGTTTCCGGTTGACAAGACTTTTAATATTTGTATATTTGGCTCGTAACTCGAGGTTGTAGAAAATGTTGAACAAAAAGAATCTCATTCTTATCGGTATTGGCATTTTACTACTCATTATTGGCTTTATTTGCTTGGGTACAGGCCCGGCAGATAATCCGGTAAGCCTTTCTGTTGCACCGATTATCTTGACGATTGCTTACGTTGTGATTATTCCTCTTGGAATCCTCTACAGCGGCAAGGAAAAAGACAAGTAATTATTCGGACGATTAGCTCAGCTGGTTCAGAGCGTCTGCCTTACAAGCAGAATGTCAGCGGTTCGAATCCGTTATCGTCCACTACCGAAGAATCGGAAACGATTTTGGGGTGGTAGCTCAATTTTGGTTAGAGCACCGGCCTGTCACGCCGGAGGTTGCGAGTTCAAGCCTCGTCTATCCCGCGATAAAGCACTTCTCTTTGAGAAGTGCTTTTCGTTTATCTACCTCTCATTCGAGTGGACTTTTCGTTTAAAGTCCCCCCGGCCTCTGAGCTCTTTGACCACTTGCGCTTTGACGCTTTGCGTCAGCATCTTCGGCTCAATCATGACAGTCTGCAAGCAGCCTGTCGCGACACTCGCCTTGAATGCAACTAGCGCTTATGTGGGCATGATCCGCGAATGGGGACGGGGTCAGCTTACACATTATTCATCTAATCGTTTAAATCTGGAATCCTATTGCGGCATTAATATCGATGACAAGGCCCTTGTCCATCTTGAAGAAGGAGTTCTTGCGGTCCGCTTCAAATTTACTCGTCCAGACATAGCCGAATCCCGCATCAAGGAACACGGCAAAACGCCCTAAGAAGCCTTCCCCGTCGTTCAAGACCTTCTTAACACCACCATTGAGCATAAAGCCCCACAGCCAGCCATTAAAGTCCCCATGCTTTTCCGTATCGATATTCAGGTGATCCACAATCATTCCCGCCTGGAAATAGCGCCAGCGTTTGCCACCAACGCCATACAAGCGGAAACTTTCCTGCAAGCCGATATCGTAAATTTTGTAGCCATCGTCGTCGTCTTCGGTGCGGTCCACGCGTACAAAATGCGGAGTCGAGATAAGAGAAATTTTCTCCATCAACTTCCATTCCAGCGTCAAAAAGAACTGCGGATAGTCCGTAATGCCGTTCGGAACGTTGATGCCGCCCCAAAAGTGCGAATACGGCACCATATAGTTCAACGGATGAATGTACACCGTAATCGTTGAATCACGCAAGGACTCTTCTTCGGGCAAGGCCTGCGCATCCGTAGACTCGTCCGCAGGTTTAGCAACACAAAATACAGACAAAGCAAGCAAAAGAAGGACGATGCGTTTCATGCCCCAAATTTAGATTTTTTTCTTAAGATGAAAACCATTCCACCCTATAGAATTGTGTTTGAAACCTCGTGCGTAAGACGCACCATAATGCGCACCGCTAACAGAAAACTGGAGCGCCACGGCAAAGTCCGGAAAACGATAAGACGTGCTAATTTCAGCGATTTTCCAGCGAAAATTCGCCCCCACATAGATGTAGTCAAAATCGCATTCCATAAATGCGGAGACAACCTCGTCTGTATTCCAGTGAACCCCCACCATAGGAGAAACGCCCTCATCCAAAAATCCGCTCAGCATTCCCGCCAAATGGATCTCGCGCCATTTAAAATCGCACGCCCACTTGAACCGGTGACGCGTCCAAAGCGCATCGCCCGGAACCCAGTTCACATCAAGCCCATAGCTCACGCCTAAAGCAAACAGCGTCCAGGTCTTAGCAAACGACATTTCTGAATACAAATTGCGGTACAGCGAATCCATCGACAGATAAGCGACAAAAGCCCCCACGCGGTAAGCATCGCTCCCAAATTCAAGCGACAAATTCCACGAAGATTCGTCCACATCGTCCATCCAGTAATACGAAACACCGTACGAAGGTACCGCATACCGTGCAGGAGTCGAATGGTAACCGCCAAGCCCGACAGGCGAAAGCCCACCCGCCAAAAGCGAGGCAAACGAAGCATGCCCCTCCGCGGCCAAGACGCGTCCCGGCGCCAACAGCAATCCCAGAAGCAAAAGCAGGCCCATACAGAGCCGAGCGCACAAGCACGCACAAACAAACCTACGGACGAACAAGAATACCGACCACATCCTCGTATTCCCCCACAGACAAAGAAACAAAAGCGGCACCAACGCCAAGATATTCCTGCGCCGGGACTTTCACCCATTCGTACGACATTGCCGAAACTACGGATTTCCACACGCACCGCCCTGCAGAATCCAAAAGCGAAAGCGTCACGTTGTGTTCTGATTCCACGCGCACTCGAAGCGGAGAGCCCTTTTTCGAGATGACGCGGGACGATAATTTGTATTCAACAGGCGCTTTTGCCGCCCCTTGATTCGCATCACCCGCCAACGACACATTCCGCGCATTTTTAGGCAAATACCCCGGCGTAAATTCCCGCCGCATCGAGAGCGGATTAAATCCCGAAGGGCAAGAAACAGTTCCCTTGTTCCAATACACACTATCAATGACATTATCACGGAAACAAAGCCGGAGCGTCCCCTCATTGTTATTCAAGAACCCTAGCGACACCTGAATCATCCGGATATCGAGAATGCCAAGAGCCGAACGCAGAGACGACGTATCCTTGCTTACAAGCACCGCCTGGTAAGGCCGAATCGAATCACCCGCCTTCCCTAGCGCACCACCGCGATCGCAAAAGCGGAACACTTCTAGCGGGAGCGGATACTCACTCGAATTATAGAGCTCCACCCATTCCGGCATCGGCTCTTCCGGGCAATGATGCACCTCCGTCACACGCAATGGCGACAATCCCGCCATCACACCCTCCAATAGAGAATCCGACGCCTCTTGAGTTTCCGACACAGCCTTGGAAGCTTCGACAAATTCCCAGTTATCCGTCAGCCCCACTCGTTGAATGACTTTCCCAGGCTTTGGTTGCATCACCGTCACAGAATCCATACACGAGCCCGCCCAAAGTTTCCAAACGGACTCTCGCGAATTCGGCAGCGAGATTTTTCCGAGCGAACCGCACGTAGCACCCACCGGACACTTAGCCGTGTCATGCACGAGCACAAAGCGCTCCGCCTCCGGCCACGCAAATGCCATCGCAGCCTTTGATTCAAATTGCACGTAAAGCGACTCCGCCCGAAAATCGTCCATGCGAATTTCGACGTACTCGCCCTCCTGGTCCGAAACATCCTTCGGGTCCGGATAGAATTCAGTAAACACCGGGCATGCGAATGCCCACGAAAAAAGCGCCAGGCTCACCGCCGGCACGACACCATAGTTTTTCATTGCACCCTCCCCGGGCGCATCCCTCCAAGCGTAAAAACGCTAGCGAGAATTAGTCGACTTCATAGTCGTTAGGGAGAATATAAGGAAGAGGGTTCACCGGGACACCGTTCTTCCAAACCTCATAGTGGAGGTGCGGACCGACGGAACGTCCTGTATTGCCCATATAGCCAAGAATCTGATAACGATGTACAAACTCGCCCGGAGTCACGGCGGACATCTGCATGTGCCCATAACGGGTCTTAAGACCATTGCCATGATTCAGGACTACAAAATTCCCAAAAGAGGAACTCAGCTGGGAAATCTCGACCACGCCATCGGCCGGGGCATAAATCGGAGTCCAACGGTCGTTGGAAATATCGATGCCCTGGTGCATCTTGCCAATTTCACCCGTTACCGGATGGATACGCGGTCCAAAAGCGGACGCATAGCGACCGTTCGTAGGCGAAATCGACGGAATGTAGCGTAAAACGGAGCGACTCTGGTCAATATACTTGGTCAGAGCGTTAAAGGACTCTTCGTTGTTCTGTATCTGCCCATAGATGCGCCACACGTCTTCGTGCATCTTGGCCGTACGTTCAAACACCGGGGAGGTCTTGCGCAAAAGCTGCACGTTCGGCTCGATACGGCCACCCGTCGAGAGCTTGCGGGATGCCTCGTCTGGCAGCGGGAGTCCAAGCTTTGCATGGAGCATCTTTTCGGCCTTGAAGAAATCACCAGAAGTGTTGGAAATATAATCCACCGTGCTCTGGATTTGCGAAAGCTCCTTATTCAGCTTCTGGCGGCTCGAAAAGGCGTGCTTCAAAATGCCGTCATAGACAGACGTCGAAAGCACTTGCACAAGGAAAAGGATAAAGCCAATAACAACGACGATTCGCAAAAAGAGCGAACCACGGAGAACAAAAGAAGGCACCTTCACGGTCAATGCCCGTGACGACTTCTGAAAATGTATAGATGCCTTAACAAAATTCATCAGAGGATAATGTAAATAAATGGCATGATTTTTTCAAAGGTTTTATCCCTATTTTTTTATTACAAACCATATATAGAAATTGATATGGTTTTTGTAATAACCCAAACGCCATTTGATACACCTCAGGCCATTCATAACAAAAGTTTACAAGCGGCCTGAGGACAAACATCACCCTTAAACAGGATTGTCCAAATCGATGAATTTTGAAGGAATACTGAGTTCAGTCTGGATTTTTTCGGCAAGAGCGCTCACGCCAAAAATCTCCGAACGGTGGTGCCCGCACGAAACAAGGTTTATCCCGTTTTCCTGGCAGAATATAGGGACACTTTCCTTGATGCTACCCGTGACAAACGCATCACAGTTCATCTCCATGGCTTCACGAATGCCGGCCTCGCCGCAACTGCCGCTGCAGATAGCGACGCGCTTGATTTCTTCGGGACCATAGAACAGCTTGTTCTGCACGCCATGAGCAAACGCCGTATCCAGGCAGTCCACAAATTCTTCTCTCGTGGCAGGCGTATTCCATTCGGCAATCACGCCAATAGCCCTCATGCCCTCGTACAAAAATTCACGGACCGGATTCAAGCCGAGAAGTTTTGCAATAACGGCATTGTTGCCGATTTCACGATGCCCGTCGAGCGGCAAATGGAAGCCGAACACAGAAATTCCGTTGTTCATAAGCTTGCGGAGGCGTTCTGCGAACTTGCCAACCGGGAGCTGAGACTCGCCCTTCCAAAAACCATTCGGATGATGAACAATGATGCAGTCAGCATGCTCGGCGATGGCGGCATCAATCAACTGGTCGCGCAGGCTCACACCCGTCACGATTTTGGTCACCTTGTCGCTAGCCTCGACACAAAGGCCATTTACACAGTAATCATTAAAGGATTTCGGGTCGAGCAGGTCGTCAAACCATGCAGTCATAAAAGACAGATCCATAAAATCTCCTTGTTAAGCAAAACATCCCGGCACCATGCCAGAATCGACTCTCCACCATCCAACTTTCTATTGTTAGCTATAGATAATATAGATACATAATTTTTATTTACAACACAAAAGTGCGATTTTGGGTATAAAAAGCCTTATTGGATTAAATTGTCGTTGTCAAAATCTATGCATTTAACTAAATTTACGCATAGATTGATTAAAGATTTATTATAGGAGCCCTCAATGGCACATTATCTTTTTACTTCTGAATCCGTTTCTAAAGGCCACCCGGACAAGGTTGCCGACCAGATTTCCGACTCCATCCTCGACGCCTGCCTCGCCCAAGACCCGAATAGCCGTGTTGCTTGCGAAACGCTCGTGAACACCGGTCTCGTCGTTATCTCTGGCGAAATCACCACCAAGGCTGTTGTCGATTTCCAGGAAGTTGCTCGAAACACCATCAAGAACATTGGCTACGTGAACCCGGACCTTCAGTTCGACTACAAGGGTTGCGCAGTGCTCGTCGCTAAGGACAAGCAGTCTCCGGACATTGCTCAGGGCGTTGACGCCAAGGCTGCCGTCGGTAAGAAAGACGACCAGCAGGGTGCTGGCGACCAGGGTATGATGTTCGGCTACGCCGTCAAGGAAACCAAGGAACTCATGCCGCTCCCGATCAGCCTCGCTCACAAGCTCATGGAAGAAATCCAGAACCTCCGCGAAAAGGGCAAGATCAAGTGGCTCCGTCCGGACGCCAAGTCCCAGGT
>Ga0265298_10010005_pt1 | contig 11252 bp, 10 predicted proteins | sample AusTroGonzalo_MG_3_FD_193486 | JGI IMG/M metagenome (GOLD analysis project Ga0265298, IMG submission 193486) | Bovine rumen microbial communities from tropical cattle in Woodstock, Queensland, Australia - Gonzalo_01 | ecosystem: Host-associated > Mammals > Digestive system > Stomach > Rumen ...
CTCGTCCTGCCACTTCAGTATGGCGTCGAAGTCTTTCTGCAACAAGTCGATGACTTCCGAGCGGCGGGCATAGTCCTCAGGCAGGGCGTCGAGCACCTCGATGAGCGCCATCGTGTACCAGCCCTGGGCACGACCCCAGCAACGCTGCGAGAGACCCGTTTCCTGGTCAGCCCAGAAGGTCTTGCGCGTCTCGTCGTAGGCGTGGCGGTTCAGTCCGGTGTTCGGGTCGAAGGTGCGCTGGTAAGTCGTAATCAGCTGGTTGACGGCATCGTCGTAGATGGCAGTCACGGCGTCAGCCCCCTTTTTTACCTTTTTACCTTTTAACCCTTTTACCTTTTCCGTGATGGGAGCGGTCAGGGTGCGGAAGGGCAGACCCATGAAGATACCGTCGAGCCAAACCTGATAGGCATAGATGGCCTTGTGCCAGAACACGTTGTCGGCAATGGTGCGCGGCTGGTTCTGCAGCTGCTTCATCATGAGCTTCATGGCCTTGAGGTTCTTTTCTTCAGGCCATTTCTGGTACATGCGGGTGACGAAATGTCCGGTACGGACGTTGTCGAGGTTATATTCCAGGATGTTATAGCCGAGGATGTTGCCGTCCTGATAGATCATCGTGTCGGTGTACTCCTGGCAATACTTTCGGATGTCGTCGCCGCCGTAGGCAAGGTAAGTGTCGAGCATGGACTCCAGTTCGATGCCCATGACATAGCTCCACTTGGGCGACTTGGCGAAGTCGAGCATGAAAGGCTTCGGCGTGCGCTTCATCTCGGAGTAGGTGAGCCATTCGGAGTAGTGCTTATAAGGCGGGTTCTGTACTACCAATGACCCGTTGACTATGAGGTTGTCGTACTTCACGTCCTGGGCATAGCCGTCCTGACGCACGGCCTTGTCCTGTACACCGTCGAACTGGCAGTTGCGGACGGAAATGTTGTTAACGGTATAAGCCAGCTTCGGGTCGTCGTAGCCCACAATCATCACGCCGTACTTCGACTTCTTGCAGGTGACATTCTCCATAGTGACGTTGCGCACGGTGGGATAGAAGCCGCGACAGCAGACCTCGTTCGGGTCGTAATTGGTGTTGACCTTGAGCACGGCCTCGCCACACTGGCCAACGGTGATGTTGCGCATGTTGATGTTCTCGATGATGCCGCCGCGACACGAGTTGGTCTTGATACGCAGCACGCGGTCGAGGTTCGGCGAGTCCATCTCACAGTTCTCGGCAAAGACGTTCTGGCAACCGCCGGAAATCTCCGAGCCGATGACCACGCCGCCGTGACCGTTCTGCATCTTGCAGCCACGGATAATGATATTCTTCGACGGGGTGCCGGCATACTTGCCCTGACCGCCCTCGCGACCGTCGTTGTTACGACCGCTCTTGATGGCGATGCAGTCGTCGCCGGTATTGAAGAAACAGTCCTCGATGAGCACGCGGTCGCACGACTCGGGGTCGCAGCCGTCGCCGTTGGGACCATCATTGTTGATATGAACGCGACGCACGGTGATATCAGTTGACAGTACGGGGTGTAGTACCCAGAAGGGCGAACGCAGCAAGGTGACATCCTCGATGAGGATGCCCTGGCAGTGCATGAAGTTCACCATCTGGGGGCGCAGTCCGTCCTGCGGACCGTAGCGGCGCTCGTCCATAGGCACACCGTCCTCGGCCTGTTTCAGGAGTCGCGGACGTGTCACCTGTTTCTGGTTAATCATACCCTCCTTCCATCCAAAGCGCTCAGCACCGCACCACGGCCACCACGTCTCAAGAGAACCGCCACCGTCGATGGTTCCCTTTCCGCTGATGGCAATGTCCTTTGCCTCGTAGGCATAGATGAGTGGTGAGATGTTCCAACAGTCCAGACCCTCCCAACGTGTGGGAACGATGGGATAGAGCTCCGGTTCGAAGACAAACTCCAGCACGGCACCCTCTTCAACGACGAGGTTTACGCCACTTTTCAATTGGATGGCGGCAGTCAGGAACTTCTCGCCTGCAGGTACCACGACACGGCCACCGCCTTTTGCGGAGCACTTGTCGATAGCCTTTTGGATGGCCTTCTGGTTCTTGGCCGCCGTATTGGTTGTCTTGGCTCCGAACTTGGTAATGACATAGTCCTTGTCCACGAATTGCGGGAGGCGGATGCTCTGCTCAATCTGGCTGTATTGCTGTTCGTTCCAGCCCTGGGCCTGTACGCCAAGGGCTACCAGCGTGAGAAGCATCACGGTCTGAAAGAATCTCTTCATGTTATCTTTGCTTTAGTAGTACTGAGTGCAAAGGTACGAAGATTCTTTGAGACCGCAAACGAAAAGCCGTTAAAAAACGCGCAAACGTTTACTTGTTGCTCTGTTTTGCCTGTCCGGACTCGTTGCTTAGTTGTTGCCGTTGGTGGCAACCATGCTATTTACTCAGGGCGTCGAAGAGTTTGTCCAATGCCTCGTCGGCGTCCTTGCTCTCGTTGAGCAGGGTGACGAACTTCGAGCCGATGATGGCACCTGCGGCATTGTCCTGGGCGGCCTTCAGGGTTTGAGCGTTGGAGATGCCGAAGCCAATCATGCGAGGGTTACGCAGGTTCATCGCGTCGATGCGACGGAAGTACTCTTGCTTTTGTTCGTCGAAACTCTTCTGTGTGCCGGTGATAGAGGCCGAGCTGACCATATAGATGAAGCCGTCGGTGTGGTCGTCGATGAAGCGGATGCGTTCCTCGCTGGTCTCTGGCGTGATGAGCATGATGATACGCAGGTCATACTTGTCGGCGACGGGCTTGACGATGTTCAGATAGTCGTCAAAAGGCAGGTCGGGGATGATGGCGCCACTGACACCAGCATCTACACAACTCTGGCAAAAAGCTTCGATACCGTAATGCAGGATGGGGTTCAGGTAGCCCATCAGCACGAGGGGTATTTCTACTTGGCCTTTGATGGCCTTGAGCTGAGCGAAAAGCTTCGTGAGCGTCATGCCGTTCTTCAAGGCCTGCGTGGCGGCACTCTGAATGACAGGACCGTCGGCAAGAGGGTCGCTGAAGGGGATGCCAACTTCAATCATGGCGATGCCACGACGCTGCATGGTCAGAATCACGTCGGCGGTGCCTTCGAGGGTAGGACAACCAGCACAGAAGTATAAAGAAAGGAGCTTCTGGTCCTTCTTATTCGTAAAAAGTTGATTGATCTTGTTCATATGCTATTTGACAATTTATTGATTTAATTCATTGAAGAATTGATGGAGGGCGGAGACGTCCTTGAGACCTGGAGCCAGTTCGAAACGGGAGTTCAGGTCAATGCCAATACACTTGGGGTGATGGAAAGCCTTTACGCGTTCTGCATCATTGAGACCGATGCCACCACTGAGCAGGAAGGGCGTGTCACCATCGTAAGCTGAGAGGAAGGTCCAGTCGAACTGTTGTCCGCTTCCACCTACGGAAGGGCACTTGGTATCGAAGAGGAAGTAATCCACAAGTCCCTCGTAGGTCTTGTATGCCGCAATGTCATCGAGACCACTCACGCTGATAGCCTTGATGAGATGCATCCCTTGCAACTGAGCGCAATAGTCGGGCGACTCGTGGCCATGCAACTGGATATAATCGAGTGCATATTCGTCAGCGATTCGCTTTACGGTCTCGATGTTCTCATCAACGAAGACGCCGACGCGCTTGCATCTGGTGGGGAGATAGGCGGGAGGCTTGGCTACATACCGGCTCGACTTTGGCCAGAAAATAAAGCCCATCAGGTCGATGCCCAATGCCTCAACCTCGCGGATATTTTCCGCTTCCCTCATGCCACAAACCTTAATCATTTGACAATTGATTGGATGAATTCGTTAAGAGCCTGACCGGGGTCGGCGGTCTTCATGAAGTTCTCACCAATTAGGAAACCGCGGAAACCTGCCTGGCGCAGAGCTTTCACCGTGTCGGGATTTGAGATACCGCTCTCGCTGACGAGGACGGGTGCTGAGTTAGTAGCTGTCGCACAGCCACATATCGAACGGAGACGTTCAGCAAGGCGGAAGGAGTTCTCGACGTCGGTGACGAACGAGCCGAGGTTGCGGTTGTTGATGCCGCAGAGGTCGGGGCCGAGGGTGGCGTACTCCAGTTCCTGTTCTGAATGCATCTCAAGAAGTACTTCGAGGCCTAACTCATGGGCTTTGTGCAGGAGTACTTGGCATTCCTGCTTCGTCAGACAGGCAGCAATGAGCAGTACGGCTGAGGCTCCGCAGAGGGCAGCGGCATAAAGCTGGGCCTCATCGATGACGAAGTTCTTATATAATATAGGTAAGGTGACTCCGCTCTGGCGGGCCTGACGGATGAAGTCGTCGCAGCCGCCGAAATAATGCTCGTCGGTGAGGATGCTCAGGGCGGCAGCACCATTCTGCTGGTACGACAGCGGAATGATGTCGGCACGTCCCTCTTCCTTAATCCAGCCCTTAGAGGGCGACCTGCGCTTGAACTCGGCGATGATGCCGGTCTCGCTTTGCAGCAACGCCTCGCGCAAAGAAGGCTTCTTCGCGCAAAGCTGCTCCAGTTCCACATGCTTATGGGCAACGATTTCTTTCAGAATATCTTGCATAAACAATTCGTGTAATTCGTTAAATTCGTTGTTTCGTTATAACGTTATGTCGTTATCACGTTATTACGTTATCACGTTATGTCGTGATCATGTTATTACGACTTCAGCTGTTCAGTTCGACGAATTTCTTGAACGTTCTGAGGGCTGAACCGCTGTCGATGCTTTTGCGGGCAATCTCAATGCACTCCTCGATGCTCTTCTCTCCGCGCTCCAACACCTGAATGCCGAAGGCTGCGTTGGCAAGGACAATATTCTTCTGGGCTGGGAGGGCACGATTCTCGAGGACAGAGTCAAAAATCTGAGCTGCTTCTTCCTCGGTAGCGCCGCCGACCAACTCTTCAGGTTTGGCAATCTCAAAACCGAGATCTTTTGGCGAGAAGATGCGCTCGTAACCGAAGACGTCGGCAGAGTTACCTCCGACCTCGGACGAACCAGCACGGACGGTCACCTTGAAATCGCCAGTCAGCGAAATCTCGTCGTAGCCGTCGATGGAGTTGACGATGCCGTAGTCGATGCCAATCTTCTGGTAAACCTGATTGTAAAGACGCATCTGGTCGAGGTTGGCCACGCCTAACAACTGACATTTCGGCTGAGAAGGATTCACCAGCGGACCCAGTAGGTTGAAGATGGTTGGGAACTGCAGGGCCTTTCGGATAGGACCGACGAACTTCATGGCCTTGGCGAAGAGCTGGGCATGAAGATAGACGATGCCGGCCTCGTTCAGCGAACGATTGAGACGGTCGATGTCATCCGTAAACTTGATGCCGTGATGGGCAATCACATTCGACGCACCACTCACACTCGTTGCAGCATAGTTGCCGTGCTTGGCTACTTTATAGCCGGCACCCGCAATCACAAAACAGCTGGTGGTAGAGATGTTAAAGGTGTTCTTGCGGTCGCCTCCTGTTCCTACGACGTCGATATAACGGTCGCAGTCGAGGATGGCTGGGACACCAGTTTCTAATATGCCGTCACGGAATCCAAGCAGCTCGTCGACTGTTACGCCACGCATCTGCAGGGCTGTCAGCAGGGCGGTAATCTGTTCATTGGGAAACTCACTCTGGGTGATACCAATCAGAATATTCTTCATTTCTTCACGAGACAGTTCCTCGTGGTTCAGCATCCTGTTCAGGATGTCTTTCATCGTTTGTGCCATACGTATTTGACAATTTTCAATTTGACAATTTACTATTTACAATTTAAAGGAAGAGCCAGTTTTGGAGCATCTTGCGGCCGTCGGGCGTGAGGACGCTCTCGGGATGGAACTGGATACCGCGGACGTTCAGCTCACGATGACGTAAAGCCATAATCTGACCCTCGTCGCTGACGGCAGTCACTTCAAGGCAGTCGGGCAGACCTTCGTTAGAGACCACCCATGAGTGGTAGCGACCTATCGTGATGTTGCGCTCGATGCCGCTGAAAATCGGGTCGTCGACAATGATATGACAAGGGGTGGCTACGCCGTGGAAGACATCACTCAGGTTCTCGAGCTTGCCTCCGAACGACTCGCCGATGGCCTGATGACCGAGGCAGACACCGAGTATGGGCTTACGTCCCGCATAGGTTTTAATAACGTCGAGCAGGAGGCCAGCCTCAGAGGGTATTCCAGGCCCTGGCGACAAGATGATTTTGCTGTAAGGCTCGAGGTCTTCGAGCTGGAACTGGTCGTTGCGCACGACATCAACCTCGGCGCCGAGTTCCTTCACAAGGTGACTCAAGTTGTAGGTAAACGAGTCGTAATTATCTATGATGACTATCTTCATAATACGTGTAATTCGTAAAAATCGTTGTTTCAAATCTTCTCCGCACTCTCAATGGCCTTCCTTAAAGCCCCGAGTTTATTGTTCACTTCCTGTAATTCGTACTCCACGTCGCTCTTGGCTACGATACCGCCTCCGGCCTGGAACCACAGCTCACCGTTTCGCGAAACGAACGTGCGGATGGTGATGGCTTGGTTGAGTGATCCGTCGAGGCCGATGATGCCGATGCAGCCGCCGTAGGCTCCGCGGTTGTGCGGCTCATATTCAGAGATGAGTTGCATGGCACGAACCTTTGGGGCGCCTGAGAGTGTGCCGGCGGGGAAAGTGTCGATGAACGCCTTGATGGGGTCGGCGCCCTCGTCCAGTTCTCCACTTACGCGAGAAACAAGATGGATGACGTGCGAATAGTATTGCAGGTCTTTATAGAAATCAACCTTCACATGATGGCAGTTACGGCTCAGGTCGTTGCGGGCGAGGTCGACGAGCATCACATGTTCGGCATTCTCCTTCGGATCGTTGCGCAGATACTCGGCTCCCCTGCGGTCGGCCTCTTCATCGCCTGTGCGTTTGGTAGTGCCGGCAATGGGGTCGATATATGCTTTCTTGCCTTCAATTCTACAATGTGTTTCAGGCGAAGAACCAAAGATGCGGAAACCACCGAAGTCGAAGTAGAACAGATAGGGCGAGGGGTTGATGCTACGCAGGGTGCGGTAGAGTTTGAAGTCGTCGCCCTCATACTTCTGGATGAAACGGCGTGAAAGAACAATCTGGAACACGTCGCCTCGAAGACAATGCTGGATGCCACGACGGATGTTTGCCCTGTGCTCGTCGTCGGTCAACGTGCTTCTGACTTCGCCTACGGGATGAAAGTCGTAAGTCTGAACGTTGGCTTTGTTCATAGCCTTCAGCACAGCGTCAATCTCTGTGTTATCAGTATTCTCTGCGTTCTCTGAGAGGCTAACCACCGTGAGCATATTGTTATGATGGTCGAACACGATTACCACCTTATATAATATATATAGCACGTCTGGTGCATCGTTCTTTGCCAGAGTTTCGTCCTTCACGGCGATGTCCTCAAAGTAACGTACGGCATTGAACGAAGTATAGCCGAAGAGTCCACAGACAGCAGCGTGGTCACCTGTAACCTCGATGCGGTCGATAAGAGCGTGGATGGCCTCGGCGGTGCCATAATCCTTGTCGATAGCGTGACGCTCGGTGGTTCCATCAGGAAAACTGACGGATGCGAACCCGTGACCAATGGCCACACTTGCGATGGGATCGATGCCGATAAACGAGCGTGAATTGTTGGCGTCGTGATAGTCCGAACTCTCCATCAGCGCACTCTGCGGATAGAGGTCGCGCAGTCGCATGTAAACTCCTACTGGCGTGTACATGTCTGCCAGTATCGTCTTGCTTGTTGTCGTATATTTAAAAGTATCCATAACTTCGTGAAATTCGTGTGATTCGTAGTTCAAAAGTTTCCGTATTCCTTTGCCATTTCTTTGTTCTTCAGATAGGTCTCTACGTCTTTGTCGCCGCGGCCGCTGACGGTCAGCACCACAACGTCGTCAGACTTGAAGCTGAGCTTTTTCAGGGCAGCAATGGCGTGAGCGCTCTCGATAGCAGGAATAATGCCCTCCATCCTCGTCAACTCATAACCGCCGTAGATGGCCTCGTCATCGTTGATGCTCAGCACCTGGGTGCGTCCCTGCTTTGCCATGTTGCAATGCATCGGGCCAACACCCGGATAGTCGAGACCTGCGCTAATGGTAAAGGCCTCCTGAATCTGACCGTCCTCGTCCTGCATCACCAGCATCTTTGCGCCGTGCAGGATGCCCGTCGTACCACGATGTATGGTCGCTGCCGTATAGTCCGTATCCCAGCCATGTCCGCCAGCCTCGGCAAGCACTATTTTCACACGAGTGTCGTCCATATAATGGTAAATGGTACCCGCAGCATTGCTGCCACCGCCGATACAAGCTATCAAGTAGTCTGGATAGTTGCGGCCAATTTTCTCTTCTAACTGCCATTTGATTTCCTCGGAGATGACACTCTGCATCTTTGCCACAAGGTCAGGGTAGGGGTGAGGTCCCATCGTCGAACCGACGAGGTAATAGGTGTCTTTCGGGTGACAGCACCAGTCGCGGATGGCTGCTGAGCACGCATCACTCAGCGTCATATTACCAGTCCTAACGGGGTTTACCTGGGCTCCGAGCATCTTCATGCGCTCCACGTTGGTGTGCTGGCGCTCGACGTCAGTCGCTCCCATGAATACCTCGCACTTCATCCCCATCAGCGCACAGACCGTTGCTGTGGCTACGCCGTGCTGTCCGGCACCTGTCTCGGCGATGATGCGCGTCTTGCCCATCTTCTTTGCCAACAAAATCTGGCCGATGGTGTTGTTGATTTTGTGGGCACCCGTGTGGTTCAGATCCTCACGCTTCAAGTACAGCTGGCATCCGTACCTCTCGCTCATTCTCTTGGCATAGTAAAGAGGTGACGGTCTGCCCACATAGTCCTTTAGCAAGGCATGATACTCGTCCTTGAATTCCTGGGACTCGATAATCGGCAGGTACGCCTCCTGCAAGTCCTTCACGCATTTGTAGAGAATCTCCGGCACATAAGCGCCTCCGAACTCTCCGTAAAATCCTTTCTCGTCAACTTGATACTTTCCCATATTCTTTATCGTTTTTGTGGTTGTTGTTTACCTTTTCTTTATTTGCTGCAACAATGTTGCGGCATAGATGAACGAAAAAGAGACTCGCCGCAGTCGCGACGAGCCTCCGTTTTATCTCTCTGATGAATACATACGGCTCAATGCCTCGCGACTGTTACTGTCTCGAGCGCCACCACCAAGCGAATGCGTTCATTAATTGTTTCATGACAATTGTTTAGTTTTATTTCGTCGGCAAAAGTAATCATTTTCTGTCAAACTGCAAACTTTTTAGCAGAAAAATTTGCAAATTATATAATTATTTTCTAATTTTGCCGCCGATAAGCCACTCGTTGGCCATTGCCAAGACACTTATCTTTAATTATTTCAGAGGTTGGTAGCGTCCTGCACCAACCTCATTTTTATGATAATTACTCCGTCTCAGCAAAAAAAGAAAAAAACTTTTGTTTTGCGCATGACTTTTCGTAACTTTGTCATCATAGATGACGAAATTACTCCGTCTCGGCAAAAAAAAGAATGATTTCTTTTGTTTTGCGCTCGACTTTTCGTAACTTTGTCATCATAGATGACGAAATTACTCCGTCTCGGCAAAAAAAAAGAATGATTTCTTTTGTTTTGCGCTCGACTTTTCGTAACTTTGTCGGCGAAAAGAACAATTGAAATGAAGAAACTGAAGACTATAGTCATTAACATCTTTCGCATCAAGGCGCTGAAATATGTGCTGGTGTCGATTATCGCCGTCGCTTTGATAGGCTTTGTTGACGAGAACAGCATCTGGCATCACATCCAGAACAAGCAGCAAATAAGCGCTTTGGAGGAGGAGATAGCCAAACATACGGAGTTGAACAAGCGTAACCTGCAGCAGATTCGTATGCTGGACAGCAATCCGAAGGCTATCGAGAAGATTGCCCGTGAACGGTATTTCATGAAGGCCGACGATGAAGACATCTTCGTGCTCAGCGATGACCAGAAGGAGGTGGTGACGCATGAGACAGCTGAGTAAGACGGAGACCATCTTGTTCTTGCTTGGTGGACTGCTGATGGTGGTAGGTGCCGGAGCCAGCATGTTCCTCCAGTCCTGGGCATCCTACGTTTTTGCTCCTGGCGCTTTGCTCTTTGTCGCCATGCAGTTGCGCCAGCGCTACGAGGGCAACAACTTCACCATCCGTCGCCTGCGTCATATCATGATTGTCAGCGACGTGTTGTTTTTGGTGGCCGCCCTGCTGATGTTTGCCAACCAGTCTAATTTCCTGAGACTGGATTATCTTTCATATATTAAATATGTACACAACAACTGGATTGTTGTCTTACTGGTAGCCGCCATCTTGCAGCTGTACAGCAGTCATCGAATTGCTAACGAATTAGAAAAAGACCGTTAGCGAGGCAAAAAAACGCTAAATATGTGCGCAAATGTTTTAAATTGCGCAAATATTTTTTCTTATTTCGATAATCCGTTGTACATTTGCCGACGGAAAAGAAATTATAAGTAATTTATGAACAAAATACTTTGTGCTTCTGTTGCTGTGTTGTTGCTGGCATCGTGTGCAAAATCCTATCATGTGACAGGCTCAACGTCGGTCTCGGCACTTGACGGAAGCAAACTCTATCTCAAGGCTGTCAAGGCTGGCGAACTCAAGAATATCGACTCGTGTGATGTGGTTCACGGAGAGTTCCACTTTGCCGGACTGTTGGATACGGTTCGCATGGTCAACCTCTTCATGGACGATGAGAGCATCATGCCTGTGATTCTCGAGGAGGGTGAGATTACCATGAAGATTAGCGCTGCAGGTCCTACGGTAGGAGGTACTCCGTTGAACGACAGCCTTTATAGTTTCATAGACAAGCACAATCAGTTGACAAACCAGATGAACGAGCTGGGTCATCGCCAGAACCAGATGATTCTGGAGGGTGTTGACGAGCAGACCATTAGCGAGCAGCTGAATACCGAGGCAGCGCGCATTACTGCCGAAGAGGACGAACTGGTGACAAAGTTCATAGAGGAGAATTTCGACAATGCGCTTGGTCCAGGCGTCTTCATGCTGATGACCAGCCAGTATCGCTACCCCGTGCTGACCCCGCAGATAGAGTATCTTATGTCGAAGGCAACGAAGACGTTCAAGGAAGACCCGTATGTCAAGGAGTATTACCAGATGGCCCAGGAGAACGAGAAGCGTTTGAACGGCCTTAGCGAGACGGCAGTTCCTGCTTCTTCAGCCCCAGCGCCAGCTACACAGCCTGCAGCCCTGACGCCTGGTATGGACAGCCTT
>Ga0265298_10010006_pt1 | contig 11252 bp, 6 predicted proteins | sample AusTroGonzalo_MG_3_FD_193486 | JGI IMG/M metagenome (GOLD analysis project Ga0265298, IMG submission 193486) | Bovine rumen microbial communities from tropical cattle in Woodstock, Queensland, Australia - Gonzalo_01 | ecosystem: Host-associated > Mammals > Digestive system > Stomach > Rumen ...
GTGCTGGTTTCGGTGGAGAAGGATTTGACGGTGCTGGCGGTGGTGTAGTAATCGGCATTGAAGTCAATGTTCAGCTTGCCGCCCACCGTGCCGTTATAGTAGATGTTGGTACCCACGTTGAAGGGAGCTACCTCCCCGGTGTAGTCCTCGGTGAGGGTGGTGATGTCGTCCACCAGGATGCCGTCGCGGGACACCTTGTCGGTGATGATGGTGCGGTCGGACAGGCTCAGCTGGCGGCCCCATTCCACCTTGCCGCCCAGGAAGTGGTTGTCGGCGATCTGCCAGTTCACGCCGGCGTTGCCGCCCAGGCTCTGGGACATGCCGTACCCGTCGATGGTGGCCTGGTCCAGGATGATGGGGGCCATGGTGGTTTCCTTCTCGGCGTCACTCAACTGAATGAAGGTGTTCTTGTTATATTCGATGCCGGCAAACAGGTCCACGCCGCCGGTGCGGTAATTCACATTCAGGTGGCCAACAGGGTCGTTGTAGGGCCGGCGCAGGGACTGGGCGTCCGAAGCGGCGAGGTTGAAGCCGAAGCCATCGCCCTGGCGCTTGATGGTCTTGATGCGCACCACGGCCCGCACGCTGGCGTCGTACTGCGCCCCGGGGTTGGTGATCACCTCGATGCTCTGGATCTCGTTGCTCTGCAGGCGGGAAATCTCGCTGGCGTCGGTCACGCGGCGGCCGTTGATATACACCAGCGGACTGCCCCGACCGATTACCTCCAGCCCGTTCTGTCCCTTGATCAGGCCCGGGGTCCGGGCCAGCACGTCATCGGCCGTACCCACATTCTCCAGCACGGAACCGCGCACGTTGGTCTGCAGGCCGTCTCCGGTGAGCTGGGTCTTGGGCATGATGGCGGTGGCCACGGCCCCTTCCAGCAGGGTGGTGTCGTCCTTGAGGGTAATCACCGCACCGTCCACGGGAGCCAGGTACACGGTCCGGTAGCCCAGCATGGCCACCATCATGATACCGTCGTTCTCGCTGGTCACTATATTAAAGGTACCGTCTTCCTCGGTGACGGTGCCGCACACCACGGTGGAATCGGCCTTGGAGAGCACCGCCACGTTGGCGAAAGCCACGGGCTCCCCCTTCTCGTCCACCACTTTTCCCTTCCAGTCTTTCTTGGCGCTGGCCGTAATCGCAGCCATCAGCATCATTGCAACAAATACAAACTTTTTCATATTTCTTAGTGTCTTAGTTCAATAGTACACCGCAAAGGTACTACAATTTTTTGAACCTCCAAACTTTTTTGAAAAAATTTTGTACGCATTCGTTGCTTTCCGTCCCCCTGTCATTCTGAGCGAAGCGAAGAATCTCGTCATTACTGCACTTTGTGGGACATTCAATGGCTCACTAAGTGCACTTAACAGGCCGTTGAGGTGGGAAGGAAAGGCACTCCCGGGGGACTCCGGCCGGCGAATCTCTTCCACTGACTTCTGTGCCGACGTTTTCGGCCCAAAACGTCGGCGTCGAAGTTACGGCCGACGTCGGCGCCATCAAAAAACGCCAAAAACGTCGGCGCCGAAGTTACGGTCTCAAGATATAGATGTATATTTGCGGGCGATGATTACTGCAGGCCGACAATACTATTTGGACAACCTGAAGGTTTGGCTCACCATCCTGGTGATTTTCCATCATGCCGGACAGGCGTATGGAAACGGCGGGGGCTGGGCCTATACGCCCAGCAATCCGGCGGAATTCCTGCCCTGGCTGGGGAATTTCTTCAGCGTGAATGCCGGTTTCTTCATGGGATTGTTTTTCCTCATCTCCGGCTATTTTGTTCCGGGCAGTTACGACAGGCAAGGCGGGAAAGTGTTTGTAAGGAAGAAACTGGTACGACTGGGAATTCCGCTGCTGGTCATGGGAGCCCTGCTGTCCGTGCTTGCGGGCAAGTTTGAAACCGGACACATGTGGTATGTGGAAAGCCTGCTCGTATTCTGCCTCCTCTATGCGTTGTACAGGAAGTTCTTCCCGCCCGTTAGGCACCGGCAACAAAAGCCAGTTCTTTGGGGATTGCTTCTAATCGGCCTGGGGATGGGTATCGGCAGTTTTATTATCCGGAAAGTGAGCCCACAGGACCACTGGATCTGGCCGTTCGGGATCATTCCCTTGCCGATGGAACCGGCTCATTATCTTCAATATGTGATGATGTTTGTGTTGGGCATCCTGGCCAGGCGCTTTGGCTGGGTGGAGAAGATGAGCGACCGCCTGGGAGCCACGGCCCTAACCATCGGCCTGTTGCTCGCATCCGGCATCTATTTTCGTGGCCATGGTGCATGGAGCGCTTTCATCTGGCGCTGGTTCGGCATCTACGAATCCTTCCTGTGCGTCTTTCTGTGCACCGGCCTCCTTTGGCTGTTCCGCCGATTCTTCAACGGCACGTCACCGTTCATGCAGTGGTGTTCGGCCCAGTCCTATGGCGCCTATATCTTCCACATGTTGCTGATGCTGCTCCTCCAGGCCGCCACGGACACCATCTGGATGGGCGCCCTGGGCAAATTTCTGTTTATCGGCCTGGTTACATGCGTTGCGGCTTTCTCCCTCACCTGGGCCCTGCGCCTGATTCCCGCCGTCAGGAAGGTCCTTTGATTTTGCCGTATCGGTTTTCGAAGGACAAGCTGCTGATACAGAAGGTGTTGGCCGACGAAAAAAAGAAAAATGCATCATTTTGAGCCGCGGGTGGTTCCCGAAAATCGGCCTTCCAGGCCCGTAGAAGGCCGATTTTGAAAAATAAACGTTTCATTTTTCCGAACACGGATATTTTTTCTTTCTTTTGCGGTATGAACAGACGGGGGGAGCGGGAAGAATACCGCGCAAAAGGTAATGGGTATTACCATTTTTGCACAGATGGCTTTAAAGGGGGCCTGATTTTCAACAATGAGGCCGAATATGCATTCGGGATGTTGCTGATGGGACTTATCTTCTTGAAGTTTTCCATCAGAATATATGCGTTTGTATTGATGCCGAACCATATCCACATTATCCTCAGCGGGACGGGAGAGAACTGCCTGAACGCCTTTGACTATTTGAAACGAAAATTATCGGGCCGACTTACCCGGGACGGATTCCCTCCCCTCCCGGATCAGTATTGGTTTAAACTGGTGAAGATAGAAAACCGGGAGCAGATGAAAGGCGAGGTCCTTTACCTCCTTCGCAACCCGTTGGAAAAAGGATTGGGAATCGTTGGAGGGTATCCCTGGGGAACGGAATGGATTTATTACTCCGGGCTTTCTTTGGCTATCGGGGGCACTCCTGCCGGGGAGATGTCCAGGCGCAGCCTTACCAAACTGTTTTGCAGTGAAGTGTCCATTCCCGATCATTGGATCATCCATTCCTTTCTGGGTCTGCTGCCAGATTCATTTGTAGATGTATCCCTGGTACGCGAGCTGTTCCCTGCGCCGAAAGACCTTCAAACAGCATTGGTGAAAGATTACGAAGTCTTTTTCCAAATAGCAAGGCGCCTGGGCGAACTGGCCGAATTCAGTAAATCCGAAATAGCCGGTATTGTTACCCAGACCCTCCAAAAACGCTTTGGCGGCCGGGAATTACGCACGCTCTCAGAGCAGGAGAAGGGACAACTGGCTATCATCCTGAATCGTGAATTCGGCCTCAACTCCTACCAAATCTCCACTTCTATCTTCGTCCGGGAAAAAGTAATCCGTCAGCTGCTCGGCTCCAAAGAGTTGAGGTAACAGGCCGACCTCGGTGCCGACGTTTTCGGCCAAAAACGTCGGCGCCGACATCACGGTTGATGGCGGAACCTACGAAAAACGCCAAAAACGTCGGCGCCGAAGTCACGGCCGATGGGATTCGCCGGTCGCAGCCGGCGAATCTATTCCGCGAAGCGGGGATAGGTGCCGCTCCATCGGCGGTAGGGCGTGGAGGCGGTTGAGTTGGCCTCTACCCACTGGTTCAGCATGTTGGTGGCATAGGCACCGGAGGAGATCCTTCCGTAGGAGTCGTAGGCGCCACTGTTGTACCAGGTGCCCCAGTCCAGGTCTCCGCAGATATTGAAGTTCTTGTTCAGGATGGAGTATTTGAGGAAATAGCAATAGCGTCCCACGGCATCCGTATGGTTGTATCCAACGATGAGGCCCACAGAACACCAGCCCAACTGAACGGTTCCGTTGATGGTGCTGTTGTTTACGCAGGCGCACAACGTTCCGCAATTATAGCCCACTACGCCACCAATCGAACCATACAAGGAGCCTTGTGTGAACTGCGCGTCGTTGTAGCAGTTCTTTAATGACGAAGAAGCATCGACATATCCAGCGATACCCCCCATGCAGTCATACCCGGTCATTCGTCCGGAATTCACCGAGTTGGAGATATGGGAGCCAGCGCAGTATCCGGCAATTCCGCCGGCGTATTGGGAACTGGTGTTTCCAATCTTAGCGCCATTCTTACACCCGTCTATCTTCGTCGATTGCGCATAGCCGACGATTCCGCCGATGTCGCTGCCGGAATCGATGTTCCCCGACACATTCGCGTCCTTGATGGTGGATTCGCTGGCATAGCCCGCGAGTACGCCCATGTACGAAGTGCCCGAAACCGTTATCGAGCTCGCTTTGAAATTGCTCAGGGTGGCCTTCTTGATATAGCCGAACAGGCCCAGGTTCTTGCTGCCGGAGATGCGGGCGTTCGAGATGGTTTTGCCATCGGCATCAAAACTGCCGGAGAAGGGGAAGGTTTCGTCTCCCATCGGGTCAATCGTGGCGCCGTTGAAATCCAGGTCGTTCCCCAGTTTGAAATACTGTCCGGAGAAGGTGTTGCCGTTCGCCACCACGGAAGCCAGGGTTGTCCACTGCCCCGTAGTTGCGATAACATAGGGGTCGGCAGCCGTTCCCGAGCCGGAGGCGTAAAAACGGTCGCCATCCTGGTAAACGACGATGGTCTTGGAATAGGCTTTGTCTTCGCATTCGATGGTTACCGTGGTGTTTCGGGCCGATGTATTCCCGTTTGCCGCCACCTCGAACATGAGGACCTCGTTCCTGACGGCCTTGGTGGACAAAAGGCTGAGCCAGGAGGATGCGGCCGAAGGAATCCGTACGGTGTAATTGAGCGTCGTGGCAATTTTCACCTCAAAAGTGCCTCCTTCCTTGGGAAGGGTAAAGGAATCATCGGCCACTTCCAGCATCTTGTCCGTGAAGGTGAGCGCCTTCATGATCAGGTGCCCGTAAGTATCTGTGGCAAAAATCAACAGCTTTCCATCGGCCGGTGTCGCAGGCGCGACGATGGTCACTGTCCCGGTCTTGGTCTTGTTATCGGCCACAACCGTTCCCGTCCAGCCATTCTCGCCCAGGGCATAGATTTGCGCAACCTCCCCTCCCTCGATTTTGAAGGAGACGGTTGTTGTGGATCCGGCGTCGCAGAAGATCCCCTCGGTAGTTTCGAAAACAAGCTCCAACGCCATGGCCGCCTGCTTGGGAATGTTGATGGTGGTGCCGTCCTTCAAGACCAGCGTCACTTGCGTATCATCCTGTGTAACGCTGGAGAAAAAGGAATCGCCATCCTTCCCGTCTTCGCCCACGGCCTTGGAAAGCCTTTGCCAGCTTGCTCCGCCATCTGTAGAGAGGTACCAGTAGCCATCTTCAATCTTCAGTTTCGGCGTAATTCCGTCTTTCCCATCCTGGCCATCCTTTCCGTCTGCGCCATCCTTGCCGTCCTGCCCGTTTTGTCCGTCTGCGCCATCCTTGCCGTTTGCAGGAATCATATTTCCGGAAGCGTCCAACAACCACGATCCGTTCAAGGTCCAGTAGTAGTTCCCATCGGCATGCAGTTTTATGCCGATCATGGGCGTGCTCCCGTCTTTTCCATCCTTGCCATCCTTTCCGTCCTGGCCGTCCTTCCCGTCTTTTCCGTTTGTGCCATGATGGATAACTACCGCTTTATTCTTCGCAAAGGTTATCGTGTAGCCAATTTCCTCGCCGTCCTTTATCAGGGGCAAGATGCTGGTAACGTAATCGAGTGACTGTAGGACACTTACGATTGATTGAAGGGAAGAAATGTCAGTATTCAACTGATTGCATAAGAGCTCCAGTTTCACCAGTCTTGCCTCGTGGTCATTCAGTTTGTTCCACACGGCGGAGTCATTATAACAGCTTGCAACAAGGACAATCGTTGCAACAACGAGCAATGCTTTTTTCATCTGGATATTATTTTAATTAATCTACTAATTATGTGGTCTTTGGGGAGAGAAAGTCCTTTCGGCAATAAAGATAAGCATTTGTTCCCTGCCATCCAAGGACGCCAGAAAAATCTGACTTCAGCGCCATCAAAAAACGCCAAAACCGTAGGCGCCGACGTCACGGCCGACGGGATTCGCCGGTCACAGCCGGCGAATCAGTTATTATTTTTCGTATCTTTGTTCTTTGTAGGAAACAGACTATGGGAAATTGGCGGTTTATACTATTGCTCTCCGCGATGGTGTTCATTGTTGGATCTTGCTCTAACAAGCAAGACCCAACGCCCCCGGAACCGGAGGTAAATCTCACGCTGCCCAGTTCTGAAATGTCCGTTGATGCCAAATCCAATGGATTCGACTTTACGGTTCGCGCCAACTGCGATTGGACGCTTACAAAGGATGCCGATTGGGTAAGCATTACGCCCGGGGAGGAAAGCCATCAAATGACGGAAACGCTTCTGATTCAAGTAGAAGAAAACCCGTCGGTCTCTGCGAGAAGCGCCCATATTGAATTCCATTATGGTGAAAAGAAGAAAACGTTCACGATAAACCAGGAAGGCTTTCGGCCGTCCTTGGAGGTGTCTGTTTCGGCGATCCACTTCGGCTACCGAACGGCAGAAAAAGAGATTATCGTTACCAGCAACTGTGGCTGGCTGGCAAAAGCAGACAATGGTTGGGTAGCCATTCGGCCTTCCACCGGCTTGGTTGGCCGATTCGAGATGACCGTCAATGTGGAGGCGAACAACGGGCCGGAACGCGCAGGCAAAATCCATATCTGGAATGAAACCTACCAGTTAACCCAAGACATTGACATAAGCCAGGATGGGAAACCGGAAACAGAAGACAAAGATTATATTGACGAGTACGGAGTTAATTGGGGGAAGGGAATCCTTGTCCGGGGCCTTACCTGGGCGCCCGTGAATTGCGGTTATAAGGACATAGACTACCCTTTGGGGAAGATGTTCCAATGGGGTCGCAAACAGGGCTTGGGATACCAGGATGATACTTACAAGGATGCTACCACTCCCCTTATCTGCCCCATCTGGGAGGGGAAAAACGGCGAAGAAGATACCAACAGTTTTTATCTGTACTCCAACAAAAGCCAGTTCAGTTCCGACTGGATCATGAACGGAAGCAACAACTATTGGAACCTGGGAACAGAAGAAAACCCCATTAAGAACAAGGAATTTGATCCCTGCCCCGAGGGCTGGAGAGTACCCACCGCATTTGAGTTCAAGTCGCTGATAAACTATGTCCAGAGGGAATGGATACAGGAAAAGGGCTGGAATGGGTATCGCTTTGAAGATGATGCAACCCAACTCTTCCTGCCGGCTGGAGGCCGATTAAATGTTGTTGACGGAGAAGCGCTTGACCGCAATGTGGAAGCGTATTACTGGACCAACTCCACATCCGAAGGAAGCTCATCCTACCTGTATCTGTACAAGGAGAATTGCAGCGTGAATGCCTTCGGAAGCAGAGCCGGCGGGTGCCTGGTTCGCTGTGTTAAGGAGTAATGCTAAAAGATTCCAGAGGAACCGTTTAGCCACCAATCGGCCGGGAAAGGAGTCACTTCGCCGCCTTCCTCCATTCCAGAATCCTCCAGAATCCGGTTATTTGTACTTAACAGGACGCAATCTGTTTGGGGTGCCCTGTATTCTTCCTTAATATCCATTTTAACTGATTATTATGTCTATTCTGTCATTATCCATAGAGTCTTCCCCTTCCGTGTCTATCTCCATGGAAGAATCGTTTTCGGCCGATTCGGTTCGGAAATTATTGTATAAGTCATTCCAACCATCGGCGGCCTGATAAGCATCCACAGCTTCATCGGCCACCACCAGGATTACCGTACCCGTGAGGCCGAAGAAAGCGTTGCTTCCCAGCGTGGGTGGCACAATCGGCTTTAAAATCACCCGGGTAAGCGTGCTGCATCCATAGAACATATCATTGGGGATGGCAGTGATCTGCTTAGGAATGGTGATACACTCCAGGCGTTTCTGATTTTTGAATGTGGGAAGACTGGTGAGTCCCGTAAAGAATTCCAGTTCGTTAAAACGGGTAATGTCATCGGGAAGCGGATACTGTGACTGATCCGGGAAAGAGCTCACACCGGCGATTTCCACCATGGTGAGCTTTCCGTCATGGTTGGTATCGAAATGCTCCAGGCAATACTCCCGCATATTGGCGTCTTCCGGAATCATGTCATCTACAAGGAAGCCCGAAACATTGGTATTATAGGCTGTGCCATTATTCAGTTTTGCCGATGTAAAACTGGTGGTAAACGTGGTAGTGTTCGTTTCCAGAACCACACTGCGGGAAGAGACAGCGGCCGATCCAGGAATCGCTGCATAAACGGTCCTGACACCGGCCCCGCTGGCAGACTGACTGCTGGGAGACAACAGGATATCACCCGTGTGCGGGGTAATATCAAATCCGGTTTTTGCGCCGTTAATGCTCAAATCAAAAGAATCGGTAACATTGGTCAGCGTTACAGTCTTAATTCGCGTGGAGGCTGGCATATCCGACAATCCTATCATGATGTAGCTCATCAGATAAGAGAATGACAGAGAGGTGTTTTGGAATATGGTGCTTCCCGCCGTCGTAGTACAATACACGCACAGCGGCACGGTACCGGTGGTGCCACTCTGGTTGGCCATATCGATACTGATCCCGGTAAAAGGGACCTCCGAAGTGTTCTCCTGCGCCGGATAGAAACAGGTAAGGACATCCCCCTGAGAGACCGTACCATTCAGGGATCCAGAGAACGTGGCCCGTGTGCCAGACTGATCGGCCGTAAGATAGCCGCCCAGGATCTTGCCCGTAGTAAGGTTGATGACCGACAACCTGTCCCCTGCGGCCCATTTGATGCGCACAGTATATTGGGTGGTTGCCTTGGTGTCCAATTCTGTTTCCTGCCCTTCAATCAGTTGCATTTCGGGCAGTTCTGCGCTTATTGAGCAATCGAACGTGCCGCTTGCTATGGTCTGCCGCTCATTTTTGGAGCACGACCACAGCAAGAGGATAGCTGCCGATATGAAAAGCGTGAAGCGCCGCATTACTGAACCGGGATATCGGTATTGGCAGAGCCCATGGAGCCCTCCGACTCCATGGACATATTCATGGTCCCGTTACGGTCGTCGCTTCCAAGAGCAATCTTGATATTGTTCAGGCAGTTGCGCTTGACCTGAATGGTCTTTTTACCCAAATCCTGCGTTACTCCAATTCCGCGCAACCACACAACGCCCACTTCCATATTCTCGGAATAATCCGCAGCATATTGCCAGGCACTCTTGGTGTCATAGAAGGCAATGAATTGTGTCTCACTTACGTATTGTTCCGTGTTCGTTGTATTTTCAATAAATGTACGGGTGCCATTCTTGATTGTAACCGTCACTTCACCATCGGTAACACCGGAAAGTTCGTATTTAAGCTTAAAGCCAACGCGCTTGAAGTTGATGTCCAGCGTTTCATAATCCCCGGTAGGGGAATAGTCATTCACTTCTCCGTAGAACCAGTCTGTGCAGGTGGGATACTTTTGCCCATTGATGTTGGCTTTCTCTATGTTAGGGAGTTTGAGATAACTCACGCTATCAGTTGAAGAATTTTCCGATAGGGTAGTTGCGGAAGAAGTGGAATAGTAATAGAAGCAACTCTTGAACGCAAAATTATATATGTTAATAGGATAGTAATAGCTAGAATTTCTATCGCTGGCAGAGCCCTGATAATAATGATTACTATAATAATAACCGAAGGTAAAAACAAAAATGTCCTCCGAGTTATAGCCATAACATTTTAGACTATTCTGCGTCAAACGAAAACGTTCGCTTAACAGATTCTTCGCGTCCTTTACCATTGATACAATAATCCGGTAACTGGACCCTTTCTTTAACGCCAGCTTCATGCTCTCCAGATTATCAAAATAACCAAAAGCGAAACTGTCACTCCCCTTGTACACTTGAACACAATAGATATCGTCCGTCAAGGTTACTTTTGTCAGCGGGCTTTCGGAAGTTGAGATTTCACCTACAGGGTGGAACGAAACTATGCACTCTTCTCCGTCCTGGATACCCTGATTACTGGTTTCCGGTTTGTTGCAGGCCATCATCAGGCCCAGTAACGCCATTATGGTATATACACTCTTTTTCATTTCCTTTATTATTCAGGGTTAACACCGGTATCAATAAGGCCGTCCGTATTGATGCCCATATTGATGATATTATCATCATCCATTTCCTCTTCTGTCAGGTCAAACAACCCGCCGGAGAGGTCCGGAGTAAGAGTGATATTAACCGTGGTCATCACATTGCGCTTGAAGTTGATTTCCCGGTTTTGTGAGATATTCCAAAGAGAACCGCGGTCACTAGTATAAGTGAAACCGATATTGACCACCATCGGGGTCTCCTTTTCCCAGCAAGTATAAGTATCCGTGAAAGAGTAAATTTGCTCTGTTCCGGCATCGTCCTGCGTGTAAGTCCTGTTATAGAAATCGCCGCAAGTAACTCTTAAGGAACCTTCCCGTACACCGGAAATGACAAATTTGGCGCCGAAAACAACACGCTTAAGATACACGTCAATGGTTCCGTTAGGGACAGGCTCATATTGGTCTGTTTCTCCATAAAAGCGGTTGACGCTGGCGTTCCTGGTGGCATTGTTGGTATTCGGAGAGGTGGTAGTAATGATATGGGCATTCCCACTGTTCATCCCATTCAAATAGGTGCTGGTGCCAATAATGAAGCGGTTCCCCAAAAGCGTAGAACCTGAAGCGTTGGTTTGGAAGGGATAGCAATAACCCGAATAGGTATTGTTGAAAGCCTGTCCAAAGTACAATTTGTTCTTGGCATCTTTAATAAGCGTACAGCACACCCTGTACTTGTGGTTTGAGAGCAGGGTGATGGTCATATCCGGCACATTGTCAAAAAGACCGTACGCATAGATATCGTTTGTCACGCCATCTCCCTCCTGATCGTAATAGACATTGATACCGTAGGCGTCCACCGGTGTTACCTTTGTTAAGGGATCCTGTTCCACAGACACATCAAAGTCTCCGTCAATCTTGAGAGAGACC
>Ga0265298_10010007_pt1 | contig 11251 bp, 8 predicted proteins | sample AusTroGonzalo_MG_3_FD_193486 | JGI IMG/M metagenome (GOLD analysis project Ga0265298, IMG submission 193486) | Bovine rumen microbial communities from tropical cattle in Woodstock, Queensland, Australia - Gonzalo_01 | ecosystem: Host-associated > Mammals > Digestive system > Stomach > Rumen ...
GAGTGGTGCTGGCGCACGCTCGGCTTCGTCCCGGAGATCACGCACGAGAAGGACCACCTCATGCTGAACCTGTTCGACGACCGCGTCGTCCAGGTCGAGCCCAACTCCGGCTGGATTCTCGGGCGTATGCCGCCGGAGCTCGTCAAGTACTGGGAGGACTGACATGGACGACGAAGCGAAGTTCTGGTTCAGGTGCCTCGCGGCGATACTGCTGGCCGTCGTGCTGGCGGTGCTCGGGGGCATCTTCATAAACTGCTGGCACATGCACCGCATGGCCGAGTTGGGGTACGAGGAGCGGATCGTGCCGGGCAGGCAGTCGACGCTGTGGCAGAAGCTGCCGCAGCCTCCGCCGCCACAGCCGGCGGTCACGCCGCCGTCGTATTCGATCGTCCCGTGCTCGAGCAACCTCGAGGCGTACGTGACGACGAACAGCTTCGTGATCGGCGACGGCAAGATGGGCCGCATCGAATGGTTCGGGGAGCTGAAATGAACCCGCTCAAGTTCTGGCACTTCGACACGGACGTGTACGGCCTGCACATCGGCCTCATCCTGGGACCGCTCGAGAAATGCACGGAGAAGTGGCTCACCGAGAAGATGCGCAAGGCGTGGCCGAAGGTGCTGCCCTCCGAGGGCGAGGTCGAGCTGGGCAAACCGGACGAGTGGTGCTACGCGGACCACATCGTCATCACCGCGAGCAACAACACGACCTTCCGCTTCGTGCGCATACCGCAGTTCTTTCCGAGAGGGAAGTCCGCGGCGCATGACCTCGCGGTGCTCGTCCACGAGACGCACCACCTGGTAGCGACGGCGCTCAAGTACCTCGGAGTCGAAAACGGCGAGCACGAGGAGGCCGCCGCCTATCTCGAGGAGTACGTCTTCGAGAAGTTCATGACGATCCTCTACAAGGAATACGGAGTAATCTGATGGCCTGGAAGACGAAGATGCACACGCCGGAGTCGGCGAAGGGGATGTTCGACGGGAGGACGAAGGCGTCCCTCCGCGCCGAGCAGGCAAGGCTGCGCGCGAAGGACACGCGCACCGCCGCGGAGCAGAAACGCCTGAAGCGCGTCAACTTCGCGCTTCGCGCCAAGAACAGCTTCGGGAAGGCGAAATGACGGTACGCCCGATAAAGCGGTTCGTCCTCCTGGTGGACGACCAGCCCGAGACCGTGGACGGCGGCGTGATCGTCCGGCGCGAGCTCGGCAGCGCATACCTCGACTACTACGTGGCCGCGGTCGGCGAGACGGAGGAGTGCGACTTCGGGGCGGGGGACAGGGTCCTCCTCGCCGACCCGAACGCGGGACGCAAGGTGAGGCTGGACGGCGTCGTGTACCGGCTCGTCCGCGTCGCGGACATAATAGGAGTGGTGGAGCCATGATACGGATGGTGATAGACTACGGCATACCCGAGGACAGGAAGTACCACATCACGGTGTTCCCGCTCCACGACGACGCCGCGCCGGAGATGGACGCGCTCGTCGAGGGGTTCCTCAAGGAGACCCGCGGACTCCTCGTCATCGACATGACGCTCGAACTGTGCCTGAAGGGCGTGGAGGTCCCGGACGGCACGGAGGTCGAGTGGCACTACTGGCACCTCGGCGAGAAGAGGATCAAGCCATTCCCGGAAGGCTTCCTTCCGTCGGACGGGCTGATCGAGCGCCTGCTCGACCCGCGCGCCCCCGGCGGGACGAAGTACCTGCGCTACGAGGAGGCGGGCGATGGCCAGCGGGCTTGACCCTGCCGCCCTCCAGGCCATGTTCGGCGCGGGAACCCCGGACGCCGACGGCAACCTGTCGTGGAAGCTCGAGGGCGGGGACGCCGCGAAGGCGCTCGGGATAGACATCCCGGCGCCGTCTATGCCGGCTGCGCCGGAGCTCCCCCAGGTTCCCCCGGTCCAGCGGACGGAGTCGTTCGGTCCTCCGGTGGTTCTCCCCCAGAAGTCGTCGTGGGCTCCGACGGCCCTTCTGGCGGCTCTTCTTCTGGTGGAGGTTCTGCGGCTCCTTCTGGAGCTTGCGCCGTACCTCCTCCGCCGCTGACGATCGCCGCGATCATGTCGCGGGCGCGCTGCACGGTCGCCTGCTCCTCCTCCGTCTGCGGGACTCCCGCCTCCATCACGGAGTCGAGGAACTCCACGGCCTCCTGGAGCTGCTCGTCGGTCGGGTTCTCCACCGAGTCGTCGAACGTGCAGACGCGGGCGAGTATCGTGCGCCGGAGCTGGATCTCGTCGTTCCGGTACGCGGTGTCGCTGAAGAACTTCCGCTGCTCCTCCGTGGGCTCCGACGCGGGCTCGAAGGACATGTCCTCCATCACCACGCGGAACGCCTCGTTCCACGCCACGCACTTCGCGTCGCGGGCGTCTCCGAACACCTTCGGGTTTATGACTATCCTCGCCATGTCAGTCGCACTCCATCACCTTCTTCATCGTGAACGACCCCCACACCGCCGCCGTGTCGACGACCGTGCAGGTGCCGAGTATGCGCGTCGGGCTCACGTGGCCGTAGGCGTAGCACCCGCAGCCGAGCTGCCCGGCGACGTAGCCGGAGATCTTCTTGTCGCTCGAGCCGTTGCCGCCGGCGAGCGTCACGATGAGCGTGTTGTCCTCGCCGTCCGCGAGCGCGTAGCTCGGCGTCGCCTCGATCGTGATGAAGATCGAGGGCTTCTTGAAGACGCCCGTTTTGTTGTTCCCGACCGCGTGCCACCCGCCGCTTTCGACGACCGTCGCGTACTTCACGTACTGGCCGTTCGACATCTTGTGCGACTTGTTCACCATGTCGCGGAACTCGACGGACGGCTCGCCGCCGTTCCTGTCGTGCTCGACGACGACCCGTCCCTTTATCTTCTGCACCTTGTACACGCGCTTCCCGAGCGACCGCGAGTTGTCCACGATGGCCGGGACCTTGAGGCTCATCGTAAGGTCGTAGTATGTCGTCCTCGCGAGGAGGGCGAGCGGGAGCAGCATGGCCGCTATCACGAGCTTCTTCATGGCGTTCTCCTTTCCGTTGCCGCGAGCATGTCGCGGAAAGCCTTGAGGCCGTCGGCCCGGCGGTTGGCGAGGCCCTTCAGCGCCTTGCCCCCGGCCATCCTGTACGTCGGCGCCTCGCGGAACACGACGGCGTCCACGTCCTCCCCGGCGACGGCGGCGGAGCCGTCCCGGTTGAGCAACGGCGAGTGCTTCGTGAGCGCCGCGAGCCCCATGTTGTAGGCGAGGTCGAGGAGCTGCGCCATCGCGCCGGAGCCCGCGCGCCTCGCCCACGGCATCTGCCGGTACATCTCGGCGGCATCCCTGCGCACGCGCCCCGCGACGAACTTCGCGGCGTCCGGCTCGGCGATGGAGTCGCCCCTGCGGACGGGGCGCATCTTCCCGGTCGCGGCGTCCCTTATCTCCGTCTGCCCGTAGCCGACCGTCCACTTGCCCACGGCGTCCTTGTACGCCTGCTCCCGGAAGCCCTCGTGCTCCTTTATGAACGGGACGGCGATCGAGAGCGCGTCCTCCACGCGGCGGTACACGGCGTCCGGGGACATGCGGGCGACGAACTCCGACGGGACGTACTCGTCGCCCCTCCACGTGCCGGCGAGCCTTGCGTCGTCCCCCGTGGCGTAGCGGGATTCCACGGAGAACGTGGGGTGGTTCGGCTTCTTGTAGCGGTCGATGAAGTGCTGGCCGTCCTTCACGTTGTCCTTCACGGTCTCCGGGTCGAGCCAGTAGCCACGGAGGTCGTAGTCGCCCTCGTACTGCAAGGGCTTCGGCAGCGTCGCGCGCCACGCCTGGTACTTCGCCTCCTGCTCTTCCGTGAGGGCGGAGTCGTACGCCGCCGGGTACACGACGTGGCCCGTCCCCTTGACGTCCACGGAGTCCCAGGCGGAGCCGCCCTTGGCGTCCTGGCGCGGCAGCTTGTCGAGCGGTATCTCGGTCTTCACCTTGCCGGCGTCCGGGTCGGAGTCCCGCCCGAAGATCGAGCCGACGAGCGAGGTCGCCGCGTCGGGCACCACGTCGTAGTGCCTGTTGACGTCGAACTTGTCCGTCACCTTGCCGTCCTGCACGCTGAACCCTCCCACGGACTGCGAAGCCTCCCACGCGCCGGGGCGGGCCGACATCTCGACGCGACGCGTCCCGACGTTCCTTCCGATCTCCCGGAGCGCGTCCTGCGAGAAGTACTGCTCGTCGCGCACCTCCGGCCGGTAGTACTTCCCGCCCCCGCTCGTCATGTTGGCGATGGCGGCCCTCGCGCCCACGTACGCGGGCTGGAGCATCTTCGCCGCCGGCGACAGGAGCGGCACGCCCATGTCCGCCGTCTGCGCGGCCTGGCGCTCCATCCAGGCGATGCCCGCGTCGAGCACCTCGCCCGTCTCGCCGAACCGCTTGGCGATCCCGCCGAGGAGGTCGGCCTCGGTCTCCTCGAGCTCCTCCGTCCTCCTGATCGCGAGCTCGAGGTCCTCGAAGTCCGTGCCGCCGGACATGTCGCCCTCCGCCGGGTCGTCGAGCTGCACGGGCGCGCCCTCGCCGGAGCCGTCGTCCGGCGACGCGTCCTCGCCCATGTCGTAGTAGCCGCCCGCCTCCGGGTGCTTGCGGAAGAACTCGAGGTCTTCCTCCGTGTAGTCCCGCTCGTCGGAGACGACGGGTATGCCGAAGATCGTATCGGGCGCGCGGTCGCCGGAGAAGAGCCGCCCGCCCACGGCGAAGCGCCCGCCCTTGCCGGCCTGCCGCACGGCCTTCGCGCCCTTGCCGAGGCCCGTCCACGTCCCGACCTCGAGGACGCCGTCGAGCGCCGAGACCCCGGCGGAGTCCGGCCTGTCCGGCTTCAGCGCCTGGTCGTAAAACTCGTGCGCGACGTCGAACGGCTTCGAGAGCTTCCCGGGGAGCAGCGTCCCCGCCCCGATGAAGATGTCGTTGGCGACGCGGCCCGGCGCCTTCACGACGTCCATAGGCGTCATCGCCATCGTGTCGAGCGCCTTGAGCGCGTCCTTGTGCTCGACGTGCTCCTCGCCCGGCCTCGCCGTCATGCGCACGGAGAAGTCCTTCTCGACCACGGGCTCGTCGAGGAAGCGCGGGAAGAGGACGTTCTGCCACCTGTCGAGCTCGTTGTGCATCCCGAGGAACCACCGCCTCGTCCCGGCGTGGCCGGACGCCTCGGCGCCCATGAGCGGCACGGAGTTGACGAGCTTCGCGCCGTCGAAGAGCGTGCGCCCGATCCCGGTGCCGACCTGCTTCAGCATGATGCCCGCGGTCTCCAGCGGCTCGTGGAGGTTGCGCCGCCAGAACTCGTCGGACATCCGCTGCACGATGGCCTCCTCGGCCGCCGTGCGCCTCCTCGGCGTGTCGCGGGTGTTGAAGCTGTAGCCGGTGAGGCTGACCTTCCCGGGCGCGTACGGCCTCCCGGCGAGCACGTGCGGCGGGCTGTTCCGGGACGACAGGTCGGTCGCGGTCGTCCCGTCCGGCATGGAGACGAAGCCCGGCGGAGGACCCGGGAGCTTGAGGTTCAGCCTCGGGGGCTCCTCGGGCTTCGGCGGAAGCGCGTCTATCAGTTCGTCAAAGTTGAAGGCCATCGGTTCCTCCTTCAGTAGTCAAGCGGTTTCGGGGGCTCCACGGCGAGCGTCCTGTACGGGTTCTTGAGCGAGCCGCGTATCACGGCGCGCATGATCGCGCGCTCCTCGGGCGTGAGGTTCTTCTTCCAGTCGCGGCCCTGCGCCTTCATGCGGTCGCGGATGGAGCGCATGACGGCGCGGCGCTTCGCCCCGAGCCTGTCGAGGACGCGGGCGACGCGGTTCAGCCTCTCGGTGTCGAAGGGCTTGGAGAGGTCGTCGGGCAGCGCCTCGAAGAACTCGCCGTACGCCCTCGTGAGGACGCGGCCGAGCGCCTTGTCGAGCTGCCGCCTCGGGTCGAGCCCGTTCCTCCGGGCGTCGGCGAGGATGTCGTTCACGGCGTTGCGGGCGAGCATCGAGCCGCGGCCCTTCCTCGCGCCGAAGGCGTAGTTGGCGCGGTCGTTGTACGCCCACGCCGTGAGCGCCTTCTCGAGCCTGTCCTGGATGTTCGTCTGCGACGCGCCCATCTGCACCGGCCCGAAGACCGGGAGGATTCCCGCGTCGCCCGTGCGCGTCACGCCGCCCACGGTGAACGGGAGGAACGCCTGCGCGAGGTTGAAGAGCGCGCCGTCGGTCGTCGGGTCGAGCCAGCGCTCGAACTGCCCCTTGTCGTCCCACGGGAGCGCGCGGTCGAGGTAGGCGAGGTTGCGGCCCATGATGCCCTCGAGGATGCGCTGCGTCGGCATCGAGAGCTTCGAGAAGAACTGCGCCGACGCGTCGTCGAACCAGCGGAAGAACTCCCAGCCCTGCTTGCCGAAGTGCATGTAGTAGCGGCGGTTCCTCGACGTGCGGTTCGCCGCGTCGTCGCCGGTGTACATCGGGACGAGCGACGGGACGAGCGAGCCGACGCCCGCGCCCATCGCGCCCCCGATGGCGCCCGTGAGCCAGTTGCCGCCCCGGCCCCCGAGGAACGCGCCGGCCGCGCCGCCGACCATCGCCGCGGCGGGCCCGCCGTTCTTCTTGAACGCCTTGAGGGCCCCGCCCAGCCTCGTGTCGTCGAAGCGCTCGATCGCCTTGAGGAGCGGGGTGAGGTCGAACGCCGTCCACCTCGTCTTGTCCTCGTTCTGCCACGTGAACCAGCGGTCGTCGTCATCGTCCCCGCCGCCGAGGCACTTGGCGAGCCCCATCGCGAGGCACTGCATGAGCGCCGGGACGCCGATCATCACCGCGCCGAACATCCGGCACCAGCGGCCGAGGAGGTACTCGCGCTCCTGGCGCGTCACGCTGTGGCCGCCGAAGAGCATGTCCTCGATGACGCCGCCCCCGCCGGCCTCCCACGCGCCGCGGGTCCACTGCCAGGAGAACATGAGCGTGTTCATGAGCGCCCGGTTCATCGGGTGCGCCCACGCGTACCGCAGCGGGTCGATGCCGCCGATCTCGGCGTTGATGTAGCCGCCGTAGCGCTTGAGGTCGCGCACGGGGTCGAACGCCTTGCCGCGCGCCTGCGCCTGGTGGCGGAGCTTCATGGCGAGCTGGGCGATGACGGCGAGCTTCGTCGCGTTGAGCGCGTAGCTGAACGCCTTGTCGCCCTGCCGCAGCGCCATCGTCTCCATGATGCGCCCGAACTTCGCGGCGGTCTGCGCGCCGAAGTTCCTGCGCAGCGCCTCCTTGAGCCGGTTGATGTCCGAGGCCATCGCGGACTTCGTGGGCTCCATCGGGTTCACGAGCCGGCTGCTGAACGTGACGCCGAGCGCGGAGCCCCAGGCGTACAGCTCGGCGAGGAACGGGTCGTTCGAGTCCATCATCTTGAGGATGTCCTGGAACCCGAGGAAGTCCTTCGTGATCCAGCCCTTGCCGCCGAACAGCTTCTGCACGCCCGCGAACAGCTCGGGGTTGGACTTCGCCCACTTGTCCATGAACTCGAGGTTCGAGCACATGGTCGCCATCGCGCCCACGGCGCCGATGGGCGACTCCCACTTCGTCGCGAGCGGGAAGAAGAACGAGAAGCTGACGCTCATCGACTTCGACCAGGAGAGGCAGCGGTGGAGCGTCGCGCGCACAGCGGGCCCGCCGAAGCCGAGGATGCGCCCGGCCTGCGTGAACTGCTTGAGGTAGCCGAGCGCCTCGCCTCCGCCGAGGGCGTTGAGCGCGGACGACTCCTCGCCGAGCTGGTCGTCCTCGCGGACGAGCCACCCGTTCACGGACATCACGTCGCCGTCGTCGCCGGAGACGAGGACGTACCTCTTGCCGCCGATGCGCGTGCCGCCCTTGCCGTCCTTGCCCGCCTCGTGGAGCGCCGTGAAGATGTCATGCGCGTTCTGCACGCCCGACTTCGCCGGGTCGTAGCCGTGGTCGGAGAGGCCGTTGTACTCGCTCCACCACCGGGCGATCTGGTGCCACAGCTCGTCCGGCACGCCCGAGAGCTCCGCCGCGTGCTGCGCCGGGTCGGCGTAGTACGTCGGCGCGCCGTCGTGCGCCGGGGTGAGCAGCATGTTGACGAGCGTCGAGCGGGCCATCATCGCGTTCGTGAGGCCGTCGATCGCCGCGTGCACCTTGTGCCCGATCTGGTAGTTCGCCGGCAGGACGCCGTAGCGGCGGAACGCCTGCTCGTCGGTGATGCCGACGCGCCCGCCGAAGAGCTCGCCTGCCTGCTCGCGGCCGCTCTCGAGGGCGGCGAGGACGCGCTCCGCGCTGCGGACGTCGAAGCCGCCCCTGCGGGCGCGGCCCTTCGCCGCGTCCATGAGGCCGTTGCCCACGGCGCCCCAGCCGGAGGCCCTGCCGTCGATGCGCTGGTCCCATACGATGTCCACGAGCCTGTCGTACACGGCGCGGGCGACGTCCGCCTTCGTCGCGTCGGCGGCGAGGACGAGCCCCGTCCTCGCGGAGCGGCCCTCGCCCTCCACGGCGAACTCGCCCGCCGCGACGAGGTCCTTGAGCGCCATGCCGCGCTCCGGGACGCCGTACGCGTCGGCGAGCATGTCGAGGAGCGGCACGGCCTCCGAGGGGTCCAGGGAGGCCACGGGCTTCGTCGCGTCCGCGGAGTTCGCGGCCTTGACGAACGCGGCCTCGGCGGCCGGGAGCTCGCCCAGCATCTCCTCGGCGGCGTTGCGGTTCGCCCGGACGGCGTTGTACATGAAGACGCCCGTGCCGCGCCAGAACGGGAGCGCGGTCCCGAACGCGTTGAAGTAGCGCCCGTCGCCGTGCGTGAGCCACGGGTGCTGCTTGGCGAACATGACGGCCTTGCGGTACACGGCCATGAACTCGGACGCGACGCGGTCGCGGTCGAGCATCTGCGGCGTGCGCCCGCCCTCCTCCGAGGTGAGCTTCGCGTACGCGGCGGAGGACTTGAACATCCTGTCGATGTCGTCGCACCGGACGGACACCGCCGCCGTCTTCCATATCCTGCGCCCGTCGGCCCAGCGCTTCCCGCCGGGGTTGTGCCCGACGACGAGGCCGGAGCGGCGGAGGTCGCCGATCACGAGGCTGTTGAAGAGCGCGGAGTCGTCCGGGCTCTCGGTGCGGCGGGCCATCCCGGCCCTCGCGCGCCGCATCGCGGCGACCGCACCGTTCACCAGACGGTCGTACAAGTTGAGGCCGTCCTTGCCGATTATGCTCTCCGGGAGCTGCTTCGTGAGGCGGACGAGCGCGATTTCAAGCGCGTCCATCTGCTCCGCCGGGTTCCCCTCGTTCCACCGGCGCATCACGCTCTCGCGGCTGTAGAAGTCCGCCCCCTTGTCCGCCATGTCCACGCTGAAGTAGAGGCGGTCGACGCCGGTGACGATCTCCTTCTGGCCGTTGGCGTGGCCGGCGCACATCTTCTTGTAGAGGTCGATGGTGCGGAGGTCGTCCTCGGTCATGCGCACGCGGCACGTGACGCGGCGGTAGTTGTCGAACTTGACGTACTCCGCGCCCTCGCGCCGGACGACGGAGCCGTCCTCGAAGGCGTACTCGCCCTTCTGCTTGAGGAGCTTGAGGATCTCGCCGCCGTCCTCCACGTTGTCCCCGAAGAGGAACGAGTAGTAGTTCTCGAGGCGGGCGATCTCGCCCTTCACCGCCGCGTACTCGCGGTTCTCGGCGGCCATCATCGTCCCGATGTTGTCCTGCGCGCCGAACGACTTGCGCACGAGCGACGAGAGCCACGCGTCGCAGTTGTTCGCGATGAAGAACGACTGGTTGAAGTAGTCGACGAGGCCCTGGTTCTGGTCGACGAGGTTGGAGTCGCCGATCGCCTGGTTCGCCGCCCACTCCGCCGCCGTGACGTGCGGAGGCAGATGGTGCCTGCGCATGATCTCGCGCTGGAACGCGATGTCCTCCGCCGTCGCCGGGACGACGTCGAGCTCCTGGTAGAACTTGGCCATCGCGGCGACCTGCCACGCGGTCGTGAGCGCGAGCTTGAGGGAGCGCTGCACGCCCCTCTCGCGCCACGAGCCGAGGAAGGTGCGCAGGTGCTCCGCCGACCTCGGGTTCTCCGTGTGGATGTTCTCCGGAGTGAGCTCGGCCTCGGGGTCGTCCACGTCGATCGGGCGGAGGTCGTCCATGAAGCCGTTGTCGTCGAACGTCACGTCCTTCACGCCGGCGCGCAGCGTGGAGATGACGTCGTTCACGATGCGCATCCCCTGCGTGCGGCGGTACTCCATGAGGCGCGTCTGGTCGCCGACGACGAGCAGCAGCTTCTCCATCATGTCGAGGTGCATCTTCACCTCGGCCCTCGCCGTGCCGCCCGTGGTGGACGCGAGGATGGAGCGGATCTCGTCGCGGGCCTCGCGGGCGAGCTCCGTCGCGGAGGACGGCTTCGCCGACATGATCCACGCGGAGACCTGGAACTGCGAGGCGTGCCGCGCCTGGCGCGCGCCCACGGCGTTCGTGAGCACGTTGCCGGTGCGTCCGTCCACGCGGGTCTGCGCGAGGAAGCTCGACTCGAGCGAGTGGTACATCCGCAGCGCCGCCTCGAACGCGAGGGACTTCGCGATGTCGAGGTCGTCGAGCGCGGCGGCTGCCTCGGGGTTGATCGTGACGAGCGCGCGGCGCAGGCCGTGCAGCACGGCCGCCCGGTCGAGCGCCTCCGACGCGGCGGAGTCCCACACCGGGGCCGCGTACTTGGCGCGGATGTACTCGAGCGGGCGCTGCCAGCTGCCGCCGGAGCGGAGCCCCTCCTCGAGCGCCTGGTTGATCATGCGCGCCGTGCGGTAGAAGTCGCTCGCCTCCACCATCGGGTAGGTGGCGGCGCGGGCCGCGGCGGCGACCTCGGCGTCGCGCGCCTCGTTCGATCCGGGCACGACCGTCTCCGTCCTGCGCGTCGCGTAGGACTCGCCGGACAGGGCGCCCTTCACCTCGAGGCCCGCCGCCTCGGCCATCTCGGCGCGGAGCGGGGCGTAGGCGGAGAGGACGTCCTTGAGCGCGTCCGCGCCGGTCGCCGGGTCGTCGAGCATCTCGGCGAGGACAGACTCGACCTCGCGGCTCGCGTCCACGTCCTCCTGGGAGAACACGGCTCCCGGGGTGTCCTCGATCTCCTCGACGGAGCCGGTGGCCTCGCGGGGCGCGGTCGCCTCGGCGAGGAGCTCGGCCTCGGACTTCCCGGCGTACATGGCGGCGCGGGTCTCGGCGAGGCGCGCCCTCACGGCCTCCGCGACGGAAGCCTGGTCGAGGTTCGCGAGGTCCTCGCCGAGCAGCTCCTTCCTCCGGGCGTCGGAGGTCTGGGTGATGCCGTGGACGGCCATCTTGAAGATGGTGTC
>Ga0265298_10010008_pt1 | contig 11251 bp, 14 predicted proteins | sample AusTroGonzalo_MG_3_FD_193486 | JGI IMG/M metagenome (GOLD analysis project Ga0265298, IMG submission 193486) | Bovine rumen microbial communities from tropical cattle in Woodstock, Queensland, Australia - Gonzalo_01 | ecosystem: Host-associated > Mammals > Digestive system > Stomach > Rumen ...
TCAGGAATAACCATACCAGATGTATTACTTACTATAAGTATACCTTCTCTAGCAGCCATTTCCCATCTAATATGCTTATCATTCAAATCACCTTCTACATAAACACCATAACTTGCATTCGGATGTAGCAATCTGTAGTCAACTTGACATGATAAGACATTTAGATGTTCCTGATCAATAGTATAATCTAATTCTATATCAGTATTATGTTTTGAACAAATCAAGTGAACTGACAAATCCTGCACCTGTGTTAAATCGAGGGCAATGTAATGTCCTTGTTGGTCACAAATCTGCATTTCTACCGACAAGGTAAAATCATTTCCGTATGGAAGGATTGGTCTAGTGTAATTTGCCATATTTTTATTTGTATATATATTTATGTATGAAACATCCATAAAGATGTTCATTATTTGTGTTCATTTCATTCACACTAAAGTGAATTATATTTGTGTTAAAAAAAGTGGCAGGCGAGGACACCCCACCTACCACCACTTAATTAATTTTAAAATTATGAAAGAAAGAAAAACAATTCATAGTAATAGACTATGAATTTGAATCTGTCTTAGCTAAAGGACCAATACCAGTAATTTCAATACTAAATGTAGCACTATCACCATGACCACCACTTGCTTGTAATGAAGTGATATAACCTTTACCTGTCCAGTAAGGTGTATCAAGTGCCCATTCTGTTGCATTTGCTACATCTACTATACCAGCTGCTGTATAGTTTGATAATTTACCAAATGTAACATCAACTAAAAGACCCTTATCATAAGCATCCATTATGTCTTCAAATGCATGCGCATTAGTATCATCAGTATTCATAGACATAAGTGCTTCAGTTGAACATGTCCAACTACCTTCACCTGGTATAACATAAGATGTATTGCCATGGTCCTTTGAACTTACATTAGTTGTTGATAATGAACGATTTAAAGAGTGTTGAGTAGCAAAGCAAGTTGGCTTTGTTGTTGCAGGAGTATCAGGATGTTCTGCATCTCTTACACCAAGGAATAACCAAAGTTCATCACCTTTAACTAATTGGCTGTTTTGTCTTAAATATGTATCTGCCATTTTTTATACTAGTATATTTTTATTTTTTTAATTACCTTGTTGTCTTTGGGTTGGGGTTACTATCATATAACTATAAGAACTATTGTAATAATCAGGCATGTCTGCTCCAAAGTAATTATAAGAACCACCAACCCATGTAAATGTTGTACCATCATTTGTGTCCATCAGATAGGTTGAACCAAATGAAGTATCGTTAGTGTGAACTTCTACAGTTTGTCCAGGTAATAACCATTGAGAACGAGTACTATTTCCTAAAGTGAAGTTTTCATCATTACCACCTAAACTAACATTATATTTTAATCCAGCTGTAATTGTAACATTGTGGTCTGGCATTGTAAATATCCATTCACCACCTTCATCTGTAATTTCTACATCAGAAGAACTAACCACTACCCTAACGTAATCAACCTCATCATTGTAAATGCTCAATGTAACTATATCACCTTCTTCTGCTGTTTGATGATCTGAAATGATTATACCTTCAAGTGCTGGGGTATTATCAATTGTAACAGTATATCCGGTTGTTGGTGTTGGTGGAGTAGATGTCTTAGCTAAAGGACCAATACCTGTAATTTCAATACTAAATGTTGCACTATCGCCATGACCACCACTTGCCTGTAATGAAGTGATATAACCTTTACCAGTCCAATAAGGGGTTGCAAGTTGCCATTCCGTTGCGCCTGCTACATCTACTATACCAGCTTGTGTGTAATTTGATAATTTACCAAACTTAACATAAACCAAATCACCTTGATCATATGCATCCATTATATCTACAAAGGCTTTGGCACCAGTATCTTCAGTACTCATTGACATAAGTGCTTCAGTTGAACATGTCCAACTACCTTCACCTGGTATAACATAAGATGTATTGCCATGGTCCTTAGATGATACCGAAGTTGTTGAAAGTGAACGATTTAGAGAGTGCTGTGTAGCAAAACATGTAGGAAGTTCTTGACCTTCAGATGTACCAATAAATAACCAAAGTTCATCACCCTTGATTAATTGGCTATTTTGTCTTAAATATGTATCTGCCATATATTTTTATAAATCTATTTTTGTCTATTCTACTGTCACATTGAATGTTAATCTCTGTTCAAATGCATTATTATTAAAATATTCATTTACTGATGACAATTCAATATGATAGATTTTTATATCGTCATTTTCATAACTGTAGTTTTCAAGTAAACTACGAACTATATTTGCTATATATATTGATTCATTATAGTTGTCTGACCAAACAGAAACTGATAATGAAATTGTATTTATCACACCAGTTAAACCAGGCAAATGTTTACTATATTGCGGTATAACTGAATCTCGTCTTAATATTACAAATGGATATGGTGTTCCTTCTAATGCTGCAAGCTGGAATATGTTGTCTTTATTGACATACGAAGTCAAATCAGAACTTGCTTCAAGTACTGGACGTAAATATTCCCATATAAGTATTGATTTATCAATTGCCATTTCCTTCTAACATTCTTTTTGTATAATTATAATAGATTTTGTTTACTACTTGTATTGCTTCTTGTTCTCCACCTGCTATACCTGGATCCCAATAGTCTTTTCCTGTGATATGTCCAACAAATCTTCTTTTATTCAATCTTTGACCTTTATATGTTCTAACATATCTGTCTTTAGAATCCCTATTGTACATTCTAGAAATAAACAATGGTGAATTGGGTTCTCTACCACCAATAAACACCTTAGCATGACCATTCTCTGCTGACTTTTGCAATACTGCTTCTTCTAATGGATCAGGTCGTGTAATCTTATATCCACCCTTTGATGTAGCAGGCACTTTGAATGGTCTTCCTGCTGCTGGCATCTTCTGTACAAATGTCTCTTTAACAGATCTTTTGATAATGAATGCAGCAGTATCTAATGCCTTCTTCTGGATTTCAGGTAAATATTCAACAGCATCATTAAATGTATCTATTTTATTCCAAGCGCCGTTAAGTAAGGATGCTGCATTATTACTTGAAAGATTAATGTTGTATTCCATTGATTGCTTGTGTATTTATTGCTTGTGCACCAGTTGGAGTAGGTGGTTCTGGTTTGATTCTTACACCATCATTCAATCTGATTGTGTTTATTACTATATCATTATATGAGTGTATCTTATCTATAGATGTAATTTGCCAGAAATCATTGTCATATTCAATTACATCTGTATACTTAACATTGATATATGATCTAACTATGAATGTACGATTGACAGAATAGAATATCTCATCATTGTCCATTGTACGGTCACCAGATAAATAGTTTACTCTTGCTCTTGTCTGACATTTCAATTTATAGGAAATATCAGTACGACCAAAATCATTAGAGTCAGCTACTACTTGTTCATATATGTTTATCTTATATTTCAAATCAGATGACTTCATGCTATGCTATAGTATAATTTTGATAAGGTTTTGATAGAATCCAAAATGCTTGTGGCACATCTCTACTTTCACCAGAACCAGACTCATCATATAAATAATCCACCATAATCTTAAGTGCTTGCATCAATGCATCAGGAAGTGAACCAGAATTATCGGCAGCTATATCATCAAGGGCATTATTAAGATGTGCTTGAAGGAAATCTTCTGCACTGTTGCCTAATGCTTCTAATAATGAATCATCATTTGCAAAGCTGCTATCAATACGCAATTGTTGCTTTATTGTTTCAAGTGTCAAGTAGTTCATTTTGTTCTTCTTTATCTAATTTTTTTAATCTGGTCTTTACTTCTGATTGGAATTGTACCATCTCATTATGAAAATAAGATGTAATTCCTAAAACTGCTAGTGCCGTAGAAAGCCAAAGTCCATCTAATCCTATAATAGATGTAGGGATCTCAAGCAATATATAGAAGGAAATAAATCCCAGTATGATAGAAGCTATGACCAAGGCGGCTGCTATTGACAACTTCACCTTAGTCGCTGCTCCTAATTCATTCCATTTCTTATTTTCATATATGTCTAACATCTTAGTCTAATTCTACATGTATTTCAGATAGAGGTCTTGCGAGTCATTCTGGAATATGAATATCAATCGTAACATATCCTTGTGCTGCTTCTAATGTATCATTGTTGTCTATATAAAGTTGACATCTTGTTGATGTCATGACGTTCCCCATATCTTCCGCTTTTATCCATCTAAATTCTCCTACTAATTGAGGAGACGCGGATGAAGAGGTAATTTTGCATTTCACAAAGTCAACATCTGTACCATCTATATCTTGCGTTCTATCTACACTTTGATCGCTTGTAAATGTACCTGTATCTATAGTTGTTGTATCCGATGGGTCATCTGTTGCGTACATAGTATAATCATATTCTTGTACATATTCTTGAACTGTTAATGTATATGTCACTGTCTGTGCTTCATATGTTTCATTACCAGCAAATATTGCACTAATTGTCGTAGAACCAGCAGCTACTAATGTAATTTCACCTGAATTTTCACCAATTGTTGCAGCTTCTGTATCACTTGATGTATAAGTTACTGTAACTGAATTTGGATTAGTTAAAGTTGGGAATACGTTGTCATCTGCACCAATTGTCACTGTTGCACTGTCTGCACTCCATGCTAATTCTGGACTAACTGGTTCTGCCTTTGCTACAGTAATAGTAACATCTTCTGCTGGCATTGTCAAATTCCAACGAGTATAATAACTATCCCAAGATATTTGTCCAGCAGATGCAGTCATATCATAAGTTGGATAATAATATTCTACTCCTTCAGGTGTTATTGTTACAGTTGATTGAGATTTTGCTGTAGCACTAGATAATGTGAAATGAGTATAATCATCACCAGTCAAGGTAATAGAATATAATATTTCACTATCTAAATCATCATTTTCATGATTTGCCCATTCTTTAGGTTGAACAGTCATAACATTGTAATTGTATTTGACAAGTTTATCAGCAATGGATTCATTTTCAGCTACCCATTCTACAAAGTTTTCTTCTTGTACATAAAATGATGTTGCTTCTACTGCTGGGATTTCTGCTGCTGTTTGTGGAAATACGTAACATTTTCCACTTTCTGATATATATCCTTTCATTGTGTTTTGTCTTAATGTTTTTAGAAAGGTAGTGGACCAGTTGTCCACTACCAGAAAAATATATATAAATTAACTAATAATGAAGAAAATCAATCAACGTTTCCAAAATTGAATGCTACAGTACGTGCTGGTTTGAAGTCAAAGTAAGCATTGATTACTAATCTTACACAACCATTGACTGCTTGTGTATATGGATCGACTGTAATTTCAACATCGCCCCATGAACCAACTACTAAGTTAGAGAAATCACCATAGATGAATTTCTTAGAAGCAACGTTTGTAGTAACGTAAGTTTCTACACCATCCATTTCGCCAGCTTCATAGACAAATCCTGCTGGTGCTGTTTGTCCTTTAATCATTGAACGGAATACTGCTTTAGCAGATGGATTCATAACATATTTCATATTGCCATAAACGTTTTGATTTTCAACAGCAGCTTCAAATGCACAAAGACCTGCGAAGTCATCAACGTTAGTTTCAACTGCATTATAGAATAAGCCTGCAGGTTGTTCTGTAGAACCAGCTGCATTGCCAAACAATGTAGCTTCTAATTTGTCATTCAATGCATTAATAAGGTCTCTACGTATAGCAGCTTCAACACCAATAGTATCTTGGTAGATAAGTTGTTTGGATATGTCTACATAAGCAGATAAACGTTTTGGAGTCAACTTAACTGTTGTGAATGTAGGTTGAGTAGAATCAGCTGCATCAGTTTCACCTTCCCATTTTACGGTTTGTTTACCCATGATAGGAATTTGAACATCACCATGTGGGAGTCCAGTAAACCATCTTGCACCTAATTTAGCTAATACTGAATTAGCATATAAAGGTTCTAAAATACCAGTGATTTCAGTTTCAATAACTTCATCATGTACACCGCTATCACCTGTAACTTGTGCTGCACGAGTTTCAGCAGCTACTATAACTGACTTTTTGTTTTCGTCAATTGCGTTTCTAATTTCTTTTACAAGAGAAATGTCCTTTTTCATTTTTTTATTTCTAGAAATATATTTATTTAAGTTGCGCTTGTTTTCTTCTTTTTCATCATCACAAGCTTTAGTTTCTTCATCTGTAGGAACTTGTTTATCTAATTCATCTTGGAGTTCCTTGATTTCTTCTTTTTCAGCTTCGATGTCTTCTTTTAATTCATCGATTTCCTTTTGTTCATCTTCTGATAAATCACGGATTTCAGTTTTCGCAAGTTCGACAATCTCTGCAATGCGATTTCTTTTTTCAGTGATTCTTTCCTTAATCTCGATTATTTTCATTGCATTTATTTTATGATATATTTATTGCAAGAGTTGTCTACATCTTGCATTATAGTATCTAATTTATTAATAAGATCTTCCCTTGATTTCTTTTCTAATTCATCAAGTTCTTCACACTTGTCTAATGCACGTTTAGAAACTGATGTTGCACTATAAGCAGGTGTGAATACTGGACTTACATCATGAAGTGAAGCAATTTTGTGTATTGTACGATATTTAATACCATTTTTCTTTTCCCATGATTGTGCATCCGGGTCATTCCAATCAATACAAAATGCAAAACTTGAACCTGTTATTTCACCTCTACTTAAATATTCAAGTAATTCATCACCTAATGCTGTTTTAGGTGCATCAAATGAATAACGAAGTCCAACTTCATCAACTTCTAATGTTAAAGAACCATGTCCTTTATTTGAACGTGCAAGTACTTTATCATCATTATGATTTAGTAAAGCAAATATATCACAGGTTTCAATTAAATCTTGTGAAATAGCTTCTCTATCTATTGTTTCATAGAATCCTAAATCTTCTGAACGTGAATTAAATATAAGTGCATAACCTTCAACATAACGACTTTCATCTGAACGTGTTATATTGCCTGATATGTTACGTATTTCTAATTGTGTTTTGTCCATTACGTTTATTTTCCCAATATTTTTTTCTAGCTTCTGACATTTTTTGTTTTGTTTCTTCAGAATGTGGACCATTTTTTATTACTCCTTTTATTCCTTTATTCCAAGCTTTTCTACCTTTAAGTGAAGCACTCATTTTTTGTTTTGTTTCTTCTGAAAGATGTTTCCCTAAATGTGAATTTATTAATGCCATTTTATGTTCTTCAGATATAGGTCCATGTTCTCTATTTTTTTGTACTTCACTTATTTTCTTTTTGGTCTCTTCTGAATGACATCTACCATACATTCCATTCTTTTCTCCTTTATTTGCTTCACTTAATTTTTTCTTAGTTTCTTCAGAAGCATGTTGTAAACCACTTTTATTTTTATTCCAAACAACTATTTCACCAGATTGACATTTTTGTTTTCTTGTTACACTTTGTTTTTGTTTTGTTTCTTCCGGAAGATGTTTACCTTTATTTCTTCCGTGTCCGTTTATAGTAAATACACCACCTCCATCACAAAGATTCAAACAATAATCTTTTCCTAAATGTGGTTTAATTAGTTCATATTCAGCTTTATCTAATTCTTCTGCTGAAGAATATAATTGTAATATTTTTCTATAATATCCATCAGGATATTTCTTTATATAATTCTTTATTATTTTACCACTACCAATATATCCATCATTCAAGTTGTTTGTTGAATGTTGTCCATAATAAACCTTACCATAAAGGGTTGATTCTGGATTGTTTATATATATCATATATGTATAATAAAACATATTAAGCTTCTGCTACTGTATTTGCTTCTATATCGGTGTATGGGATAATAAGTTTGTCGCCGTCATCTACTTGACATAAACCTAATTCTTTACGTGCTTCATTAGGTGTTATCAAACCATTCTTTACTAAATTTGTTAAATAGTTGGATTGAGCTTCCTTATCTATTGCAAGTATGGAATTTTGGTCTATATCAACATATTCTTGTCCATATTTACTTGGCATTATAAGTTTTCTATTCATTTCTTGTTCTAATGCATGTATATATGGATTGAGTGTATATAATAGAAATGCCATTTGTGATTCTGATAAAGAACCATAAGCATTGTGTGAAAGGTCTCCAAGCAAGAATGGACTTATTTGTAACCAACGACCAACTTCTTGCACATTAAATAATCTTGTTTCTAATAAAGCACTATCTTTAGCATTTGAAGATAATGCTTCATATTTCAAATCTTGTGGTACAAATATAACACCAGTACCATTTGATTGAGAACGTGCTTCATCCCATGAAGACCTAAGTGCCTTCATTTGAGCTTCTCTTGTACCAACTTGTGGATTAGTATTGTTTGTTGTTATCAAACCAAACAATTGAGAACCAGAAGCATAATAATCATTTGCAGATTTTTCGGTTGCGTTTGCTAAATTAATTGTCTTATAAGCATAAGAACTTATTGGTAAACCTACAAAACCATCTTTAGAGTTAATATAAATGTGTATATAATCTTCATTTGTCCATCTAACATTATAGATTGGATTCATATAGAATACACTATTATTAACTGGATTATATAATATTGTTGTTTGATTAGCTGGACTATAATGTAATTGTGTTGGTTTACCACTTTCATTATCTCTTTCAATATAGATAAATCCATTGCCATGAAGTATTACATCTTTTATTACATTTCTAAATGTATTGAATTGTGTAAGTGTAGAATAATCAAATAAATGCCATAAATAATGTGTTGGTTTCAATAAATTATCATTATTATCTTTAAATGACAATTTGATTGTGGCAATAGTGTTTGATATAAGATTAACACCTGCAAAAAATGCGCTAAGGTTCATTGGATTGCCTTTCTGCGCCTTCAACAAATTAGATAATGCCTGTGGTTGGACATCATCTTTTGGTGGTATAGGACAAGGGTTTACTATATTATCATCTTTGGCTCTTTTTTCTCTGTTAAAAAACCATCCCATTAAAATTATAAACGTTTATATTTGTATCTAGATATTTGAATATAAACATTTAAATGTCAAAAATTTAAATGGAAATGAAAATAAGTTCACAAAAAGTTGCACAAAACCTTAAGAAAGTGCAACTGCTTCTATTGGTGTATCATCGATGATACCTTCGAGTTCCATATGCAAACGGATTGACTGTATGAATGCAATGACTATATCTATCTTCTGTTCACTGGATGACTTAATAGGTTTACGGTTCTCATTTTCATCTGTCTTTATAAGTACATTCTGAATACACCATCTTATCACTGGGTTGTCATCAATTACTACCTGTTTTGAGTATATCATATGTTCAAGTAATGATGTAGGTTCACCAAAACTACCAATACCTTGCTTTACTGCCCTCATAGGAATACCTTGCTTCTGGCAAGCAATACAAAGCTGTTTAGCATGCCATTGGTCATATCCTACTATTGCAATAGGTACTTTTGTGTCTAAATCCTGGATCAACTTAATCACCCAATCTATGTCAATTGATTCTGTCGGTACTAATGTAAGGTATTTCTGCTTTACCCATTGACGATACAGTTCCTTGTTCTGTGAATTGTCATATGCTGTCTGACAAATGAATGGATGTGCCTTCAAATATAATAAATCATTATGCTTGATTAAGGTAGTTACTACACAAAGGTCACTACGTTCAGCTATATCAACACCAAGTATTGCATATTCACTTTCTTTGTCAAATATGTCATAATCAAACTTCTGGGTAACCTCTAATATCTTCTCATTAGGAATCCATGTTTGGGCAGATTGACACCACATATTAAGCTGTTTGGTTTTGAACTGCACTTCCATTGATGGATTAGCAAGTGCATTATTGAACTTTGTCTGTAATGCTGAAACTGGAATGGTCACACCTAAAGATGGACATGCCTTCTTCCATACCGTTGAGTCTTTCCAATCATCATCATCATCTAATTGGTATAATGCTGAAAACCATGAGTCATCTTCAACAGCACCTTCTAATATGTTTTTGCATGCATGCCACTGGGCATATAACGGATAGTCATCACCTACTAACCATCCTGTAGTAGAAATAGATATAGCTAATGGATTATGACGTGCATCTTGTCCTGTAGTCATTACACCCCATATGTCATCTGACTTAGCAGCATGTCCTTCATCTTGTATGAATATCTGTGGATTTAGACCATCTAATTTTGATGTATCCGATGACAATACTCTTATACGCGACTTAGTAATAGGTATCTCAATATTCTTAATGACTCTTGCCTTACCCCTTTGGAATATCTTTTGCTTTGGATCAACAGATGAACATAAATCAGTAATTGCCTTGAATGCTAAACCTGCTTGTTCTGATGAATTGGCAATAGTATAACCTGTAACTGATATTTGCTTATCCATTACAAGTGTGGCAAGAAGTAAGGCAGCTGCCAATTGAGTCTTACCTTGCTTTCTTGCCATCAATAACAATACATTCCTTATTACTCTATCATCTGTACCTGCATAATAAAATCCAAATATGTTAGCAAATATCCATTGCTGATATGGAAGTAAATTGAATGGTTGTCCTGTAAATGGAGACTCTGTCAACTTGAACTTTGATATGAATCTAATCTTTGCATCTACATCTTCATAATTAAAGGTAATGTCATCTCTATCAAACCAATCTATAAATCTTTGACAAGCAAGTCTAATCAACTTACCTGCTAACTCTCTACCTTCAATTACATCATATGCATATTTTATATATAGTTTAGATTTATCAATACTAGTCATTATGCCATAAGATTTGCTAACAACTCATTAGCAGAATCTCCATCATCTTTATTTATTCTCTTTATCTTTGCTTTCTCCATCGGACTTATTGCCAACTTATCAAGCAAATTCAAAATCTGATCATTTGCTTTCTGCATGACAGCAATCTCTGGTGACTTAGATATTCTACTATAGTCATCTTTATGAGAAACTTCTTTATTTGTCTTAATTACATCAAGCGCTTTATAGTAAATAATCAACTGCGGTATAAGCATATTCAAAATTATCTTACTATAATTGTCATTCAATTCAATTTCATATATAACATAATTCAAAAACTCCAAAATTCTACTATCTAAATCTGGATTCTTTGACTTTATGTCATCTAAAATATTATACATAGTTTATTTTTTAATTTTTTTATAGATTTTTCTGAAATATAGTTTTTAAAATTTGTAGAAGTACAAACTGTGTTGTCTGAAGAT
>Ga0265298_10010010_pt1 | contig 11247 bp, 11 predicted proteins | sample AusTroGonzalo_MG_3_FD_193486 | JGI IMG/M metagenome (GOLD analysis project Ga0265298, IMG submission 193486) | Bovine rumen microbial communities from tropical cattle in Woodstock, Queensland, Australia - Gonzalo_01 | ecosystem: Host-associated > Mammals > Digestive system > Stomach > Rumen ...
TCGAGGCCGTTGTCGTTCTTGAACTTCTCGGCACTCTTTTTCATAATGTCCTTGACTTCCTCGGGAATCTGTGCCTGCACGGCCACACAAAGCTGCAACAGCAGCAAAATCAGAATCTGTTTCATATGATCTAAATGTATTGTTTAGCGTGATTAAATGTACTATTTAGCGGGTTTAAATCTATTGATTAGTGCCACTATACGTGCTGTTTCATCGTCGGAGAGTGCCTGCAGGGAATTCCTCACCTTCGTCGATGACAGGATAAGAAGCAGCGTCCATGATGCCTCCCAAAGCCTCCTCATCGTCGTTCCATACCATCAGCGTGGCGATGTGCCTACCGACCTTGCCCCCAGCGTAGATCACGTTATAGGGCGCTTCCAGTTTCAGCAGTTGTGATTTCATTTACTTCGTTTCTTTTACTGCGCACAAAGGTACGAACTTTTTCCGATACCGCCAAGCCTATCGTTCACAGATTATTCACAGATTCACAATTCACAGTTTTATTTCAAGGGGTACCCCCTTAGAAGGTTAATTATTATCTATATATTTATACATATATTAGTATATATTAACACTCCCCGTACAAGTCTATGCAGGGGGGTTCGAAAAATAAACTGTGAATTGTGAATCTGTGAATAAGCTCGCCATCACCAACATGCCGTTTCGCTATCAGAGATATGCCGTTTCACGCATAGAGAAACGCCGTTTCGCTAATCAGAAGGGGTTTAACGGTGCAGATACGAGGTAAGACTGGGTATCCAGTCCTCGTTATTCTGCGGGCAAAGAGTATGGATGCCGAGGGCCTCAGCAGCGGCGCAGTTCTTGGCGCTGTCGTCGATGAAGAGGGTTTCGTCAGCGGTGGCTTGCTGTCCACGGAGCATCATCTGGAAAATGTCCGCAGAAGGCTTCATGACCTTGCATTGGTAGCTCAGGTAGAGGTGGTCGAAATAGTAGTCGATGGGATGGTGGCCGCCGTCGAAGGCAGGTGTGCAAGCCCACTGCATCATGAAGGGGTTTGTATTCGACAGCAGACAGACCTTGTAGCCCTGCTGGCGCAATTGGAGCAGCATGTCGAGATTGCGCTGGGGAACGCTCTCCACATAGCCGTGCCAGGCATAAAAGCACTCGTCCATTGTCAAATCGCGTCCAATGATACGGCTCAGTTCCACACGGAACTCCTCACTGGATATCCTGCCACTTTCAAGGTCACCAAAGATGCCATGTTGGTGGAAGGCGTCAAGGTGCTGACGGGCATCACTCAGTCCGATTTCCTCGAACTTCCGAATGGCATTCTCGTAACTCAGGGCAAGCACTACGCCGCCAAGGTCGAAAGCGATGTTATGGATAGTCGAATGCATTGAGAATAAAGATTTAATGGACTGACGGTATATTATAAGTCGTATTCGTAGATGTCGTAACACAGGCCTCGTGCCCCGAAGCCTTCCTTTTGGAACACCAGCGTCTCGTTAAGTCCGCTGCCATCAGCATTCTCCGTAGAGCGTCCGAAGTCGAAATAAGGGTAGTCCTTGTAGTCGTGGTGCATGATGCGGTCGTATATGAGGTCTATGGCACCAAGGCTCTTACCCTCAGGTGTCGCAGAACTATACTGGGCATGTACCACCTGTGGCGTCACATAAAGCACGACACCACCCAGCACACTGCCGTCACGAACAGCTTGATACAACACGATATTCTCAGGGAACCGTTCGTGCAGCAACTCAATCTCATCGAGAGTATGCACAGGACGTACACCATACTTTGAACCAAGATTGTCAGCCAATACCCGCCAGAAGTCGCCATAGCTATCACTAATTTCCACTTGCAGACCAGCCCGCTCAGCGCGCACAATGCCACGACGGCGCACACGTTCCCAGCGCATATTGGCCCCTAAGAAGATGTTAGTGGAATAGTCGCGAGCCACGATACGTGCCTTACACTCATGATAGAGTGCATAGAGGTCCTCCTCGGCCGACAAGCGGTGATATATCCAGGGAATGGCCTTATAGCTGACGTGACGGAAACCCTCGGCACGTAGCCTGTCGTTCAGTTCACGAAACAGCGTCATCGTCTCAGTAATGGTCAGCTGTTCGCTCATCAAAAGGCCGCCATATGTCAGTCCGCGATGCGTGCATAGCGTATCGCCATCGGCATGTGCAGGCAGCACAGCCAACAAGCGGTTATTGTGATAGAACATCAGCGAATGGTCATGAAAGCGGTCGCTATGGTAATCCATATAACGACGGTCGAATAGGAACGTTCCGTTCTTCGATTCAGCAACAAACTGATTCCACTTTGTGGCATCGTCAGGTGTATAACGTCTTATTTCCATATTATTTTGATGAGATATAAAACGATAGTTTTCTTTGAACAGGTTGAACATAACAGCGCTGGAAGGCGTAGGCTGCCAACACGATAGGTATCATGGTGAGCGACAAGACGCCAACAGCAGGCAGTCGGTCGTATTGTCCCATCGAGTGCAAAAGACTTTGGAACACACGCATGACAGGCCAGTGAGTCAGATAGATTTCCATACTGATACCACCAAGCCAGAGCATCAGCGGTCGGTGTAAAAGCCAAGTAACCCACCCTTTCAGTCTGTCAGTCTTAACATAGACAAAAAGCGACAAAGGCAAAACGAGCCAGAACATGCTTACGCAACGCAAACGAGGTGAAATACTGCCATAGACAAGATACGACACTCCAACAAGTGCCACCGGTAACAGTTCCAAAACTGTCACCTGCCATGCTGACCACGTCTGTAGGCGCTGGCTAAAGGCCTCACCGTATGAGGACGTGCAGAAACGCCACACAAGGATACCTATACAAAAGTCTATCACGCGCAGGTAGGGAGACAAACACACGACGTTGTTCAACTGATGCAGGGGAACCATGGAGATGACACATCCATACGTCACCAGTACCACCGCTATCACCACAAACAGATACTTAGGTGTAACACGATGAAGGAAACGGAATGCCATTGTAAAAACAGCGTAGGCAAACATCAGGGCACAGAGGAACCAAGAGGAGGCATTTGCCACGTTAATGATGGAGTCGGACGGAAACCAACTTTGTATCAGGAGCACACTCGGCAACAGCTGATACCACTCATAGTATCGCTCCAGGCGTGCTTCCAGCAGCACCATCACCACGAGCATCAACAGATGCAGAGGATAGAACTTGATGAGTTGTTTCCTGATGAATGAGACAGTCCGAAACCGCCCGTCTATGACCTGTTGTCCATAGGCATAAGAAAGTACAAAGCCACTCAGCATCAAGAAAAAAGACACACCACAATCACCCCCGAACTCAAAGCGTTTTCCAATCAAATGGAACAACACGATGAGCAGGATGAAAAGAAAGCGAAGTGATGTGAGTGACTGAATCATTCCCTACCTCAGTTTCGCATACGGATCAGTGCCGAGAACGGTCTTAGCCAGACGCTTGGCTTTGTCACGAAGTGCGTTGACGTCGTCACCCACCTCGCCGTAACACAACACGACACCCATACGACGGCCTTTGTGAGCCTCGGGCTTGCCAAAGATGCGGATGCGCGTACGGTCTTCCTTCAGGGCATCGACAAAGTTGTAGTCAAGCAGCGAACGGTCAACAGGTGCAGAAGCCTCTTCAGGCGACAGGATGACAGCGGAAGCACCGGCATGCTCTAAATGGATGCCTGCAATGGGCAGACCCATCACAGCACGGAAATGCAGTTCGAACTCCGAAAGGTTGGTCGTGTGACCCAGCGTCACCATACCCGTATCATGCGGACGGGGGCTCAACTCTGAGAAAATAACCTCACCCTGCTTCGTCAGGAAGAACTCGACGCCCCAGATGCCAGCACCCGTCAGTGCCTTTGTCACCTTGTCGGCCATCATCTGAGCCTGCTTCAGCGCCTCGTCGCTAATCTTGTACGGCTGCCACGACTCACGATAGTCACCCGACTTCTGCACGTGTCCGATTGGTGGACAGAACAGCGTAGGCCACCCATGCTGCTGGGTAACGGTCAGCAGTGTAAACTCAGAATCGAAGTCGATGAACTCTTCGATAATCACTTCCTTCACATCGCCACGCGAACCTTCCATGGCCTCCTTGAAAGCGGTCTCCAACTCGCCCTCGTTATGCACATAGCTCTGGCCATGACCAGACGACGACATCAGGGGCTTTACCACACAAGGGAAGCCGATTTCGTCAGCAGCAGCCTTGAACTCCTCGAAGGTCTTGGCATAGAAATACTTCGCCGTACGCAGACCCAGCTCTTTTGCAGCGAGGTCACGAATGGCACGACGGTTCATCGTGTAGTTGACGGCACGAGCCGAGGGCACCACCTGAATACCCTGTTCCTCGAACTTGAACAGACGCTCTGTACGGATGGCCTCAATCTCAGGTACGATGATGTCGGGCTGGTGCTTCTTCACAACAGCCTCCAAAGCATCGCCGTCGAGCATCGAGAACACTTCGCGCTCGTCAGCCACCTGCATGGCAGGGGCATTGTCGTAGCGGTCGCAAGCGATTACATACTGGCCAGCCCTCATAGCGGCAATCACGAACTCCTTGCCCAGTTCGCCTGAGCCTAAAAGCAATATCTTTTTCATCTGTTCTGATACATATTATCGTAATACTTCTGGTAGTCACCGCTCGTTACGTTGTCGAGCCATTCCTGATTGTCAAGATACCAGCGGACGGTCTTTTCGATGCCCTCCTCGAACTGGAGCGAGGGTTCCCAACCCAGTTCTTTCTGGAGTTTTGAGCTGTCGATGGCGTAGCGAAGGTCGTGGCCAGCACGGTCGGTAACAAAGGTTATCAAATCCATATCCTCGCCTTCTTTACGACCCAGCAGACGGTCGACGGTCTTGATGACCACCTTGATGATGTCGATGTTCTTCCACTCGTTGAAACCACCGATGTTGTAGGTCTCGGCAATCATGCCCTGATGGAAGATGAGGTCGATGGCACGGGCGTGGTCCTCTACAAACAGCCAGTCACGCACGTTCTCACCCTTACCGTAGACAGGCAATGGCTTGCGGTGGCGGATGTTGTTGATAAACAGTGGTATCAGCTTCTCAGGGAACTGATAGGGACCGTAGTTGTTCGAACAGTTTGTCACGATGACAGGCATGCCGTAGGTGTCGTGGTAAGCACGGACAAAGTGGTCGCTCGATGCCTTGGCAGCGCTGTACGGAGAGTGAGGGTTGTACTTCGTGGTCTCCAGGAAGAACTTGTCGCCGTAGGCCAGATGGTGCTCAGCACTCGATGCCGTCGTCGTGAACGGAGGCTCGATGCCCTCAGGATGTGTCAGCTCCAATGCGCCATACACCTCGTCAGTAGAGATGTGATAGAAGCGCTTGCCCTCATAACGCTCAGGCAGCGACTCCCAATAGAGTTTGGCAGCCTGCAGCAGGCTCAATGTTCCCATCACATTAGTCTGGGCAAAGGTGAAGGGATCCTTAATCGAACGGTCCACATGGCTCTCTGCAGCCAAGTGGATAATACCGTCAACCTTCTTGTCCTGCATCAACTTGTAGAAGGCGTCAAAGTCGCAGATGTCCATCTTCACAAACTCGTAGTTGGGCTTGTTCTCGATATCCTTCAGATTAGCGAGATTGCCCGCATAGGTCAGCTTATCCAGATTAATAATGTGATAATCGGGATACTTGTTCACAAACAGGCGCACCACGTGGCTTCCAATAAAGCCTGCGCCACCAGTAATAACAATCGTTCTTTTCATATTTTCTTAATTCTTAACTCTTAATTTCTTCCTAATGTTATAACTTCACAATCACCGAATTTATTGCCCTCAATAGTCAATCTTATCAGTGTCCGTTCCTTATGCCATCCCTGCAGACCAGCAGCACCAGGATTGATGTGCAGCATATTCAGTGTCTTGTCAAACTGCACTTTCAGAATATGCGAGTGCCCTGCTACGAACAACTGGGGCGGATTGGCATAGAGCATACCACGTACAGAGTAGTCGTAGTTGCCTGGATAGCCACCGATATGTTTAATGAGTACGTCGACATCCTCTATCTTAAAGCGGTTCAATTCGCGATACATCAATCGCAGGTCACCACCGTCGCAATTACCACAGACAGCACGGAAAGTCCGGAAAGCGGCCAGTTTCTCTGCTACCTCCACACTACCGATGTCGCCCGCATGCCATATCTCGTCGCATGGTTCGAAATAATGTAGATATTTCTCGTCCCAATAAGCGTGGGTATCACTAATAATGCCAATCTTCTTCATAGTTGTTCAAAGCGTTTACGGATAAAGTCGGCTATCAGTTTCTCCGTAGCATGAAGTCCAAGAACCGAAGCGTCTATGCAAAGGTCATACGATTCTGCAGCACCCCATTTCTTGCCTGTATAGTAGTTGTAGAACGAGGCCCTCGTCGCTTCGCTCTGCTGAATGAACTTGCGGGCTGCAGCGTAGTCCACATTCTGCTTACCCATAACCTGCTTGATACGGAATTCCATGGAAGCAGAAACGAACACATTCACCACATCCTTTCGTTCACGCAGCACATAGTCGGCACAACGTCCAACGAACACACACGAACCCTCGTCAGCAGCCTTCATGATGGCATCGCTCTGAAACTTGAACAACGACTCCTGCGAGAAGTTGTTGGTATAAATATCACTGTCATGTACGGGCGTTGCACGCAAATTGAACAGCGAACGGAAGATACCACGGCGCTCATCGTTCTGTTCAAAGAACTTCTCGGAGAAACCGCTCTCCTTGGCAGCAAGATTCAGCAACTCGCGGTCGTAGTATTTCGCATTGAAGTCGAGGGCCAACATACGGGCTATGTCATGTCCGCCGCTACCGACCTGCCGACCTACACAGATGATGATATTTTTATTCTCGTTCATTCTTAACTTCCTTAACTTCTTGACTTCCTTATCTTCTTCATATACCAAATCAGCATGGGTATTGTCATGGCAAACGAGCCGAAATCGCTTGCCGGCATTGAGTACCATACACCATCCAGACCCCACAGCATTGGAAATACGAATGCCATGGGCAACAGCAGAAACAGTTGGCGAGACAACGACAGGAATATTGACACCTTTACCTTGCCAATACTTTGGAAGAAATGGGTAATGGTAGCCTGCGAACCAACCACGAAGAATACCAACATATCGAGTTTGATACCCTTTGCTGACAAATCCAGCAATGTGGGATCGGTCGTAAAGATACGCGCAATCTCTCTGGGAAAGAGCATCGAGAGCACCCAACCTACCAACAGAATAGCAGTGGCACATCCGATAGCCATAAACAGGCATCGGAACATACGGTCGTATTTCTCGGCACCATAATTATAGCCTACAATAGGCTGCATACCTTGACAGACACCCATCACGAACATAAAGAACATCATCACCACTGAGTTGGCTATCGAATAGGCACCCACAGCCATATCGCCTCCATAGCGAACAAACTGGTTGTTCATGACAATAACGATAACGCACGACGTAGCATTCATCAGAAATGGCGAAATGCCAATCGCAACAATGTTCTTGACCAGGTCGTTCTTCAGTTTATAGATACCACGTTTGAAGTGCAGCAGTTCGTTCTTGTTCGAAAACAAATGCAGTTGCCAGCACATGGCCAGCATCTGCGAAGTGACTGTAGCCAATGCGGCTCCACGTATGCCCCAGCGGAACCACCACACAAAGGTCAGTACCAACACAATATTCATCGCCACCGTAAACAGTACCGAATACATGGCATGCGTAGGTTTTCCTGCGGCTCGCAATACGGCATTCAATCCAAAGTACATGTGGGTAACCACATTACCAAGCAGTATCACAATCATAAACTCGCGAGCGTATGGCAGGGTTACATCACTGGCTCCAAAGAATCGCAGAATAGGATCAAGGAACAGCAGACTGATCAGCATAAACAAGGAACCTATTATCAGGTTCAGCGTTACAGTATTACCAAGCAGGTTCTGTGCTACCTTATAGTCTTTCTGACCCAGTTTCACACTAATACAAGCCGAAGAGCCCACACCCACGGCGGCTCCGAAAGCAGCGCTCAAGTTCATAAAGGGGAATGTGATGCCCAGGCCTGCAATAGCCTCAGGACCCACAATCTGACCAATCATGGCACGGTCGATAATATTATAGAGACTGGAGGCCGTCATAGCCACAATAGCAGGCAATGCATACTGCCAGAGCAGTTGTCCTACTGGCTTTGTCCCCAGTTCTAAAGCTTTTTGTTTATTGTCCATATATATAAATAATGTGCAAAGGTACAAATAAATTAGGAATTAGGAATTAAGAATTAAGGATTATTTTTCTGCGAGAGCAAATTTTTCACTTTTCACTCTTCACTTTTCACTTTTTATTCGTACCTTTGCATTAAAATAATCATAATATGCAACGACTACTGACCACTTTTGTGCTAACTCTGTTAGCCTTCAGCCTGCAGGCCGCCCAACAACAGGACGGCACGAAACGCGTGCGATATAAGGACGGGCCGGCCTACATCTACCGTGTCAGTTTGACTGACAAGACAGAGACGCCTTATTCGTTCGACCACCCTACCCGTTTCCTGTCACGACGTGCCATAGAGCGACGCAAACGCCAAGGACTCGCCATCGACTCTACCGACCTGCCCGTATCGCCCCAGTACATCCGCCTCATCCAAAATAAGGGTGCAGGTGTCATAGGCCATAGTCGTTGGCAGAATACCGTACTGGTACGCCTGAAAGATAGCACACTGATTACTGGCATCCGACAGCTGCCATGCGTCAAAGCCTGCAAGTTGGTATGGCTCTCGCCTGACTCCATCACCCCAGATAAGCGCATCAGCTTTCAAGACCATTTTGAGCCATACGACAGCATCCCCAACGAGATATACGGTACTGCTGCCGACCAGATTTACAATCTGAAAGGCGACCAGCTGCACAAAGCCGGCTATCTGGGCAAGGGCATGGTGATAGCGGTCATCGACGGTGGTTTCAAGAATGCCGACCGCATTCCTGAACTGCAGAAAATAAACATCCTTGGCTGGCACGATTTTGTCAGTCCCAACGACCCACAATTGTTTTCTGAGACTGACCACGGCACCAAGGTACTATCCATCATGGGCACCTACCATCCTTACATCTTTGTTGGGACTGCGCCCAAAGCGTCTTATTGGCTATTGCGCAGTGAAGACCAACTCACAGAGCAGGAAGTAGAAGAAGACTACTGGACGATGGCTGCTGAGTTTGCTGACAGCGTAGGCTGTGACGTCATCAACTCCTCGCTGGGCTATAACGAATACGACCACAAATGGATGTCTTATAAGCAATGGCAACTTGACGGCAAGACTGCTTTTGTCAGTCGCTCTGCAGCGATGCTGGCACAGAAAGGCATCGTGCTCTGCAACTCTGCCGGCAATAGCGGCATGGGCCCGTGGAAAAAGATTGGCGTCCCTTCTGATGCCGACCACATCCTGACCGTTGGAGCCATTTCCGATATTGAGACACAGCGTATTGCAGCATTCAGCAGTGTTGGTCCGACTCAAGACGGTCGTGTGAAACCCGACGTAGTGGCTATCGGTGCTCCTGCCCGTGTCATCAGCGGACGTGGCACCATTACCAGCAGTATGGGCACCTCATTCTCGTCGCCTGTTGTCTGCGGACTGGTAGCCTGTCTGTGGCAGGCCATGCACGACAAGACAGCAGAGGAAATCATGGAACTAATCCGACGTACAGGCAACAACTTCCAGCATCCTGACAACATCTACGGCTATGGTGTTCCTGATTTCTGGAAAGCCTTTATGGAGGGAAGAGTGAGAAGTGAAGAGTGAAGAATTTGCTACCGCCGCGATGAGTGAACATTATACTTTACGACAACTGAACCTGCTGGTACGCGAGGCTATTGAGGACGCTCTGCCCGACGAATATTGGGTAGAGGCAGAACTCAGCGAGTGTCGTGAAAACAGCGGGCATTGCTATATGGAACTCATCGAGAAGGATGAGCGTAGTAATACGCCTGTGGCACGAGCCTCAGCCAAATGTTGGCGACAGACGTGGCAGATGGCGAAGCCTTATTTCGAGCGTACCACTGGACAACCGCTACGTGCTGGCATGAAGGTACTGCTGAAGGTTTATGCGCAGTTCCATGAGGCCTACGGTTTCTCGTGGATTATCAGCGACATCGACCCTACATACACCTTGGGCGATATGGCCCGCAAGCGTCAGGAGATTATCCGCCAACTGAAAGAGGAAGGTGTTTTCGACCTGCAACGCGAACTACGCATTCCCACCTTTGCCAAACGTATTGCCGTTATCTCTGCCCAGAATGCAGCAGGCTATGGCGACTTCTGTCGTCAACTGGAGGATAACGAATACGGATTCCGTTTCGAGGTCACGTTGTTCCCTGCTATCATGCAAGGTGAACAGGTCGAACAAAGCATTATCAATGCCCTGAACCAGATTTACGAGCTACAAAGTAATCACACCTCTCATCACTCATCTCTCACTTCTCATTTCGACTGCGTTGTCATCATCCGTGGTGGTGGCGCCACTGCTGACCTCAGCGGTTTTGACACATTGGCATTAGCAGAGAATGTGGCTCAATTCCCGTTGCCCATCATTACTGGCATTGGTCACGAGCGTGACGAGAGCATCCTCGACATGATTAGCCATACCCGCGTAAAAACCCCCACCGCAGCTGCTGCGTTCCTCATCGACCATCTGCGCAACGTATGGGAGCGCATCACAAATGCGGAAGACTTCATCAACCGACACATCAGCGAACGCATCCGTTATCAGCAGCAACGCATCAACCAACTGGGCACACTCATCCCCACCCTCGCCCTACGTGTACTGAGCGACCAACGTCATCGAATAGAACTGTTGGAAAATCGTCTGCCTGTAGCCATCGAGCGACGGATGACCACCCAAAAGCATCTGTTGGAGAGCCTCAGCCTCAAGCTACAAGGTTTTGACCCACAACTGCTGTTGAGCCGGGGATACAGCATCACGCTACACAACGGACGTGCCGTACGCGATCCCAAGCAGTTGCAACCTGGTGATGAGATAGAGACCCGCATAGAAAAAGGAACCATCAAATCAATAGTGAAATGAACGAAGAAGAAGTAAAATACGAAGAGGCTCTGGCCCAATTGGAGACCATTGTCCGCAAGATGGAACAGAACGAGTACGACATTGACGAACTCGCTGCACAGCTAAAGACTGCACAGCGACTGATTAAGTTCTGCAAGGACAAATTGACCAAGACAGAAGAGGAA
>Ga0265298_10010011_pt1 | contig 11247 bp, 7 predicted proteins | sample AusTroGonzalo_MG_3_FD_193486 | JGI IMG/M metagenome (GOLD analysis project Ga0265298, IMG submission 193486) | Bovine rumen microbial communities from tropical cattle in Woodstock, Queensland, Australia - Gonzalo_01 | ecosystem: Host-associated > Mammals > Digestive system > Stomach > Rumen ...
GCTCGCGCGACATGCCGCTGATGATGGTCGGGTCGGTCTTGTGCATATCGTTGAGGATGGTGCCAAGTTTTTCGTCTTCTTGTGAGTTGACGGCCTTGACAGCGATGGTGAAAACCGGAGTGGGGAACGGGATGTCCTCAAAAGCGGCTTCGGCAACCTTGGTGTCAACCAAGGAATCACCGATGCGGCCATCTTTCAATTTGATGGTGCAGATGATGTCGCCAGCGTTGACCTTTTCGACTTCCTCACGGTTCTTTCCACGGAAGACGAGCAGTTGCGAGAGGCGTTCCTTGTTGCCCGTGCGCGGGTTGACAAGGTCTTGGCTCTTCACGACCGAGCCGCCGTAGACGCGCATCCAAGCCACGTCACCGAGGTTCTGTTCGGTCGAAACCTTGAAGATGAACAGGGCGCTCGGGTCGTCGGTGCTGTTGTGGAACTCAGTGCCGTTCTTGGCCTTCACGACGGGCATGTCGGCAGGCGACGGGCAGGCATTGATGAGGAACTCGCACAGACGGCTGACACCCACGCCACGTTTGGCGGCGCCGCAAAGGATGGGGAACATCTCACGGTTGACGATACCCAAGTGGATACCGCGTTCCATGTCTTCCTCGCTCAGTGTCATTTCCTCGAAATATTTCTCCATCAGGGCCTCTTCGCCTTCAGCGGCGTGTTCGATGAGGTTGTTGTGCAACTCTTCAGCCTTGGCCATCTCGGCAGCGGGAATGTCCTGAATTTCAGGAGCGCCGTTGCCATCCTTGAAGACCAACATCTTCATCATAATCAAGTCGATGACGGCGTTGAAGTCCTCACCGGCGTTGACGGGATATTGGATGGGGGTCACCTTGTCGCCAAAGTACTCTTTCAGTTCGCGCAACGTGTTGTCGAAGTTGGCATTGCTGTGGTCGAGTTGGTTCATGAAGAACACGACGGGCTTCTTGGTGTTGGCGGCATGACGCCAAGCGTTCTCAGTGGTGGCTTCCACGCCCGATTGTGCATTCACCGTGCAGACGGCGATGTCAGCGGCAGTGAGGCAACTGACGATGTCGCCCGAGAAGTCGCTGAAACCAGGGGTGTCGAGGATGTTGATTTTCTTGTCGCCAAAGATGGTGTACATCATGGAAGCATGTACCGAAATTTGGCGTTCCATCTCGATAGGACGATAGTCAGAGACGGTGTTTTTCTCTTCGGTGCTGCCTTTTCTGTTGATGAGCTTGCCTTCGAAAAGCATGTTTTCGGCAAGCGTGGTCTTACCCGACTTTGCTGCGCCGATGAGGGCAACATTGCGGATGTCTTTTGTCTGGAATTCCTTCATTTTTATCTAAGTGTCTAATTTATAAATTTTTACTTTTCGCGAAAAATAAGTAAGTGGGCGCAAAATTACAAAAAAATGTCTTCGCCCACCTCAATTAATTACAATTTTGCTATGGAAGCGTAGATTTTGTTCCAGCGGGCGTCGTCCATCTTGGCTCCGACCACCTCGATAATGTTGGCCGCGACGATGGCACCCATCATGCCGCATTTCTGGAGGTTTTCGCCTTGTACGAGACCTGCAAGGAAGCCAGCAGCCCACATGTCGCCCGCGCCGGTAGTGTCAATCACATTGGCTTCCATCGGCGGAATGGCAGCGATTTCATTGCCCCGCTTGACGTATGCACCTTTAGCACCAACTTTCACCACGGCGATTTCGCAACGCTCGGCAATGAAATTCAAAGCGGCTTCGGGTTCCATTCCTGTCAAGGCGAACGACTCCTTTTCGTTGGCGAAAACGATGTCCACGTAGTTTTCCACTAATTCAAGCAAGAAGTCGCGGTTTTCCTCGACCACGTTGTAACTGGCCAAGTCGATGGCGATTTTCAGTCCTTTGGCCTTGGCTGTTTCAATGGCTTTCTTGAGCATGGTTGGGTTGGCTACAAGGTAGCCTTCCACGTAGAAAATGTCCCAACCGTCGAAAAGCTCAGGCTTGATGTCGTCGGCACACATCTCAGCGGCGGCACCGAGGCAAGTGGCGAAAGTGCGTTCGCCGTCGGGCGTGACGAGAGCCTGCACACGGCCTGTGGGCGTGTCGCTCTTCAGCATGAGCGGTTTCACATGGGTGTCGGTCATTTGCTTTTCAAAGAACTGTCCGACTTCATCCTTGCCGATTTTGCTCAGGAAACCAGCTTCGATGCCAAGTTGGGCTAAGCCGCTCATTGTGTTGGCCGCCGAGCCGCCCGAGGCCCTTTGGCTGCCATATTGCCGTGTCACCAGTTCTCCGATTTTGACGGCGGTTTGGGCATCCACGTAGGTCATGCTGCCTTTGGGAAGGTTGAGTTCGTTGAGGATGGTTTCGTCAGGGATTTGGGTCAGTATGTCGACCAAGGCACTCCCGATGCCGAGTATTTTCTTTGTTGCCATAGTTGTTTTGCATTTGAGCCGCAAAGATAGCAATAAAAACGAGTCGTAGAGATAAAAAATTTCTCATTGATTTACAACGTATTGCAAAATATTTGAAAAAAATCAACCCAAAAAAGTTGTCCGTAATGAAAAAAGCCGTATTTTTGCAGCCGCAAATCGAAAGATTCAACAGACAAGTTCTGTGACATGGTGCAGCCTCCTTAGCTCAGTTGGTTAGAGCATCTGACTGTTAATCAGGGGGTCTCAGGTTCAAGTCCTGAAGGGGGCGCCATTTTTATGTTTCATGTTATTAATTTTTGACCAGATAATTTCTCCCCGATTTTATCTGGTTTTTTTATGTGGCAAGTCGCATACGGAAAGCAAGGATGAAGCTACCTGCTTTTTATGGCTTGTCGCTTCTTTGGGATTGGGAAATCAGCGAAAAACCGTCTCGAAAATCAACTTGATGTCGCCCCAGAAAGTCCAGTTTTCCAAATACTTAATGTTGATTTTCACTTTGTCGGGCCAAATGACGTTGTCATTGTACGATTTCGGGTCGGCTTGTTGGGCGAGGATTTCTTCCTCGTTGCGATATTTAATGCTGGCGGGGCCGGTGATGCCTGGGCGGAGTTGGAGGATTCTCCTATCGTTGCCTTGCAGTTGGTCAGCATAGCCTGGTACGTCAGGGCGCGGCCCGACGAGGCTCATTTGCCCGATGAATACATTAATTAATTCGGTGAGGCAGTCCGCTTTGCTATGGCGAAGCCAATGACCCATTCGAGTGATGCGCGGGTCGACGGCCGTGGTTATGGAATCACCTTCCGACTGGTGGTCCATGGTTCGGAACTTACAGATTTTGAATGGCTTGCCATCTTTTCCAATGCGTGTTTGCATGAAGAAAACAGGCCCCTTTGAATCAATTTTGATGAGGAGGGCAATAATGAGCAAAGGTAGGAAAAGCACAAGAAGCCCCATGAGTGCTGCAATGCGGTCGAAGCACCATTTGAAGAAAAATCCTATTTTGTGTTCATTTTTCACCACGCTGCATGGCCTCCATGTTGAGAATTGCCTTAATGCGCGGCAAAGATATGATTTTTCTGAATGGATACAACAAATTAACGGCAATCTTCATCCACCAGCGGTAATGGATGGAGAGTTGGCAATAAGCTTTTCGAAAGTTGAGGTTTTGCATGAGAAAGTCTTGAATATGTGAATGTTCAGTGATGGAACGTGCACCATCAGCTACGTAACGGAAACCACGTTCTCCAAGATAATGCTCGTTCATCTTGTAGAAAAGTCCGTAATAAGGATAAGTGTTGTTATGCTTATATTCGGGTAAGATGCCGATGAGTCCATATTCGCAGCTGTTGAGCTTATAATCAGGCTTATTACCGACCAGACCATATTCCCAAACCTCTGAAGGCCAAAGCCATACAGTACAAAAACCAATAAGTCGGTCTTGATCGAAAATGCCCCAATAGTCGAAATCCTGTTTTTCGCACTCCGAAAGATAATTCAGATACACGTTTTCATCCATATCTCGGTCCGAAACGGCATAATCCTCGTAGGTAGCTTTCAGGATGTTCCAGCCTTTGGCTTTCAGCAAGTCGATGCCGACTTTTTCGAAAGACAAATCCTTGAGGGAACGCCTGATTTTGTTCCTTTCGTTCGATGAAAACTCTTCCAATCCGCCAAACGTATCTTTTATGATATACCAAAAATGGCTTTCCTTGTTTTGGTCGAAATGGTATATGTTGCGGACGAGCAGCCCGCCTTGTTTCAGCAAGGCTTTTGCCTCCTGTCTCTCAAGTTTTGGCTCGTTATGGGGCGCACCGTCGTATCGCCAAGCATTGCGGTATAGATAAAAACCATTCATCACAAGCGTTTTTTGATGGCGTTGAAGGCGTAGCTGAGGAAGCATTCCACTGTTTTGAAAAAGGGCATTTTTTCTTGTTGCCGATACACCCTCCAAAGGTCGGACGAAGCCTTTAACTTGTTGGAACTGGCCGATTTGTGCCTGATGCGATAAGAGGTCAGAGGTTGGTCGATGGCGTATGCCAAAAAGCCTTTTTTCAGGATGTTGAGCCAAGTGGCGGTGTCTTCACTGGTGCGAAAATTCGGCACAACGACCTCGCCGATAATGGTCGTATCAATCATTACCGTGGAGCAGCCGATGATGGTGTTGTGCAAGTAGTCGTCGTGGTTTAGATTGCCCGCCGCTTTTACTTGTTTTTTCAAGGGATTTCCAGCTTCGTCGATGCAGTCGTAAGACGAGTAACTGAATCCGATGTTGCGCTCCGTCATAAATTGCAATTGTTTCTCAAGTTTTTCGGAATGCCAAACGTCGTCGGAGTCGAGGAAAGCCAAATAACGACCTTGGGCCATCTTGATACACAGGTTTCGGGTGTCTGCAATGCCGGAATGTTTCGGTTTGACGGAAAAGCGAATCCTTTCGTCTTGGGCGCAAAAAGAGCGGACGATATTGGCGGTTTCATCAGTCGAAGCATCGTCTACAATGCACAATTCCCAATGCGGATAGGTCTGCCGTTGCACCGATTGTATGGTGTCGGCGATGAACCTCTCCATGTTGTAGCATGGCATGATGACGGAAACAAGTGGCTGATTATCCACGAGATATGAAACTATTTTAGTCCTTCAATCCAAACCTTGATTTGTTGCTCATCGTGGAGCTTGCATACTAAGAGCGAGTGGTCACGGAAAGCCACAAGATAGTCTTCCAATCCTTCCACCACGGCTTCGGTGCCCTCTTCTATATTAATAATGGTATTCCTATTGTCGACTGAAACCACCTTGCCGCGTTTGGCGTTGCCGTTGTCGTCTTTCTTGGCATGGGTGAACAGCGACCCCCAGGTGCCAATGTCACTCCAACCGAAATCGGCGGGAATGGTATAAGTGTTGGGCGACTTTTCCATCACGCCGTAATCGATGCTGATGTTGGGGCAGTCCACGAAATGGTCGTTGATGAAGTCCTGCTCCTCGGGTGTTCCGAAGTTGTAAATGCCTTTTTCGAAGACCTCCACCATTTCGGGCAAATATTGCTTGAACGCTTGCATGATGCCGTCCAAGGTCCAGAGGAAGATGCCGCTGTTCCAGAAATAGTTGCCTTCATCTACGAATTTCACAGCGGTATCATAGTTGGGTTTTTCCTTGAACATTTCGACCTTCACAACATCAGGCAAAGCAGTTTGTTTTGGCACTTGGATATAGCCATACCCCGTTTCCGGTCGGCTGGGCTTGATGCCAATGGTCATCAGAGCTTGCGGACTCTTGGCAAGGAAATCAAAGCCCAGACGGATAATGCGTTGGAATTCAACTTCGTTGGTCACCAAATGGTCAGCAGGTGTGACAACGATGTTGGCATCCGAACAGCGACTTTGAATGTGGTAAGCAGCATAGGCAATGCAGGGTGCCGTGTTGCGTCGCGCAGGTTCGCACAAGACTTGGTCGGCTTTCAGCATGGGCAAGTGCTCCAAAACCAAACGCTTATAGGCTTTGTTGGTTACCACAAGAAAGTTCTCGTCTGGGATGATAGGACTGAAACGCTCGTAAGTGCTTCTGATAAAGCTCTTTCCTGTGCCGAGAATATCAAGGAATTGCTTGGGATAATTATCCTTGCTAAGAGGCCAGAAGCGACTTCCGATGCCGCCGGCCATGATGATGCAGTAGTTGTTCATACTGTTTCCATTAAAGGGACAAAGATAGTGCTTTTTCTTGAAACGACAAAAGGCCACTTTTATTTCGCCCAGCGGTATAAGATTTCAATGGGATGAACGGCATGAACTCCCGTGCCATCCATAATCTGCTGGCGACAGGACGTTCCAGGCGCAGCGACAAGGGTAGGGGTAACGCTATCAGCGTCTTTAACCGCCTTGCGGATGGTCGGGAAAAGCACCATTTCACCAATGGCCAATGAAGTTTGGTAATGCTCTTTTTCGTAACCGAATGAGCCTGCCATACCACAACAGCCACTTGGAATAACGTGGACTTTGGCACCTTGCAAGAGTTTCAATGCAGCAACAGTTTTCTCCGTTCCTACCAAAGCCTTCTGGTGACAATGACCATGGAGCCAAATTTCCACGGCATCAGTCTTGAAATCATCAGCACTGATGCGTCCAGCTGTGACTTCGCGCATGATAAACTCATCAAAGAGCAAAGCATTTCGACCTAAATTTTGAGCTTTTTGACGCAGTTCGGCAGGCACTAAATCAGGATATTCGTCGCGGAAACTGAGAATGCACGAAGGCTCAATGCCGACCAAAGGCGACTGTGCAGTAATCTTGTCTTTCAACAAATTGACATTCTTTAAAGCAAACTTCTTGGCCAATTTCAGGTTACCTTTCGAGATGGCAGCGCGTCCACTTTCCACATGTTTAGGGATTACCACTTCATAGCCCAAATGCAAAAGCAGTTTAGCAAAAGTCAAACCTAATTCAGCTTCTTGGAAGTTGGTGAATTCATCGGCGAAGAGATAGACTTTGCCCTTGGCAGTTCTGCCTTTTTGTTTGCGGCATTCACGTTTCACGGCGTTTCTCATGGTCACGCGGCTTAGAGTCGGAATGTCTCTTTCAGTGGTGAACTTGATGATGCGTTTGATGATGTTGGATGAGAATCTCCATGAGGCGAATAAGTTGTAAAAAGGCCAAACGATATGTCCCAACTGTTCTACAGTGGCCATATACGACACTGCAAAGGAACGCAAAGGCATTCCGCTGATATCGTACTTTTGCTGTAAAATCTCGGAGCGCAAGCGTGTCAAATCGACATTGGAGGGACACTCACTGCGACAGCCTTTACATGCCAAGCAGCTATCCAACACCTCGGCTAGCTCTTCCGATTTTAGGATGCTTTTGTCTTTGTTGAAGTCTTTGGAAAAAGCCTCGCTTCCCCAACCTCTCGTCAAGATTTCACGAAGTACATTGGCACGAGCACGGGTAGCCTTGGTTTCATCGCCGCTTACTTTGAAAGCGGGACACAATGTGCCACCAATCAAGTTCGACTTGCGGCAGTCGCCGGCGCCATTGCATTGCTCAATGCTGCACATCAAAGCATGAAGTTGGGTTTTGGCTCCTGTGGCACCTTCCACTTTACATTCGTCGAAGGCGGCCTTCCAATTATAATAAGTTTTGCCTTTGCCAATTACCTTTTCAATAGCATATTGCTGGTCGACATCGAAACGCAACATGCTATCCATTGGCAATGTATCGACAATCTTGTGGAGATTGAAGACTTGCAGCGGGTCCCAGCAATGTTTCAAGTCTTGCATCAAGGCATAGACTTTGTCGCCATAAAGCAGTTGGATGAACTCGCCGCGTAAGCGACCATCACCATGCTCACCGCTGAGCGAGCCTTTGTATTTCTTGACCAACAAAGCAGTTTGATAAGCTACCTCGCGGAATTTGCGTTTACCTTCAGCCTCCTTAATGTTGATAATGGGACGCAAATGCAGTTCACCCGTGCTGATATGGGCATGATAAACACAACTCAAGCCAAGATTTTCAAGCATTTGGGCAAAATCGGCCATGTAAGCGGGCAACTTTTCTGGTGCAACCGCTGTGTCTTCAATTACACCGATGGGTTTGGCATCACCTTTCATGCCTGTGAGCAAGCCCAAGCCTGCTTTGCGCAGACTCCATACCTTGCTGATTTCTGAACCGTAAACCCTTGAACAAGCATAAACTAAATGCTCATCATTTTCGATTAATGCTCTTTCAAGTTGGTCGGCAATGGCATCAATTTCAGCACGAGTTTCGCCACGCAGTTCAATGATGAGGATGGCGGCAGGGTCGCCTTGCACAAAGAAACGGTTTTTCTGCTGCTCTACATTGTCTTTGCTGAGCTCCAAGATATTGCGGTCCATCAATTCGACAGCGGCAGGATGGAATTTCAGCGCAACGAGATTACCCAAGAAACTCTTTTGAAGCGTGTCACAATGGGCGCAAACCACCATCTTCTCCTTGGGCGGCAAGGGGTCAAGGTCGACTTTGATTTCGGTAATAAAGGCCAAAGTGCCCTCGCTTCCAGCCAAGACTTTGCAAAGGTTGATGGTGCGTTCTTCGAGCGGTTTGGTCGTATTGTGCAGGTCTTCAATGACTTCGTCAATGGCGTACCCGCAGGAACGACGGCGCAGGCTCTTGTCGGGATAGTTTTCTTCAATGAGTTGGATGGTTTTCTCGTCTAAGGCCCAGCGGATAAGTTGCGAGTAGATGTTTTGGATGAGAGAGTTGGATTCAGTTTCCCAAAAGCAATTACCGAAACGTTCTTCCAATTCCTTGATAGTATAAGTCTTGAACACTTCAATGCTGCCATCGCAGAGCACGCCACGCGCTTCCAACACGTGATGTCGAGTGCTGCCGTAAATCAAGGAATGGGAACCACAAGAATTGTTACCGAACATGCCACCGATGCAACAACGATTGCTGGTGGAAGTCTCTGGGCTAAAGAACAAGCCGTAGGGTTCTAAAGCAAGGTTCAATTCATCAAGGACTACACCAGGTTGCACTCTTGCCCAATGTTCTTCCTTGTTGATTTCCAGTATTTTCTTGAAATGTTTGCTGATGTCGACCACAATGCCACTACCCACCACTTGACCAGCGATAGAAGTGCCGCCAGCCCTTGGGATAAGGTGGGTTTTACGCTCGCGTGCCGTTTCAATCAAGTAGACAATATCTTGTTCGTTTTCGGGAAAGGTTACCGCTTCGGGTACTTCACGATAAGCCGACGCATCGGTGGCGTAGGCGATGCGGTGCAGGGGGTCGGTAAAAAGGGTGTACATTTCGGTTTATTTGTCCAACTTACTGAAAACGCTGTTGTTGCTCTTGAACTCGGGAACAATGACTTTCATCTGGGCCACGATCTTCATGGCTTCGCAGGTTTCAAGCTCCTCATGCAGTTTTGCCAGCATGGTATCTACTTCGGCGGCTTTGTATTTCCGCACCACGGCGTGCATGATTTTCTCGTTGTCGGTCTTGATGGTATTTTCTTCGTTGGCCAGCACTTCCTCATATAGCTTCTCACCAGGACGCAATCCCGTCTCAATAATCTCAATATCAGGACGATGTGCTAATTGGCGCATCTTTTCGGCCAAATCCCAAATCTTGACTTTTTCGCCCATGTCGAAGACGAAAATGTCGCCACCTTCACCGATGGAACCAGCTTCAAGGACGAGGCTGCAAGCTTCAGGGATGGTCATGAAGAAGCGCGTGATGCGCCTGTCAGTGACGGTAATCGGGCCACCTTGGGCGATTTGCTTACGGAACAGCGGCACAACAGAACCGTTGGAACCCAACACGTTACCAAATCTTGTTGTGATAAACTTGGTCGCACTTTCGCGGCTTTGGGTATAGATTTCAGCGATGCGCTTGGTGGCACCCATGACATTGGTCGGGTTGACGGCTTTGTCGGTCGAAATCATCACGAATTTTTCCACGCCAAATTCCATCGCAAGATCCGCTATGAGTTTGGTACCAAACACGTTGACGAACACGGCCTCGTAAGCATTTTCCTCCATGAAGGGCACATGCTTGTATGCGGCGGCATGGAAAACCACCTGCGGATGGAATTCCTCAAACACTTCCCTCATGCGAATCGGGTCTTTCACGTTGGTGATGACAAAGGCCATGCGGTCTTTCAGTTCCTTGAAGTCGGGCGTGTTGTTCATCTCGAACTGGAAGTCGTACATCGGCGACTCGGCCTGGTCGAGCATTACCAATTTGGTGGGGTTGTAGTGCATCACTTGACGGCAAATCTCACTTCCTATGGAACCTGCGGCACCCGTCACGAGGACTACTTTATCCTTGATTTCGCGACTCACGTTCTCTTTCCCAAGGATGATGGGATTACGACCCAAGAGATCTTCAATCTTGATGTCTTGGATTTGGTTTTCTTGAACGGTTCCGTCCACCCATTGGTTGAAATTGGGAATGGATTTCACGCTGAGGTTGAGCGACAAACCTTGTTCAATGATTTGCTTGCGGCGGTCTTCGTCGAGGCTGGGGATGGCCAAAATCATTACTTCGATTCCGTTCTTCTTGATGAAATCTTCGGTCAAAGCAACGGAAGGCGAGAAGATTTTCACAGTGTTGATTTGGTTGCCCACACGTTTTTGGTCGTCGTCGACAAAAGCCTTGATGGTATAGTTTGATGCCGTGTCTTGGCTCAAGGTGCGCAACAGCATGGTGCCACCGTCGCCTGCGCCATAGATGATGGTGTTCTTTTTCTTGCCTGAATACTTGTAAATCTCATTGTAAAGTCGACGTATGGTCAGCCGCATGATAATCATCAGAACCATGGTGATAAGGTAATGGTAGATGATGACGATAAAAGGTGGGTAGAGGTTTCCTATAAAAGGTGCGTGCAACTTGATTAGGATGTATTTGCTAACGAGGTAGAATACAAGCGTCCAGGTGCATGATGACAATATTTTGCGAATGTCATTGAATCCTGAATAACGCAGCATTCCATCATAGGTTCTGCTAATTAGGAAGGCCACAAGATAAGGAAGGGGGTAAATCCAGACGAACTTCCAATTGACGATGATGTGAGTAAGGTCTTTGAAATAATACATCAACACGGCCACAAGATAGGCAAAAAGCACGATGGTCATGTCGGCGGCCAAAATCCAAATACGAGGTAACGAGTTGGTTTTGTGCTTTCCAAATATGAAGTTGCAGAATTGCGTTAGTATTTTGTGCATAGTTCGGTTTTTTACAAACTGCAATAATAGTGATTTTCTTTTTAATTTTTTCAGTTGTTATTGTTTTTTTTTTTTTTTTTTTTTTTTATTTTTTTTTTTTTATTTAATTTTTATTTTAAAAAAATTGAAAAAATTTTAAATTTTTTTTTTTTTTTTTTATA
>Ga0265298_10010012_pt1 | contig 11247 bp, 12 predicted proteins | sample AusTroGonzalo_MG_3_FD_193486 | JGI IMG/M metagenome (GOLD analysis project Ga0265298, IMG submission 193486) | Bovine rumen microbial communities from tropical cattle in Woodstock, Queensland, Australia - Gonzalo_01 | ecosystem: Host-associated > Mammals > Digestive system > Stomach > Rumen ...
GGGGGTCCCCTCCTCGCACTAAAAAAAAAAAAAAAGAAGCCCATCTGGAATTACTTCCAGACGGGCTTGTTGTTGGTGTATTAGAACGGCACAGAAGGAGCTGTCGGAGCTGTCGGAGCTACGGGAGCTTCTCCTGAAGTTTCATTGAACCGTTGTTTCCTGATGATCTGCCATTCATCTTTTGTCAAAGCTTCGTCAAAGTTGACGAAACCGTCCTCATCTTTCATTGCAGGACGGACGCTCAGCGTTTTCATGTTCAGAATGTCGTTCATACCAGGCTTTCCGGGAGTGCGAACCAGATGTCCAATGACAACCAGTTCGGTTGCGTTGGTGATGTCGCCACGCGATTTCATGCGGTTGAACGCTTCGACGTCCTGCTCACGCAGACCATCGATGAACACGAAGGTGCTGCGGCGTCCGACGATATCCCAATCGGTTTCGCCTTTCACCTTCAGCGTGGCGGTGAACTTTCCGAACTTGTTCGGAGTGAATGCAATGTTGTCGTCTTCGTTCATTTTGAAAACGCCCTTAACCTTCACAACGGTGTCGTTCCAAGTGAGATTCTTCATGTTTTCCATAACTGTTTCTCCTTTGCCGGGGTTTCCGGCTTCCTCTGCTGCTCCGCCTTTCCGGTTTCCGGTGGCGGGTCATTCCATCTAAGAGTCTTTCCTCTCTGAGAATGACGTGTATTGGATCTTTGTTCATTGGCAGCTCCATCTGCCCGCCTGTATCTCAGGTCGACATTGCTCTGTGAAATAAAAAAAAGGAGCCGAGTTTCCTCGGCTCCATGTCACTTAATCTTCGTCGTAGTCTTCTGGATCAATATTAATTGACCAGTCTTCAGTCGTTTCTTCTGTCTCGTTCTCTTCTTCAGTCGCTGTATCTGACTGAAGTTGAGCTAGCAAATCACTGACATTCACTGATTCAGTCGGTTCGACTTCGTCAGTCTTTCCGAGTTCAGCTGTCAGTCTCTGTTGGAGCTCCATGCTGTTCATGTTGAGATCGAACGGTGGCTCTTCAGCCGTAGTCTCGATAGTTTCAGTTTCTTCTGTTGTGGTTTTTGTGACCGAGTCTTTAATTGAGATTTTCTTTTCGAACAGCTTGGGAGGTTTGCTGCCTGTGTTCTTGCAAACCTGCTCAATCAGCATACCTTCAAACAGTTTCAAGAACTGATTAATGGCATACGCTGTTCCTCTGCTTTGAGACTGTGTTCCAATCAGACTCTGGCAGAGCGCATTGTATGCCAACCACAGACAGTCCTCATCAGAGATGTCTTTCCGTTTTGTTGCGGTCTTAACGAATCTAATAAGGTTGTCTCCGAATGTGTCGCGTCCTGCAACTGTCCAACCTTTTTTGTCATTGTTAAGATCGGTTTCAATTGCCACTATTCTTGTTGCGTACTTTGCAAAGTACGTTACAAGGCTGATGCCTTCTTCGGCTTCGCTAAATACTTGAAGATCAGCGTTTAGCTCTACCGTTTCAGCTTCATTCGGATAGCAGACAAGACTTGTTTTTATTTGGTCAAGTTCGTTTCCAAACGTGTGTTTCCACACGTTTTCTCCGATTGGTTCAAATTCAGACGGGCACCATAGAGTCAGCGGACGATCAGGCAGAATTCTGCCGTTCTCGTCGTAAGAGAAGTCATTAACCTCGTCTCTGCCGACTTCTTCAATCGGAACGAACTTCATCAACAGGTCATACAACCTTTTAACAACGTTTGTTCCAACTCCCGGATATTTGTCAGGAAGGAACGCCGCATGACGCTTCTTAAACCCCGAATCGGGAGCGTTGGGATGTGCATCCCTCTGGGATATTGGTCTGAAAGCGACCTTCTTTGTGATGTACTCGGGAGCATCTGGTTTATGATTCAGCTTGCCTGAGTCAGTCGCCATGTTGCCTGCGACACCAAGAAGGATATTCAGTATGAATATTTCCTTGAGCGTGACAAATTCAGAATAGTTTCCGTCTTTGTCCAGCGTTGGACGCAACAGTTTTTCCCAGTCTTCGTTGTCTTCAAGCAACGGCACCATTTCGTCAATGACGAACTGGTGGGTAGCAAAGACGCCGACAGACTCTTCGCTTTGCCATTTAGCATTTCTGCCAAGGTATTGTTCGAGAGTTTCGTCGGTAGGTGTCTCTTCCCACTTACTGAATATGATGTGTGGAAAGTTAAACAGTTTGTTCGCTTTCTCAACGGCTTCGACTATATCTTCTTCGTCGATGACATAGAACTTATCACCATCGAGGTCAGCATCCAGATCCTGAAGCACCATGTCTCCAGGTCTGCCAGATACCACAACAACGCCGGAGGCATATGAGCCAGCAGCAACGGTTACAACAGGCAGTCCCGACTTAACCTGCGGGAATCTACCTAACACAACCCGTTTCCCAATGTACGGATTAACTCCGTCTTTATTGGGAGTTCCGAACAGGATTGTTCCTGCTGCGACAATGCCAGCCGTTGGATCGTCAACAGACTTTCCTCCAACGTATACATCGTCAAACCACGCAGGGTCGATAACCGCAATGGCTAGCGAACCGTTTACTTCGACACCGCCGCTTGCTATCTTGTGCCAACGGCTCAAATATTCTCTTACCGTATCTTTATACAGCAGAGGATGATTTAAAGCGTTGGCAAGAGCGGGGATTCTCAAAGCAGCGTATTTGCGTTGCAACGACTTTTTATAGCCGCTTTCAAATCCAAGTTCTGCCAGTTTGCCAAGATCTTTGCTAACAATCTTAAACAGAGCGTCAGCTTTGATCTGGCTAAATTTTCCAAATAACTGTCTGCCAAGTTGGATACGCCCTGTCTGAGGGTGAACAGGACAGCTATAGATCAACGCATCTGGTCCACCTTGAGCTTCAAGCCATGCGGCTTTAGCTTGTTCAGGCGTCATTTTGCCGTCTTTGATTTTCTTCAAAAACGGCTTGACGTCTTTGTGGTTATCAGTCGTTGACAGAATTGACTCTTCTGTTACAACTACTTGACAGCCAAACGCATCAAGGACAGTTTTACCGATGTACTTTGATCTATACTTTATCCCAGCACATTTCATACCCTTCTTGTTTCTGAGCTGAGCAGCAGGAGCTTTAATTCCTGCTTTTGGTCCGATGATGCAACCACCATCAGCCAATGCCTGTTCAACCTCTGTAGCATCGGTGATTGCATATCCATTTGGAACATCAACATGTTTGACGGGTCTTCCGTCAACAATGTCAGACACCTTATCAGTGCGACGTTTCGCCATGAACACGATAACCTGTTTCATTGTTGCTTCGGTCGGTTCGCACGCTGTAAACCGCAATGCTCTTACCTGGTTCACCTTGTTAATAGGCAAACCATCAGGAGCATCGAGAAGGATATGGTTCTTTACACCATCGGTTTCTGCGTACAGGAACTTTCTGGTGAGATAGACACCAATTCCCTTCTTCACACCCATTTGAGATGCGCACCAGAGCATATATTTCTTGCCTCTGAATGTAATCTCTTTAGGTGCTTCCGTAAGCGGTTCTGGATCTTCCGGCTTGTACCATTTGTAAGCAAGAACGGTCTCGTTGTCGAATCCATTCAGTTCGGCAGCGGTGAACCATCCACGCTTTGCGGATGTTACATCCTCAAGGCTTTCGGCTGATAGGAAGCCAACTCTCTTTGGGTCGACTTTTGCCCATTTCGGATGAGTCGCTCTTTTCGACTTCGGTTTCTTTACCTCCGAATCGTCAGCTGCGTTATATGCGACTGTTGCCTCTTCGTGTGTTCCGCCTTGTGCGAGGCAGCTCCAATAACGCTCGTTTGCCGTAGTTTCCGCCACAGCTGTTCCTAAGAACAACCGCAGCGGTGCCAGCGCCACGTTCTTTGCAAACTTGGACATACGCTTGCCATAGTTTGACACCTTCCCGTACTTGACACAGCGTGCGTGGTAGGCAATAGCCCACTCCACAGTTTTGGTCTCAACGGGGGTGTCGATGGGATTGTCAGCAGTGACGCTGACGGCGCTGAAGACGCTCAGGACGAGCGCGATCAGCAGAGAAACCAATTTCTTCATGGCTTGCCCCCCTCCTTGGGGCTACCCATATACCCGGGTCAGGTTTGGTCGACAGCACAACTCGTTTAGCCTGCTCTATGAGTCAGGTAAGTTGTGTTGCAGTACGGTTTGCTTTATCAGCGCCGTACGGTTCCCCAATTACTCTGAGTCGAAAGTTTTTATACTTTTTGTCAGGGTTCTTGGTTTAGAGTCTCTACAAAAATAAAAAAAAGACCGACAAAAGTCGGTCCTCGAAAGTTTCGGGGTTTAAAGTCTGGGGGTTGTAAGCGTTGGGGTTTCAAACTTCACCCACAATTTATCTGCTGGTATACAGTTAACACACTCCTTTCTTGGAGTTATTTCGATTATTATAAACCGAGGAAGAGGATCATAATTACCTTCTTCATCGAGGGTCATCCATACAAACGATAGGAATGAACCGTCAAACGGAATAGTAACAAGGATCTCGTTTTTGCTGATCTGTTCTGTTGTGTATTCTTCAGAAGAATATTTGACAACATAATTTGTTTCTGCTCGGACTATTCCGGGGATAGCCAACATTACAGCAACCAGGATCACGGCAACAACAAATACAACAACTTTAACGATGTCGTTGCCGACTGTTTTCGGATTATTTACCCAACGGACACCGAAAACACAGAGAATTACCAGAAGGATAACTGGAACAAAGTTTTCCATGAGACTTTCTCCTTTCTTAATATTTTTCTTTTGAGCCTCTGTAAAAAAAAAAGAAGCAAACACTCCTTTCTGTTGTCAGAGTCTAGCTACTCTCGTTATAGCCGCCGGTATGTTTTTAGAGACATACGGCTCCGAGACGTCTTGCGTCTCTCCCACAGTGAGTACCCGACCCTGTGGTACGGTTGTGCAACTTCATCTCACGACGATATCGCACCGCGTCCCAGTGACGCCGTATCAGACGGGAGCTTTTAATACTCCTCGGGGTTCGCTATCAGCATCACCGTAGGATCTGCTTCCAGCTCTTCGATCCTCGTCCAGAAGTCTTCCTTCTCGACTACGACCGTCTCCCGATGACCATCTGTATAGGTAACCTGGGTCATCAACAATCTTTCTCACCTCCCTTCTCTTAAAAAAAAGAAGCGGATCACTCCGCTTCTTCTTCTTTTATCTCGTCTGAATTGTCTGTACATCTTTCGATGCCGTCAGCCCACTCTACGCCATAATCAGTGTAATTCATATAAACCTCCTTTATTATTTTCTTATAATAAAAAAAAGAAAGCATAGCCTGATTGCTATGCTTACCACTTCTGTTCCCAAGTTGTGGCTACTCGGCGAACCTACCCTTGCGGGCTCGCAGGACGACGGCAGGATTACTCCTAGTCCTCTTCGACAGGGACTATACGATAGTCCACGCCAAGGACGTAACCGCCATACAGTTCGAAATGTTCCATTTCGTTGACTGTACCGCGATACAGCACGTCGTCGCTCTTAATAGAGCGGGCTTCGAGCACGTTATTCACCTCCTTCTGGTGCTTGTGCTCTGACTACCAACATGGTAGCCGATGTTATACCGCCTCCCAATATTCAACGCCACTGTCGAGTAGTAACGCTTCGAGATGGTACATTGTTTCAAGGTTCTCAACCGCAACGCTTTCAACGACATTGCAACCATTGTCATCAACGAAGAACTCGATGACAAACTTATGGTCTTCGCGCCACGCGGAATAGTCGTCCGCGAAGTCCATTTGTGAGTCGTATTGTTCTTCTGAGACAAAGTTTTCCCACTTAAGTTCGACATTGCTTGTGAAGTCGAACCCGAGCCGTTTTTCGGCTGCGCACATATCGGCAGCTGAAAGGCATTTCTGGAATTCGTCCATGGGGACAGGCAGAACAACATCGCTGTATTTTGACGTGTTCCACTTTCCCATGTGAGACGCGATGACATTGATTATAAACTGGATGTCTGGATCATCCAGTTTCTGTTGGAATATCCATGCTACATAGTTTGCCATCAGAACGGGGTGTTCGTGAACAGTGTGTCTGCCGATCCACCCTTGTTTAAGACCATCGTGAATCAGCGCAGCAGCTGTGATCAGATCAATCTTATGTTGATCCCAGCCCCACGCCGTAGCGATGCGGTTAGCGAAGACTGCGGTGACGATTGAGTGACGGATCAGCCCCATGTAGCCGAGGCTGAATGCGGGATGGTACTTGCCAGAGGAAGACGCGGGAACGGAGTACCAGTACTCGGGCAGGAGGGACAGGACAGTCAGCAGCAGGGAGCGGACAGCCGGGGACAGGATCAGGGCGACGATGGACATGATGGTCATTAAAGAGCACCTCTTTCGTTCGTTATAGTTTTGAGACGCTGCAGACGTCTCTTTAAAAAATAAAAAAAAAGAAGCGAGTGAAATCTCGCTTCTTTTTCGGTCTTTCTTTAGATGCCCATCATTGCCAGTGCGGTTGTGGCACCTTTTTTGTGTTCCTCAGTCTTGGCAGTTTCGGCTCTCTCAATCATGCTTTCTTTACTTGGACAGGAAAGGGCTGCGAAGCTGTTCCCATTAAATGAGAACATCACGAACCCCCCACGTCCGCAGAAGCGGTATTCGTCACCACCCATTGTGATGGTGGCAACGTCGCCGTTAAACTCGAAGGCGACATTTTCTTTGTTTGCGCCGACAATTTGCAGGAGTCCGTAGACTCCTATCGTGTGGAGGAAGCTGATGGCGACTGAGGCAACCGGGAACTCAGCCTTGGCGGGAGCATCAGCGACATTGGCGACAGGAGTGTCTACGGACAGGACAACCAGGACCAGGGCAACCACCAGGGAGACGACAAACAGAGCGATGAACATAGAAGTTTCCTCCTTTTTTTGTTTGACTCTTAAGAGTCTCTTTTAAAAATAAAAAAAAGAGCGTGATTTCTCACGCTCTTGCAGACCTCATGGTCACATCGTAACCGATGTTTGCCATTTGTTCGGCAGTTTTCCAGCATTCGATGCCGTTTATCTGGGTTTTGATCCAGTTATATTTGCCGATGCCGCCGTCCTTCACGGCAGCAGACGCCTTAACACCAGCGGGACGGATATGAGCGAGGGTCAGTACGAACTCAACATTGGGTTCTTCGGTCTTAGCGGCGAACAGGGACACGAACATGGTGATGATGGCAGAGATAATGGTCTTCATTTGGAAATCCTCCTAAAATTTTTTTGAATTTACGCTCAAAAACTTTCGAGACGTAAATTTCTCTATATACAGTTCTCTCCCATCTCTCTCTTTCAAATCAAAACTTCTCCAGCAAAAACCCATCCATTTTCAAATCTCTCTCCTACGAAAGTAACAATCCGTAATCCCTGAATAAACATTCATAATCAAAACTATACTTTTTCTTCACATTTCCTACCGTGTCATTCGAGAATTACCATAAGGGAGAGATACTCCCCAATTGATTCATAAAGGAGATTACGATTATGGATAATCAGAATATTCCAAAGACTGTGTTCGACAAGGAATACTCCACACAATGGAGGCGTGAAGTTAAGTTCCTTGAAGACAAAGGGATTAATTATACTTATGCAAAGAAGCATTATAAGTATCCCATCATCAAGTATAAGTATGCCAAGACTCCTGAACTGTTTTTAGCTCTTGCCGAGTTCTACAATCAGGTTCGTAACGAGAAGGTTTTCAATGATATCGAGAAGACTGCCGCGAGCGTCAAGGAGAACCTGCCTTTAGAGAAGGGCTGTATCGATATTCCCAAGGAAGAACTTTCTGAATCTGAATTAAAGACAGTGGATTTCCAAATTAACGAAGAGGAACTTTTAAGCGTACTCGAAGACGATACGGAGTGATTTAAGTGGCTTATATTCTTTCCAAACCAAAGAACGGTAAACCACCCGCTCAAACTCGTATGTGCGTACACTGCGGTCAGACTAAACCGTTATCTAATTTCTTTTCCAATAAGGATTGGCATGATAACGGAAATAAGGATGCGTGGTGCAAACAGTGCATAGCGAAGATCCGCACAAAGGATGAAATGCGCCGATACTTCTGGGAGAACAACCGGGCTTGGAAAGAAAACGTCTGGGAAAATGCAATGAACCAGGCTGAACTTCAAGCCGCGAAATCTGAAATATATCAGAAGTCGAATGAGGATCGGAGGCTTATCTTGCAGGAGTCGATAGCTTGTACGATAATTCCGTCCTTGATGAAACAGGCGCAGAACTACAAATACGAAGAACACAAGAAAGATACTAACGTAAACGACTATGACGAAGCCAAAGAGAATGGGATGATATCCGAAGGGAAACCCAAGGATAAAAATCTGAAAGTCTATAATGAGTTTTTCAACGGAGAATTTAAACCTTCTGAAATTGAAATACTTGAACGTTACTACGAAGGACTTCAACAGGACTTTGACTTGTCAGACGTTTCGTTGATGGACAACGCCAAGAAATTAGCAAAGGCTTCTTTGCTGGCAGACAAAGTTCAGAACGATTACATGGCTGGACGGTGTTCTTTGCAGGACGTTAAAGACGCAATGGCGCAGTACGACCTGTTGATGAAAACAGGTAACTTTGCCGCGTGCAAACGCAAACCCGGCGACAAGAATACTTTAAACAATTGGGCTGAGACCACAATGTACTGTGAGACACACGGTTATCCCTGTGTCAAGAAATTGAACTGGGAAAAGGATGTGGTTGATATGGCTGTCGATAGTTTGAATTATATTGTCGAATCCATACGGGATGATGATTCGGGTGATATCGCATGATAGACACACGAGTTCGTCCCGGCGTAATAACAAACTGGGAAGTAATAGAAGAACAGGTTATCTATTACAGGACGCATATGGACATGTTTATCGAGGATGCGTTTGCTCCCATAAAACTAACCCCTATCCAACACGTTATAGCTCGTGAAGTCGGGAACGCTATGGTGTCTGCCGTGGTTGCTCCCCGTGGTTACGGTAAAACGTGGCTGATAGCAAACATTGCTTTGTCTCTGGGGTCTTTGTACCCCGGGACAAAAATATTAGTCGTGGCTCCGACCGCCGATCAGGCTACACGTATAGCCGAGAAGATCAGAGACCTAGCCAACGAGAATGCAAACATCGCCAACGAAATTAAACCTACTAACGCAAGAACGTATGTTTCTATTTCGAAAGACAGTTCTACCTGTACTTTGAAAAACGGAAGCATGATCGAGTCAGTCGCAATTGGCAGTGCTCGTTCGCGCCGTGCTAAGTTGGTTATCGTTGACGAAGCCAGAGACGTGGACATGGAAGTTCTTAAAGCTGTTGTCTCCCCTACCCGTAACGAGACCCGTTATAATTGCAGGGCTTATGGTTTCGAGGACTATCCTTCCAAATTGGTTTATATTACTTCTGCCTGTCCGAAGAGCTTTGAGTTCTACAAGGAATTTCAGCGCATTCTTCAAAAGAGAGCCAGAGGTGATAAGAAATACTTTGCTTGTGCTTTACACTACAAAACTCCATTACAAGAGGGGTTAACAAGCGAAGACTATTATGAAGGTGAAAGAGAGAGTTTGCCTGATGTTACTTTCAAAATGGAATACGAAAGTAAATTCATAGGCGCTTCTGAAAACTCTGCCTTTCCATATGAACTTGTTCAGAGTTGCAGGACTTTAAACAATGTCGAAATGGAACAGCCTAAAGGTTCAAAATCCAGATACATTCTTTCTTTGGACATAGCTACCTCTAAGGCAAAGGGTTCTGATAACAGCATACTAATGGTTCACAAGTTCACCGAAAAGAAAGACGGATCTTTCAACCGACAGGTTGTGCATATTCGTTCTTATAACGGTCAACCGTTAGATTATTTAGCTGAACAGGTTCGTGAATATTTCCATATTAAATTTCCAAACGCAGAGAAAATTGTCTACGACGCCCGTGGACTTGGCGATAGTTTCGACAGGTTTTTTGACAAGGCGTGGATAGACGCAAGTTCTGGAAAAGAATATCCTCCTTTGGTTGTGGATGACGAACCTTTAACCAATCCTGATGCAGTTCAGGCTTTGCATCCTTTCAGAGCTGTGAACACTCTTAACCAACGTATTTATACAAACTTAAGAGTTGCTCTGGAAAAACAGACTATCGAACTTCCTAACTCATCAAGAATTATCAAAGATAAGATGATGAGCGTGGACGAAAATAAGCGTATGTCAAAAGAAGAGTTTGCAAACTTTATTGAAGCAGATGCTTTACAAATAGAAATGGGTAACGTTGTTGGCAAGATGGGTGCAAGTGGGAATGTTATATATGACGTTCCTAAATCTACCATGCACAAGGATAGATATTCGTCGTTAGCTATGGGCAACGATTATATCTCAGAACTTGAAAAAGAAAGTATTCGTTCACACAAACATGGACCTGTGTGCATAGGTGTGGTGGGCGGATTCGAAGATGTGGAATCGATTCGCATCGCAAAGACCTTTGGAAACTTTTAAGAAAGGGGCTGAGTCCCAATGGGCTTATTTGACCGATTTACAAATCGGAGTAAAACTACTGCGGCTGAACAGCCCCAGAAGCGTGACGTGTTTGTCGGTGTGGATGGATCTGGCGACGTCACGACCATTCAGAGTTTCGATAACTCTAACTTTACTTTTAGCGGAGACTTATCTGGTTTTGACTATGTAAGCATTCTTCGTGATAAGCAAGGCAATATACAAAACTTTTATCAGCTTGCGGATTATTTTGCAGACGCTGATCCTATTATTCACGGCATCATTTACCATGTGTTAGTTCCTTTTTCCACTTGTTCAGACTGGTATCTGACTGGAGCGAAAAGGAAAACCTATGCTCTTTACGAAGAGCAGTATAAACGCATGAGGCTTCGTGAAAAAATTGATTCAATCTTTTCCGAAGCTTGGAAATACAATAACGTTTGTTGCTATCTTTATAATGGCGATCTTATTACTCTTCCTCCGAACAAATGGAGAATTGGTAATACGACTTTCAACGGAACTCCAATTGTTGATTATGACTGCCAGAGTATTTTAAACGAAATACGCACAAAGTCGTACAACGTTAAGGATGTTTATGTTAAAGATAGTGAACGTGACTATGTATTAAAGGGCTATCCTGAAGAAATTCAGAAAGCAGTTAAAGCGGGACAACAATACGCACAGCTTGATCCTGACAATACTTTCGTATTACAAGGAACAAAAGCGACGTGGCAACGTTACGCCATTCCGTTTATTGCTTCAGCTTTACGGGCTTTAGCCAA
>Ga0265298_10010013_pt1 | contig 11246 bp, 13 predicted proteins | sample AusTroGonzalo_MG_3_FD_193486 | JGI IMG/M metagenome (GOLD analysis project Ga0265298, IMG submission 193486) | Bovine rumen microbial communities from tropical cattle in Woodstock, Queensland, Australia - Gonzalo_01 | ecosystem: Host-associated > Mammals > Digestive system > Stomach > Rumen ...
GGCCCGCTCGGAAGTCTCTTCCTCCAGTTCCTTGTAGAAAGCCTCCAGAGCCTGTCCGGCCTCGTCCATCGTCAGCTCCAGCTTTGCGCCGGTGAGCATATCCTTGAGACCTTTCAGAAAATCGTCTACGTTAGCCACGTGAATTCCCTGCTGATAGAAGCTGGAAGCCACGCTCATTCCAAAAGCATAAGATTTCTTATCCATAATTCTATTAATGTATTGCGGTCAAAAAAAGCTTCAGCAATTGCTGAAGCTTTTTTTGAGCCACTCATCAGGCTCGAACTGACGACCTGCGCGTTACGAATGCGCTGCTCTACCGACTGAGCTAAAGTGGCTTATCCGATTGTGGTGAATCGGGACTGCAAATATAACACTTTTTTGAGAAACCCTCCAAACTTTATTTGCAGACCTTGACTTTAAAGCGTATTTTTGCAGACAAATTCTTTGTTATGCGTTCTGATATTATTGTCATTGGCGGAGGAGCCGCCGGGCTCATGGCAGCCGTGGGTGCTGCCAAAGTATTGGCCCAGAGTGAAAACGGAGGCACGGTAACCGTTTTGGAGAAGATGCCTAAGGCCGGCCGTAAAGTTATGATTACCGGTAAGGGCCGTTGCAATTTCACCAATGTCAAGGACTGGGGGGATTTCAGTTCCCACATCCGTACGGACGCCAATTTCGTAAGCCCTTCCTGGCATAACCTGACTCCGGAAGGCATGATGGATTTCCTCAAGGAATATGGCCTTCGCTCCGTGGTGGAGCGCGGGGACCGCGCGTATCCGGCCACGCACATGGCCGGGGATGTGGTGGACACGCTCCTGCGGGCCTGCACCCTCAGCGGGGTTAAGGTGGTGACGGACTGCGAGGTCAAGACCATTGACGTAACGCCCCGTGGCTACAGCCTGGACTGCGTGCAGACCAGCCGCAAGCAGGTCCGGATTCCGGTGGACGATCCCCGGAAACTCCGTCCCGGCAAACCGGCTCCCACCCGTGAGGAACTTACCATCGAGCCTGTGGAATATACCTGCAAGAAGCTCATCATCGCCACCGGCGGCCTGTCCTATCCCGGCACCGGCAGTACCGGCGATGGCTATATGTGGGCCGAGGAACTGGGGCACGGCGTAGATGCCTGTTTCCCTTCCCTCACCGCCCTGGTACCCGTGGGGTACAAGGGGGAATCGGCCCTGGCTGGCGAGATCAAGCAGGCCTTCCGCGGCCGCACGGTGTACGGCAAATCCAAGGAACGCAAGATTGCTCCGCTGCCCAAGTGGTATCCCACCTTTGAGAAACACATCGAACGCGTTACGCCCATGACCGAGCTGGGAGAACTGTTCAACGGCAACAACCTGGAGAACGTGCAGCTGAGCCTGTACGTGAACGGAGAGATGGTGCAGCAGGAGTTCGGTGACATTGAGTTTACCGATGGCGGCTTGGAAGGTCCGCTGGGCTTTATGGTGAGCCGCCGTGCCGTCAAGGCCCTCAACGACGGGCATAAAGTGAGCGTGTCCATCGATATGAAACCGGCCGTAGAGTTGGAGAAACTGGATGCCGATGTGCACCAGAAATGGGAGGAAGTCATTAACGACGAGCGCTCCAAGGGCCAGAGTTTCCAGCGGCTGTTCCGCATCATGCTGGGCAAACTCATCTCTTGGAACCTCACCCTCGCCTTCCTCAAGACCAATCCCAAGGTGAGCGTGGACAGTCTGGCATCGGCCCTCAAGGACTGGAAGATGGATATTGCCGGATTCGTGGGCTTCGAGCGTTGCGTCATTACCGCCGGCGGCATCTCTACCTCGGAGGTGGTGGCCAAGACCCTGGAATCCAAGAAGCAGCCCGGCCTCTACTTCGCCGGAGAGGTGCTGGACATGGATGCCGATACCGGCGGCTATAACCTTCAACTGGCCTTCTGCACCGGTTATTTAGCAGGCGAATCAGCAGCAAAATCTTTATAATTATGGATAAAAAATCTTATGCTTTTGGAATGAGCGTGGCTTCCAGCTTTTATCAGCAGGGAATTCACGTGGCAAATGTGGACGACTTTTTGAAAGGTCTCAAGGACATGCTTACCGGCGCCAAGCTGGAACTGACCATGGACGAGGCCGGTGAGGCCCTGGAGGCTTTCTACAAGGAACTGGAGCAAGAGACTTCCGAGCGTGCCGCCGCAGCCGGCGCCGCCGCCAAGGAAGAGGGCGAGAAGTTCCTGGCCCAGATGGCCAAGGACCCGGCCGTGAAGGCAACGGGCAGCGGCCTCATGTACAAGGTTATCAAGGAAGGCACCGGCAAGAAGCCCAAGGCCACCGATAAGGTCTACTGCCATTACGAGGGAACCTTCCCCGACGGCAAGGTGTTCGACAGCTCCTACAAGAGGGGCGAGCCCATCGAATTCGGCCTCAATCAGGTGATTAAAGGCTGGACCGAAGGCCTGCAGCTCATGAGCGAAGGCGCCAAGTACGAGCTCTACCTGCCGTACCACCTGGCCTACGGCGAGTCCGGCACTCGTGGAATCCCGCCGTGCAGCGCCCTCAAATTTGTCGTTGAGCTTATCGAAGTCCGGTAATTGGAAACCGTCATTCAGGCCATAGAGATCTTCGCCATGGTGACCGGGGTAGTGTACCTGGTCCTGGAGATCTTGCAGAAGAACAGTATGTGGGTGGTGGGCATCCTTACCAGCACGGCTTGTGCTTTTGAGTTTGCCGTCACCCACGTATGGGCTTCCATGGGCCTGAACCTGTATTATGTGGTGATGTCGGTCATTGGCTTTATCCAGTGGAGAAAAGCCAGTGAAGCGATGGGGGAGGGCGAGATTCACCTGGCCCGGATTCCAAAGGCCGTGGCTGTCTGGAGCGCCGTGCTGTTTGTCGTGGGCTCGCTAATCCTGATGCAGGTGCTGCGGATAAGCGGAGACCCTGCACCCCGTCTGGACGCCGTAGCCGTCACTCTTAGCATCATAGCCACTTGGTGGCTGGCACAGAGCTACTTGCAGCAGTGGCTGCTATGGATTGTGGCCGATGTTTTCACCACTACTCTCTGCATAACCACGGGCCAGTATTGGATGGCCGCCCTGTACCTGGCCTACATTGCCAGCGCAGTCTATGGGTATTTCCATTGGAAAAGAAAGGGAAAATATCTACCTTTACATGATTTAAAGGTAGAATCTAATTCGTAATATGAAGCAACTGATAGTAGACTGCGGTGCCACCAAGACCGACTGGTGCGTGGTGGAGGGGAAAGAGACCCGCAACGTCCGTACCCCCGGATTCAATGTTCTGCAAACCGCGGAGGACCATCTGAAAACCATCCTGGACCATGCGGCCGGTGAGATCGGCCCCGGCGTGGAAGACATCCATTTCTACGCCGCCGGCCTGGTAGGGGAGTGCCCCGTAGATTTGGGCCGATGGTTCCCCGGCGCCAAGATTGAATACGCTTCCGATATGCTGGGTGCTGCCCGCGCCGTCTGTGGCCATAAAAGGGGCGTTGCCGCCATTCTGGGCACCGGTGCCAACACCTGCGAGTACAACGGAACCGACATCGTGTGGAAGGTCAACTGCGGCGGCTTCATCCTGGGAGATGAAGGCTCCGGCGCCGTGCTGGGCAAGCTCTTCATTACGGATTACCTCAAGGATTACATGCCCGAAGAACTGCGCAAAGAATTCGCCGCCAAGTACCAGTTGGACTATGTGACCATCGTAAAGAACGTTTACGGCGGCCAGGCCCCGGCCCGTTTCCTGGGCGGTTTCGCTCCCTATATCCTGTCCCATTATGAGGACAGCGAGTATGTAAGAAGGCTGGTGGACGGCAATTTCCGCGCCCTCTTCGAACGCACCCTCCGCAAGTACGACAAGAAACTCCCCGTGGGCGTTGTCGGCGGTTTCGGCTTCGTATGCAAGGAGATCATCCAGCGCTTGGGCAAGGCCTATGGCGTAGAGTTCTCCCGTTTCCTCAGCACTCCCGCCGAGGGTCTCATAGAATACCATGCCTTATAAGGAGACTTATCCGTCGGCCCTCCTTTCCGAAGCGGTGGAGGCCATCAGCTCGCTTCCCGGCGTGGGTCGGAGAAGTGCGCTGCGTCTGGCCCTGCACCTTCTGAAGCAGCCGGCGGAGAACGTCCATCATTTTACATCGGCCATCGATAACCTGCGGGACAACGTGTGCTATTGCCGCCGTTGCCGCATGATTTCCGACGAGGAAATCTGTTCCATCTGCGCGGACCACACCCGGGACCAAAACATCATCTGTGTGGTGGCCAGCGTGCGGGATGTCATGAGCATCGAGGCCACCGGCCAGTACCACGGAGTATACCACGTGCTGGGCGGCATTATTTCGCCCATCGCCGGAGTGGGCCCTTCCGACCTCACCATCAGCGCATTGACCGAGCGCGTAAAAGCCATAGAGAACCCCGCCCAGGCGGAACTCATCCTGGCTCTCAGTGGGGATGTCGAAGGCGAAACCACCGCCTTCTATATTTACCGGCAAATAGAAAACTATGGAGTGAAGGTCACTTCCCTGGCCCGCGGACTGGGCTTCGGAGACGACCTCGAATATGCCGATTCGCTAACCCTAGGCCGCTCCATTACCAATAGACAAATCTTCAAACCATGAACTCTGAAGCTTCACGTTGTTTATTATGTAAAAGGCCGAAATGTGCGCTGGATGGGTGTCCGGTGCATACACCCATTCCGGAGTGCATGCTGCTGTACAGGCAGGGCCGCCTGGACGAGGCCGGTCAGTTGCTGTTCCGCAACAACCCCATGACGGCCGTCACCTCCCTGGTGTGCGACTGGAAGCAGTTCTGCTTCGGCCACTGCGTGCTCAACGTGAAGCAGATGCCCATCCGCTGGTACGAGGTGGAGCAGGAGATTTCGGGCCGATACCTGGAGTCCGTGCGCCTGGAGCGCCGGTCGCAGGAATTCGCCGGCCGCCGCATCGCCATCGTGGGTGCAGGCCCGGCCGGTCTTTCGGCCGCCGTGTGGCTCTATGAAGCAGGGGCGGAGGTCGTGTTATACGACGCCAATCCCCGTATGGGCGGCGTGCTTCGTTACGGAATCCCCGCCTTCCGCCTGGACAAAAAGTATTGCGACGCTTACGAGAAGATACTGGCCGATGCCGGCGTGGAATTCCACGGCGGCGTGGAGCTGGGGCACGACGTTACGCTGGAGGAATTATCGGCCTCTTACGATGCCGTATTGCTGGCGGCGGGCGCGGAGAAACCCGCTACGCTGAACATTCCCGGCGAAGAGTTTTCCGTGCAGGCCCTGCCTTTCCTCAAGAATCCGTCGGCCTATAAGCTGGGTAAGAAAGTGATTGTGATAGGCGGTGGCAATGTGGCCATGGATGCCTGCCGCACCGCCGTTCGCCAGGGCGCCGAAACCTGGGTCTATTACCGCAAGACCTTTGAAAACATGCCTGCCAACCCCATGGAAGTGGAGGAGGCCAAGGCCGATGGCGTCCAGTTCAAGGTTTTCCAGGCGCCGGTGGAGGTGAAGGAAGGCGGTGTGGTGTTCCGCGACTGCGAGAACGTGGTGCCGGAGGACGGAGGCCGCGTGATTACCCGCATCATCGAGGGAACGGACCATTTTGTGGAATGCGATACGCTCCTCACCGCCATCAGCGAGAAACCGGAATTCACCGTGTTCGGCAAGGCTCCGGTGGTTTTGAACGAAGAAGGATGGCCGGTGCTATCCGAAGGCCGGAAAGTGGAAGGCCTGAAGAATGTATGGGTGGCCGGAGACTTCTGCCTGGGTCCCAAGACCGTGGTGGAGGCCGTGGCCAGCGCCCGTACGGCCGTCAACGATATGATGAATAACTTATGAAAGGACTCCTGATTTACTCCGGTGGACTGGACAGCACGACCTTGCTGTACGAATACAGGGACAGCATCCGGCTGGCCGTTACCTTTGACTATGGTTCCAAGCACAACGCCCGGGAAATCGCCTGTGCGGTGGAAAATTGCAAAAAGCTGGGAATCAAGCACCTGGTGATTCCGCTGGGGTTCATCGGCCAGTATTTCAAGAGCGACCTTCTCATGAGCGGCGGAGCCATTCCCGAGGGCTCCTATGCCGATGAAAACATGAAGTCCACCGTGGTGCCTTTCCGCAACGGCATCATGCTGGCGGTGGCGGCCGGGCTGGCGGAGAGTTATGAACTGGATACCGTGCTCCTGGCCAACCACAGCGGGGACCACGCCATTTATCCCGACTGCCGTCCGGAGTTTATTGACGCATTCGCTACCGCCGTAAAGGCCGGTACTTACGAGGGCATCAAGGTGGTTTCCCCTTACTGCAACATCACCAAGCGGGATATTGCGCTGCGGGGTAAGGCCATCGGCCTGGATTATTCCCTTACCTATTCCTGCTACAAGGGTGGGGAGAAGCACTGCGGCAAGTGCGGCACCTGCGTAGAACGGAAAGAGGCCCTGGAAGGCTTCGATCCCACCGTCTACGAGGAATAAAAAATATCGGCCCTTCATCGGGGCCGATACTTTTATCGTATTTTCAGAAGATTATTTGTCCTTCTTGACAGCTTCCTTGGCGGCGTCGGCAGCTTTGTTGACGGCCTCGGTAGCCTTGTCGATGGCTTGGGTAGCAGCGTCTTTGGCGTTATCTACGGCCTCGTTGGCGGCGTTCTCAACAGCCTTTTCAAACTGGTCGGCGGCTTCCTCAAGGGACTTGGCGGCCTCTTCTACCTGCTCCTCAGCCTGCTCCTGAGCCTTTTCTTTCTTGGAATTGTTGTTGTTACCGCAGGCAACAACGGCGAACATCATAGCGACGACGGCTACGGACATGAAAACCTTTTTCATAGTAAACTAACTTTATATTACAAACACTACTAGTAATTTAGGCGCAAATGTAGTGTGTTTTTCCCAAAAAGAAAAGGGAATACAGAGTTATTGTTATTTCAGTGCCTTGACGAAACTCTCCGGCAGGCAGATGTTCTCGATGCCGACGGCCTCCGCGAAAAGCGGGGCAATCTCCTTGTCCTTGAATCCGGCAATCCCGCAGCCGATGCGGGTAACATAGAAGAAGAGTTCCGGATGATCTTTGGCGAATGCGATGAATTCATCCACGTACGGTTTGATGGTCTCGACCCCGCCCTGCATGGTGGGGATGGCGTAGCTCTGGCCTCGAAGACCTACCCCGCAGCCCATGACAGCGCCAAAGTGCTTGAAGGCATAAAACGCCGCTCCACCTCCGTGTAACCCGGATTCATTGGACCCGAACGTAAAGATTTCATCGGGTTTAAGTTCGGTTATCTGCTCCGGGGTATAGGCGGGACGCTCAATACCATTGTACTCTCTCTTCTCTATCTTGTTCATAGCACAAATGTACGAAAAAACGCCCGGATAACCTAATCTTTTCTTCTCTCTTCGAGTTCGCGGGCAATCAGGGGGAGAATTTCTTCATCGGCCGGCAGCCATTGGACCTGATGGATGGTATCTTTGTCCAGCCAGCGGGCGGCTTCGTGCTCGTTGAGGTGCATTTCCTGAGACTTCAACGAACACATGAAACAGTGAAGGGTGAGGTGAAACTGCGGATAATCGTAGTCTACCGTGTGCAGAAACTTGTCAATTGTAATCTCGGTAGAAAGTTCTTCCCGGATTTCCCTTACAAGGGCCTCCTGGGGTGTTTCGCCGGCTTCCATCTTTCCGCCTGGAAATTCCCACCAGTCCTTCCAGTCGCCGTAGCCCCGCTGGGTGGCAAAGACCTTGTCTCCCTTGCGGATAATGGCGGCTACTACTTCAATGCTTTTCATGTTGCAAAAATACGCAAAAAGCGAGAAAAGCACTTGCTTTTTCGTGAATTATGCGTACTTTTGCAGGCTGACTTTTCCGTAATGTCAGCTGGTTATTACGTACAACTCCATCCGGTGCGACTGGCCCGGAGCTAAAACAAGGAAAGAGATATGCTGAGTATCTTCTACAAAGAAAACGGAAAAATTCTCCTCTCCCAGTCGGAGAAAGACTTCCTGAAGATTAAACTCGAAGACACCGTGTGGATTGACCTCGTACAGCCTACGGGGGACGAAAAGCGTGCGGTGGAGAGTTTCATGGGTACTGAAATCCAGAGCCGGGCGCAGGCGGAGGAGATCGAGTCATCGTCCCGTTATTTCGAGACGGACGACGCCATCTTCGCCAACACCAACTTCCTTACCCCGGGTCCGGACGAGTATATGATGCAGCCCGTGTCGTTCACCATTGTGGACGATACCCTGGCTACGCTCCGTGAGGTGCCGCTGCGTTCGTTCACCGAACTCCAGCGTCGCCTGCAGGTGAATCCCAAGCAGTATCCCTCCGGCTTCAGCGTATTCGCCAGCATCCTGGATCAACGTGTGGACCTGGATGCAGATATGATTGAGCTCCTCTCCAAGGAGATTTCCCAGTACGCCAGGCAGATCAACGACCAGGAAGACATTGACCAGGAACTCCTCATCGACATTTCCCAGATGCAGGAGAATACCATGATAGTCCGTGAGAACGTGGTGGATAAGCAGCGCCTCATCTCCAACCTCATGCGCTCCACCAAGGTGCCCCGCACGCTGGAGAACCGCCTGAACGTATTGCTGCAGGATATCAGTTCCCTACTGAGCCATACCAATTTCTGCTTCGAGCGTCTGGAATACCTCCAGGATACCGTGGTGGGTCTCATCAACCTGGAGCAGAACAAGATCATGAAGATCCTGGCTGTGGTGAGCGTGTTCCTCATGCCGCCCACCCTCATCGCCGGTTTCTATGGAATGAACGTGCGCCTGCCCATGATCAATGCCGATGATCCCAACGCCAATTTCTGGAACTGGGTCATCATTCTGGGTATCATGGTGCTGAGTTGTCTGCTGGTCTGGATCCTGTTCCGCCGCAAGAAACTTTTGTAATTTATCGGCCTTTGTAAGACGTATTTCAGGATATTGTGTGTTTAAGTAGTAAAAGACTATTGACACTATGAAAATTCGTTGGAAATATTGCTTGGCTGCTCTACTGGGCGTGCTGGGTTTCAGCAGCTGCGAAAAGATTATGGATGTCATCGAAGACGTCGGTGGCGGATCCTTTATGGCCATGTATGGCCAGCCGCATGCTAATTATAAGGTGATCGGGGAAGTGAAAGACCCTGCCGGAAAACCCATTGAGGGCATCCGTGTAGTGGTGGCTCCGGGTCCTGACCACCCTTCATGGTATAACGATACGCTGTATACCGATGCCAAGGGCCAGTTCCAGAAGGAACAGATCAGGTTCAGCTGGCCGGATGAGTTCAAAGACGGAACCGTCAAGTTTGAGGATATTGATGGAGCCGAAAAAGGTTCCTTCAAGACCAAGGTTCTCAAGCGCAGCGAATTAGAGGTAAAACAGACCGCCAAGGGCAAGGGCGCCTGGTATCAGGGCGATTTTACCATAACGGCCAAAACCAAGATGGACAAGGCCGATTAGGGCATGGAAAGACTTTCTCTCAGGCGCCGGCTGGCGCTGGACATAGTAAAAAAGTTGCAGGACGATCTGGTGGCCAAACACCCTCTCCGGCAACTTTTTTGGGAATGTACCCTCCGCTGCAACCTGCAGTGCCGCCATTGCGGAAGTGACTGCAAGGTCACGGCGCTGGTCAAGGATATGCCCAAGGAAGATTTCGGCAAGGTCCTGGACAGCGTGGCCGCCCGCATGGACCCGCACGGGGTTATGATCAACATCACGGGTGGCGAGCCGCTCATGAGGCCGGACCTGGACCAGTGCGGCCGAATGATCTACGAAAAGGGCTTCCCCTGGGGGATGGTGACCAACGGGTATCTGCTGACGCCGGAGCGGTATCAGCGCTTACTCCAGAACGGTCTTCGGGCCATGACCATCAGCCTGGACGGCCTGGGGGAGGACCACGACTGGATGCGGGGCCGCAAGGGCTCTTTCGAGCGCGCGGCCGCTGCCATCAAGATGGTAATTGATTCCGGGGAGATTGAGTTCGACGTGGTTACCTGCGTGAACCGGCGGAATTATCCCCACTTGGCCGAAATCCGGGATTTCCTCATCGGCCTGGACCTCAAACACTGGCGACTTTTCACCGTGTTTCCCGTGGGGCGTGCCGCCGAGGACCCGGAACTGCAATTGACGCGGGAAGAGCACATCGGTCTGATGGAATTTATCCGCACTACCCGCCGCGAGGGTGTCATGGATGCTGAGTTCTCCTGCGAAGGCTTCCTGGGCAATTACGAGGGCGATGTCCGCGGGCATTTCTACCAGTGCCAGGCGGGTGTTACCATCGGTTCCGTCCTGGCCGACGGTTCCATATCGGCCTGCCCCAGCATCAGGGCCGATTATAACCAGGGCAATATCTATCAGGACGATTTCATGGATGTGTGGGAGCACCGCTACGGCCCCTATCGCGACCGCTCATGGATGAAGAAAGACGCCTGCGCCTCCTGCAAATTCTGGAAATACTGCCAGGGTGGCGGCATGCACCTCCGCGACGCCCAGGGCAACCTCATCCTCTGCCACCTGGACCGGTTATAGCATTTTCATTACCGCCAGTTACCTGGACGAACTTCGCGCCATCAAGGAGAAAAAGGAAGAAGATCCCGACGAAGAGGCTAAATAGTTGTAAAATCAAATAATTATCCCTATATTTGCGCGCTTTTTTTCCGGCGCGCATTTTTGCGCAATGGTAAAAGCTCAAGAAATAATGTTTAACTACTAGTTTTTTCAACCAAATTATTATGTCTGAAGAAATGAACAAAGAAGCCAAGAAGGCTGTCCTGAATGCATCCGTCGCTCCTGAGGAGTTCAACTGGGAAGCATTTGAGAATGAGGGCGTTGAGGCTGGCTCCAAGGAAGAAACCCTGGCCAAGTACGAGCAAACCCTCTCCAAAGTCACCGAGAACGAGGTGGTGGAAGGTGTCGTTACCTCCATCAACAAGCGTGAGGTGGTTGTGAACATCGGCGCCAAGAGCGAAGGTGTTATCTCTGCCCCTGAGTTCCGTTACAATCCGGACCTCAAAGTGGGTGACAAAGTGGAAGTTCTTGTTGAGAGCGCCGAGGACCGCAAGGGTCAGCTCGTGATCTCCCACAAGAAAGCCCGTCAGCTGAAATCTTGGGATATGGTTAACGCCGCTTATGAGAGCGGTGAAGTGGTGAAGGGTTATGTGAAGACCCGCACCAAGGGCGGTATGATCGTGGATGTGTTCGGTATCGAGGCCTTCCTCCCCGGCTCCCAGATCGACATCCGTCCCATCAAGGATTACGATGTGTTCGTGGACACCACCATGGACTTCAAGATTGT
>Ga0265298_10010015_pt1 | contig 11246 bp, 6 predicted proteins | sample AusTroGonzalo_MG_3_FD_193486 | JGI IMG/M metagenome (GOLD analysis project Ga0265298, IMG submission 193486) | Bovine rumen microbial communities from tropical cattle in Woodstock, Queensland, Australia - Gonzalo_01 | ecosystem: Host-associated > Mammals > Digestive system > Stomach > Rumen ...
AGAGTAGGCTTCTGTTCAGCAATTTCGAACATCATGGTTCGCCACTTAAGGTATGCGGCAGGCACTACATTATCCGAAAACCAGAAAGAAAATAACGATAGCAACAATGACAATACGGCTAACGGCTTCATAAGACTGACAATGGATATTCCTGCCGATTTTAAAGCAACGATTTCGTACTTCTCCCCCAAATTTCCAAAAGCCATCAAGGAAGAAAGCAACACTGCCAAAGCCAAAGCCATAGAAACGAATGTTGCTGATACATAGAATAATAACTTTAAAATAAGATACCACTCCAATCCTTTTCCCACCAAATCATCCACATACTTCCACAAGAATTGCATATCAATAATAAGCAAAGCGAGGAAGAATGTGAGGACGAATGGCGACACAAACTTCTTTATCACATATCGATAGACGATTTTGGTGATAGAAATGTCAAAAAAATGTCTCTGTACCTTAGGTCGAGGTTTCACGGCTCAACAGTTAGAAATCACCAAGGGAGGTGGTAGGCAGCTGTTGGAGGGCTGCCTCAGCCTGCTCCTGATTAGGAGGAGTTCCATGCCATTTGTGGGTGCCCATCATGAAATCCACGCCCATACCCATTTCACTTTTCATCACGATGACCACCGGCTTGCCTTGTCCCAGTTTGGATTTAGCTTCACGGAGAGTATCCACAACTTGCTGCATATCATTACCATCCATCTCCAAAACCAACCAATTGAAGGCTTCCATCTTGTCCTTGAGGGAGCCGAGCGGCATAACATCGTCGGTGGAACCGTCAATCTGCTTTTTGTTATGGTCGATGATGGTGATCAGGTTGTCCACATTTTTGCCGCCAGCGAACATAAAGGCTTCCCAAATCTGACCCTCTTCCAGCTCGCCGTCACCGGTCAGTACAAATACAGTGTGGGGATCCTGGTTCTGTTTTTTAGCAATGGCCGCGCCGATGGCCACGGAGACGCCTTGTCCGAGTGAGCCGGAGGCAATGCGAAGGCCGGGCAGTTTCTCCACCGGGGTGGGATGGCCTTGCAGACGCGTGCCCAACTTTCTGAATGTAGCCAATTCACTGACAGGAAAATAGCCGCGGCGGGCCATAATGCTGTACAGCATTGGAGAGATATGTCCATTCGACAAGAAAAACATATCCTCTCCCCCACCCTCTTGTGTGAAGCGAGCGGGATCAATATCCATGACCTCAAAATACAAAGCAGTCACCACATCGGTACAGCCCAACGAGCCGCCCGGATGGCCGGACTTGGCATTTAAAACCATTCTGATGATATCACGGCGCACTTGAGCCGCTATCTCTTTTAATTGTTCTACTGTTTTCATATTCAAAGATTTATGGATATTTATATCTATTATTTGGTTTCCGAAAGGCGAACAAGTTCATCTTCCAATTGAAGGAGGAGATAGGCGCCTAAAGCCGCCAAAAGCTCCAGATTTTCAAAGTAGAAAAAATCTTTGGAGAACTCTAAATCGCCACGTACCTGTCCCGAAATGGTCAGCATGAATTTTACCACCGTGCGGTTCTTTTCATTCACCCACCCCCACTGATTCTTCCAGAGGGCCAGGGGTTTGAAAGATAACGACGCCCCATTCAGTCTGATGCTGGATTTGCCATAAAGGTCGAGGAAAAGCTCGCCCATATCGGTTTCTTCATTTTCCTTTCTAACGCTGATATAAGGCACGAAAAAGCCCTGACGCTTAATGGTATATGATCCTTCCGGCGTCTCCAATCTTGCCAAAGAACCCTGACCATGAATCAGGTCAATGGTGGCAAAGATGTCGGTGTCGGAAGCAATGTGGTAAAATTTCTTCGTAACATCCGGCTTAATAAGCTGAATTCCGGTGATTTGGTTTTCGGAAATTTTCTTTAACATATTAATACTGAACAGATTTTGAAATTTTATCCGCAATTTCAGCCATCTCTTCGGGAGTGAGTTGGCACTTGGGATTGGCGAAATTCAAGTCCCCTACCTTGTTGATAGGAACGAGATGAATGTGGGTATGAGGAACTTCGATGCCGATGACCGCGATACCGATACGCATACACGGCACATTGGCTTCGATTGCTTTCGCCACTTTTTTGGCAAATACCATCATATCGGCCAGCATTTGGTCGTCGAGGTCGAAGATGTAGTCATTTTGAAGCTTCGGCACCACGAGGGTATGACCTTTGGCAAGCGGATTGATATCAAGGAAAGCAAAGAACTGGTCATTCTCTGCAATTTTATAACAGGGGATTTCCCCTTTGATAATCTTGGTAAAGATAGTATCCATTAGCGTGTGATATTAAGGATTTCGAATTTAAGAATGCCGACGGGAGCCTGAACCTCGGCGATTTCGCCCACTTTTTTGCCCAATAAACCCTTTGCGATGGGGGAAGTGACAGAAATCTTACCAGACTTGAAATCGGCCTCAGATTCGGGAACAATGGTGTACACCATCTCTTTGTTGCGTTTAAGATCTTTGGCGGTCACAATTGAGTAAAGAAGCACTTTGGAGGTGTCCAGTTTCGACTCATCAAGGATGCGGGCATTTGCAATGGTGGTTTGCAAATTGGCGATTTTCATTTCGAGAAGGCCCTGTGCCTCTTTTGCAGAATCATACTCAGCATTTTCGGAGAGATCGCCCTTGTCGCGAGCCTCAGCAATCATAGCGGAGATACGAGGTCTTTCTACAGATTCGAGATGAGCCAGTTCAGCTTTCAGTGCGGCAAGGCTTTCGGCAGAATAATATTTAATTTCACTCATAATAAATAATTTTTGTCTGTTTGATAAAACAACACTAAAGAGGCCTGTGAGAGGCCTCTTTAGTATAGCACAATTAAGTTTGACGAATGTTAGAGGGAGAGTTTCAGGCCCACATTGTGGTTACCACCCCATCTATTCGTGAAACGATAAGAATAGTCAAGATAAAGTCTGGGAGCATTTTTTCTGCCCTTTTCTTCCATTTTCTTCTTGCTCATCAACGGAATACCCAGTGTAGCACCGAGAGAAGGACCTGTGTACCATGTGGATTGCTCATCGGCTTTGAACATACCCTTACCAGCTTCAACGCTATAGCCAGCGCGAATCATAAAGATTTGGCCGAGGGCATACTCAGCACCGATGGTGATGATGTCGCGGGAGAAGGAGTTGGCGGTGAAAGAACCGGCCAGCGTAATTCTGTGAGCGGCGTCATCGCGGGTGAGACCTTCATCAACTTTGTCTTCCTTTTCCCATCCTTCATATTCTTTACCCCAGATGAGGAAGTCGTATGAAAGACCCAACACCAACATGGTGGGAAGCTCGTAGGTAGCAGAACGGCTTTCGAGGGTCTGTTCCCAATCAAGGTCATTGGCCACAGCTCTCACGCCGAAACCATCACCTTTGTAATGCATCGGGAGACCGATGTTCTTCAAGGTGATACCAATTTTGAAGTTTTTGTAAGCACCCGTCAGATACTGAACACCTGCATCGATGGCGAAGCCTGTTGCTTTGGCATCGTCAGCACCAGTTTCGGTGACAATCTTCAAAGAAACACCACCATGGATGTAGTCATTGAAGCTCTTTGCATAGTGCAAACAGAGGTAGGAGAGTTTCGGGGAGAAGGTACCCTGGTTTCCTTCAGGAAGTTCTTCCGAGGTCACTTCAATATCACCAAAGCCCATGGTGAAGAACGAAACACCCAGTACACCGAAGTCGCGGACAATACCGGTTTCCTTATTCGTAGAGCGCAAATGCTGGGCAAGTGCAAAAGAACTGATGCCGATGCCTGCTCCTGAACCGACGAGGTAGCGGGTATGTGAGAATGCCAGCTCGGTTTTGTTGACGAACGCCAGACCGCCGATATTGGAATACATGGCTTCCAGGCCACGGATTTCGGCCACACCTGCAGTTCCCCAACCCGTAGAGCGGGCCCACGGGTCTATCAAGAGGTGCTGGGCACCTGCTTGACCGGAACGGTCTCTGTTACCGGCATACAGATTGACCGACATTGCACAAAAGAGGCCAATCAGCGTGCAAATCATTAATGTTTTTTGTAACTTATTCATAGTCTCTAATTTTTTTGCAGTTAATCAATCTGTTAGAATGCATTCAAGTCGGTGGGACGCATACCAGCGAAGAACTTCAACGTTCTCTCGCCAATGCCAGGAGCCTTTACATGGATGATGTAGATACCGCTGGCAATCGGAATGGCGGCCATGTTCTTCAAATCCCAATCCACATAGGTGTCTTGACCACCCTTGGTCAATTTTCTGACCAACACACCGCTGACGGTAAAGATGGAAATGGTCACAGCGCCGTCAACACCATCTTCGTAAGTGGGCAGGTTGACGATCTTAACATAGGTTTCGAGGGCAGAGCCTTCATAGGTGGAATAACCGTAATAGGGATTCGGCACAATATTGATCTTGTCGAGAATACTCTTGTGAACATCTTCCACATTATGCTGAACAGCGATGTTTTTGGTCGTGAAGCTGTACATCGGGAAGTTGTCGTTCACTACATTTTCAGGACCATGATTCAAACCGGAAGAGTAGCGCATGTAGGGACGACTGACACGGATCTTGATCGTAGCCTCGTTGGAAAGCCATTCACTTTCGTGCTGAGCTGCCGGCATTGCAATGCTGGTCCACATCACGTTGTTGAAGAGCTGCATCTTCTTGTTCAAACGATCCACATTGGTACTACTCGTAATGGTAGCGGGCTCTGTCATTCCAACGAATGAGTTGAACTTATTCATCAACCACTGACCCTCATCGTATGCGCCGCAGTCGTATTGTGAATCGAAGTTACGTTTAATGTTGTTGGTACGATAGTAAACAGAATTGGTGTTACCTGTACTTCCTACAATGTAAACATAGTGCTTACCACCCCAGCAAGGATTGAAATAATACTCATTATACCAATTCGGATAGTTAGCAAAGTAGTAGTTATAAGTCATTCTATCGTAGGGGAAGCCATTGTTATCTACAGCATATACATTGGTGGGGTTGAAAATCATATCGTTACCATTATTTTCCGGATCAGCGGAGTTTTCAGCAAACATGATATTCAGACGCTCGCCGGTTTCAACGTTAACGGCATAGCCCGGGAACCAACCCATACCCTCGCCTGTTCCATCAGGATTACCGTTCTTGTCAACGGAGGCGTGTTTACGGGGTTCGTGGCAGAGTGCACCGCCTTCTGATTTGGTAGGATCGTCGCAAGATTCAAGAACGACGCAACGGGTCCATTTATCTTTATCCGGAGTAAGCACAATATCAACAGAATAAAGGTTCGTCATGGTCTGGTTGAAACCAGGTGACCATTTTGTTTTCACCATTTCTGCAACATCCCAGTACATTGGGCTTGGAGCAACGGCGTCAGCTGCGCGATTGTTGTCAGGTCTGGTGAATCGAGCCATAGGACCGCCATAGTAAGGAGAACTCAAAACATAAGGAGCCCAAGTTCCGTTGATCACAGATTCAAACTGCTGTTCCGGATCTTTCCATGCACGAGAAGTCCAAGTACTGCTTGAAAGTGTTCCACCGGCCATCAGCATAAAGAAGTCTTCAGTCTTCCATTTAGCATATTCATCTGACACACCTTCCTGAACACCCGGTGAGTCATCCCAAGGACCAGCTTCCTGGATACCAGCACGGATCCAGTTATCCGGATAATCACCCTCATTGTCCTGCACACCGCCCAACCAAGGCTTGCTCTCATCGGCGTAAGTGATTTCAGAGCCGAGGAAGTCCACTTGTGCATAGCTGGACACATTTCTGTAGGTGTATCCTCCCGTACGATCCACATAGCTGGCGAGGTTGTCCTGATGGATAGCGAAGTTATAGTCTAAAATGGTTAATGAGATACCCAGATCAAGAAGGAGCTGCTCATTGTTGACAGAGATAGCGCACTCTGCTTCATATTGCATCGGGAAGCCGAGAGAATCCATCATCACATTGCCATTGTCATCCACAACTTCAAGTATCCAAGTGTCCTCAGGAGTAACGTCAAACGCTGCAGAATCAGAAGGCACAAAACGTACAACATAGTCATAAGGCTGAATCTTCAACGGGTTCACCACCTTAACATTAATAGGACCATAGTTGTTCTTGTAGGTAATCTGATCGATGTGACCATTCTTAAGAATCTCTTCGCGGCATTCGTCGGTCATATCCAAATAGTAACCACCATTGCCCTGACCCTCGATACGAGTAATCATCGGCTGGGTACCATAAACGCAATTGGCCACTGAACCAGAATATTCGGGTGTCGGATCGTGAGGAATACCTACGTACGGGCTACCGCTATTCTCTTGGTCACCAATGTTACGACGACCAGCGAGGAAGGTAGTCTTTTGACCCACCAAACCGTTGTCGGAGTTCTCCTCAATAGAGAAGGGCCAGAAGTTGTTCTGAGCGTAAGCCAAGACGAGGAAATAGTATTTCTTGTGATTAATCAACTGTGTGGAGGTGGTAGCGAACTTATCCTCGGTAATTATATAAGAGTGACGGATACCAAGGTCTTCACCATTCACCATTTCATGGGGAGCAGAGGTACCGATAGCATCGTCGTGAATCCAGTTGACAAGCTGAGAAATGCCGTTCTGAATATCGCACTGTGCAATCAGACGAACTTTGTTCAAGTCACCAATATCTGTTACACTGACATCTGCGCTGGCGCACTGATAAATCATATAACCTTCGAAATGATACTTGTTATCATATTCAATCGTATCGAAGGAAGAAACATCATGGGGTTGGAGCACAAAGGTATCAATACCGGAGATGGTGCACCAAACAGTATCGTATTCAACCGTAATGGTCTCGTCGATACGATCCACAGGGATGGTGGGATCCTCTTCTTCGTAACCTTCAGCGTAGTTGTTGCTGGTTTCGAGGTTGGTAAGATAAAGAATCAACTGGTTTTCAAGTTCTTCAATATAAACGGTCGGAGCATCAGGACCATCCAATACTTTGAAGCAGTTCTCGAAGAGGGACTGGCACTTATCGTCAGCCACCTTCAGAGCGTCAACAGAAGCCTGGGCACCACCACTGGTAGCGCGAGCCCACGGAATACCGACTGTGATGTAGTTAACAGCACCTGCACGAAGGGTGAAGGGACCAGCCGACTGCATGAAACGACGGTCAGCGGGAGCGTTACCTACGGCAGCTTCTGTCCAACCATCAGCGGAGTTGTTATAGGTAGAAGCATCTGGAACAACACCCATGGTACCCCAGTTACAGGGGTCAGAGAGGCCAGGGAACATGAAGTCGCAGTCAGGACCGGTAGCACCGTTCAACGGGTGAGCGTTTCCACCATACTTCATTTTCAAGTTGTCTGCCCAAATACCACGCAACATATTATAATAACCATATGCCAAATCGGGGTCACCGACTACTGAATTGTCATTGTTATGGTAAACGAAACGTCTCATACCGAAACGCTCGTTATCTTTAATACCATCACCGAAGTTCACACCGTTGATAGCCTCAGAACGAATCATAACTTGAGCTGTTGAATCCTCAGGATTTTCAGCATCGGGATCTTTAACCCAAGTGAAAGTAGCTAACTGTCCGTCATTGGTAACAATGTCGCAGCTACCATTCATGGTAGGACCAAATTCAGCTTTGCCATTGAAGGAGGGGTTATCATAACCATCTTCGTCAAGGTAAGGACCCTGGAAGAAGTCCACACCTACCGCCGGCGGCTGGGAACCATAGTGCTGTGCCAAACCCTGACCATCAACGTTACGGCCGTTGTAGCAGTAACCCAAACCACGTCCAACATCGCAACCTACATAGTCGTCATCTGCCCATCCCAAATCGGGGTCAACCCACTGTGAGAAGTAGGTGTTGTACACGTCGAAGGTAGAACGGTTGATGATTTCATAGGAATAGAATGTCATGTTGTTCAACTCATCGTTGGTGGAAAATCCGAAAGCCTGGGCACGGATTTCAAGGCCGATAGGTTCACCCTTGGTTTCACCGTGAGGACCTCCCTTATCATTGAAAATCCAGTAAAGGGTGGCGTCGCCTTTCAGAACATGGTCAGCATAAACCATACCATGTGAATAACCTGCTCTCTCTTCAGGAGTTTTGGGCAGCTGATCTTTGGCAGCCAGTGCACGGTTCTTTTCCGTCCAAGGACACAGTTCGTTATCCAAGTCATAGTACGGATAGTCACCATTTTCAGGGTTGTAGTCACCATCGCCGTCATAATCGAAGAAGGGAGCGAGGTAATAGGACTGACCAGCGGAAAGATCCATAGGATGGGCGGGCCAGTTACGGATGCTGCTGGGCATCACGTAGTCGGAGTTCATCCAGTTGGCGATGTGGTTTTCCACCTCCGCACGGGTGATTTTGAAGTGCTTGTCCCAAGCGGCGCAGGTTTCCTGCGTAACGGAAGCACCATTCAGGGTCAGAGGACCTGTCCAGAAGTCATCACCATTCTGACGGAAACGAACGGCAGCCAATTTCAGCTGGTCGTTGATATCCTTACCACCAATCCAGAGGGCAGCGGCAAACATGGAAGTTTTTCCAGAACCGTAAGGCACCTCATACTGGGCGATTTCATTGAACCACATGGTACCATTGGTTTCCAGATAAGCTCTCACGTTGTTGACTATCAACTCGTTGGAGTTTGTTGCAGGTAAACACGTAGAGGCTGCACGTGTTTGTACACTCTTCGGTACAGCTGAATTACCTCTATATTTTTCAGCAGACAGCGAACCGGAGGCAAGCAGCAAGATTGCCAAAAATAAGATCTTACATATATTTTTCATATTCATGATAATTTTTTGCTACGGTTAATTAAAATGAGAAGTTAACACCTAAGCGAACGCGGGTAGGCATCGTATAGTTGTAAGGATTGGCAACTCTCATTCTGTAGTAGTTGGTGTAAGAAGCCACATCTACTTGAGAATTGATTTGCTGCTGATACTCAGAAGCGGTGAGATAGCCATCATCGTCGGCATTTCCGGTATATTCATAAACGTAAAGCACATTCTTGAAGTTGAAGAGGTTCATCACATCAAGATAAACGTTGAGGAACGCTCTCTTGGTGGGTTTGCCGGTTTCTTCGTCCTTCTTGAGGTTGAGCACGAAAGTTTTGTCAATACGGATATCGCACTGGAAAATCCAAGGCATATTGGAACCATTGATGGTACCAGAGAGCTGGCTCTTACCTGCGCTAACAATGTTGGAGTAAGGCTTGCTGGAACGGCTGTACGGGAGACCCGAACCTGCGGAGAAGTTGAGGTTCACGCCGAAGTTCTCCAACCATCTGATTTCTTTCGACATACCGTTTTTCTCGCGGAGGGTGGTAGGTCCGTTGTATTCAGTACCGTAACCGAAGCGATAGTCAAGGTTAGCCTGGATTTTGTGACGCTGGTCGAATTCCAAGTTGGTAAGGGTTCTCAAGTTCGGCTGACCAGACTGGATGATGGCCAAGCTGGAGGTCTCGCTGGAACCAGTACCTTTAGCGAACTGGAGGGTATAGCTGGCGCGGAGGGTCACGTTCTTGGTGCTGCGGAGGTCGTAGCTGACTGCGAAGCCCTGAACGGTACCGAAGTCGATGTTGTCATACGAATAATAGGTGGAGGGATAAGCACCGGTGTAACGGTAGCACTGCACCTGATCACGTTTTTCAGAGTAGTAAGCCGAGAGGCTGATGGCGGAGGATTCGCCGATCATCTGACGGAAACCAATCTCATAGTCAATGCTCTTGGAGGGTTTCAAACGCGGGTTGTTCACCACATTGTTCTGGTTGGGACCGAGTTTTTCAATCCAGAGGTAGCTGATCGGGTCAAGACGAAGGTCGGTCGGACGAACGGTGATGATATTGTAGTGAGCATAGAAGAGAGACTTGCTGGAAACGTTGAAGGAGAAAGAGAGACGGGGCATAACGGACCAAGCCGGGCTATATTTTTCAAATGCGCCGGCTTCCACTTTAGAAGCTGCCTTGGTGTCAAGGGCATTTTTCAAGATAGGACCACCGGTTGCACCCAACACGCTGGAGGGGTCGGTAACCACTGCACCCTTATCATCGTACCAGTTGTGACCAGAACGATAAGCCACAATACTGGTGTTTTCCGGATCAAATATTCCATCCATATTGTTGACATACACTACCCAGTCATCTTCAGCATTGGAAGCAATCATATCGTTACCTTTAGCATCAAGAAATTCACCACGGACTTCTTTTACCGTATAGGCTTCTCTGAACAAATAGGGGTCTTTCAACACCCACTGGTTGGCATCGAAACGGTCCACACGCACACCGATGTTGAACATCATGGTGTTGATGGAGAATTTATCCTGAATGTACATAGCCATATAAACCGGTTCGTAGGCACCTACGTTGTACAGTTTATCGCCATTTTTATCTGTTTTGTTGAAGAAGTCGTTGATGTCGGTTTTCTTGTTGTATTTCTTTGTTCCCGTATAGTCATATCCATAATAACTATATTGTACAGGATAGGTAGAGGAGAGATAAATCTGCAATTCTTCGGGAGAGAACATGCTGAGAGAGAATTGGTCGGGAGACATATTGTCCACGTCAATCCAGTCTTTTCCATTGGGATCAAGACCGAGGGATTTACGGAGATTTCTATCGAAGGTAGTCTGAGCATCGCCATCGAACAAGCGATCATATAAAACGGTATCTTCTCCGATGAGGTAGGGATTCTCCTGATCCAACTGGCTGATGTGATAGTTAGCGCTGCTTCTCATGAGAGTCCAGAGGCTATATGGAGAGATGCCAAAAGAACGGGCGGTACGTTTCTCAAAGATGTAACCCAACTTGATATCGTGGTCCTTGATTGTAAGTGAGAGGCTGGCGTTGGCACCAATCTGTGACTCTTCAGACTTACTATAGCTGGCATTTACGGTACCAGGGGCGTAATACATTCCATAAATCATATCGGGACTATCTCCATTAAGGAGCGCACCATACTTTTGGTATTGTGTCTTGTCGTAAGGGCTTCTATCGTAATTATAGATGTCTTCCGGAGAGATTGCATTGGTGAAAGTCGTGACGTAGGGAACGAGGTCGGGGTTGGAGATGAGTGACTCGTCGTTGCTTCCCCACGGGGTAGCGCTATATTCCACGATGGAGTCGTAGATATTATCCAAGATAAACACACCATATCTAGTAATACCATCAATGGTGATGGAGTCAACTCTAAACTGGCGTGCTTTCGTGGTTTTGAAGTATCCGATGTGGCCATATTCGAAGAGATTGTCTTTATGGCGCATATCACGAGACCAT
>Ga0265298_10010016_pt1 | contig 11245 bp, 10 predicted proteins | sample AusTroGonzalo_MG_3_FD_193486 | JGI IMG/M metagenome (GOLD analysis project Ga0265298, IMG submission 193486) | Bovine rumen microbial communities from tropical cattle in Woodstock, Queensland, Australia - Gonzalo_01 | ecosystem: Host-associated > Mammals > Digestive system > Stomach > Rumen ...
AAGCCAATTTTGAAAGAAGACGTATATGAAAAATTGGTAGATTGGATTAATAAAAACGGTCTTAATTCTTCTATAAACGTAGGATCTAAAATAACAAGCGATTTCCTAATACAAAATTTTGGTTCACATGACGCTAGTGACGAATTTGTTGATCATCCAGAAATATTAAATGTAATATGGCTTCCAGCAATCAAAAACAATCATAGGTCAAACAGCTATACGTTTCCATATGAAAACTATTTAGCGGTGTCAAGATTTCCTGAACTATTTCCAAATGAAGCTGAGCAAATCAAGGATGCGTATTTAACATTAGATCCGTTTTTCTTAAACAATAGTTATAATATAGATACAGTATTTGAAAACGACCCGTTCTTTTTAAAGGTAGCTATAATACAGCATATAGACATACGTTATCTAATTGATGTACCAAAGACTGCATTTGAGCACGATGCTGAAGATGGGCATCCTATGTGCGAATTCTTAAAAATCATAACTGAAAACGATGAATTCCCATTATATAAAGACATAGCTAAAACAGTTAAAAGCGATAAGCTTTTAGATAGCTTATATGACAAATTAAATGCTTCGCAAGAAACTAATCAAACTCAGCCAAATAATTAATTGAACAACAGTTATAAGATTAAAAAGGAAGCTATTATAGCTTCCTTTTTTTAATTTCAGCAAATATAAATATATAAAAATTATAAAGTTTTAAATATGTTGAAATTCGATAATTTATGTAAGATGATATTAGAGTCGATAGAAGGTAGCGTAACGCTTGCCTCAATCGAAACAAAAAACTTCAATGAAGGCGAAACTCCATCTGATAAAAATGCGCTATTACCAGTGTTTACATATTACGATGATGATGAAGAATACGACTATTATATAAAGTTCTTCAATAAAACAGATGACGCTACGTTAGTTCACGTTGGTTGCATTCCATTGAAATCATATGAAAAAGATTTGTTATTCAAAAAAAGCTGCTGTGATAGCATATCAGATTTGCGCCAAGATAAAATCGTATATGGGTTGTACTGTGACTTAAGCAAGAACACTAAAATAGTAGATGATGAAGACGACGCTGAATCAATAAAAAACGATGGCGAAACAAATTATGTAAACAGATTGAAAAATTATAAAGTAATACTTCCAAATAAAAATAATTCATCTAAAGTTGACAACACTGAAAATGCAAATAATAAAAACAATGATGATGAATATATTGAACTTAATTCAGTCTATATAAAATATAAATTAATGTCTCTCAATACTAAAAATTCTAAGTACAATGAAAAAGACAATGAAATTGAACATGATGATAATGCATGCGTATATGATTATTCAAGTTTGTTAATCAAAGGAAACGCCGCCGATGGAAATGGCAGAAAACTATGTTTAAGAGAGATTTTAAAAGATTTAGACAATGCAAAGTTCGATATAACGATAACTGAAAACAAAACTTCAATTAAAATTCTGAAAAGTGTATTGGACAAACGAATAAGCGAAGTTAAAAATGGCATATTAGATGCGCCTACATGGGAAGCGCCAGTTGTAAAAACTGCTGAAACAACTAATGATACAGCATCTTCATATCAAACGATGTCGTCAGCCGATATTGTACGAGACATTCCAAATGGATTCAACGGAAACAAGAACATCTCCGAATATGAATTCAATTCAATGTTATCGAAACTTATATCAGGAATTAAAGAAGAGACGACCGATTCAATAAATGGCTTCATTAAGTTCATTGACAAATTAAAGCATGAACCACTATTCTATAAGCTTATGTCTGAAGAAATGTCATTTGTAGAAAACTCAATAGACATGCAAATGCTAGATACAGGTGCTGCAAATTTAGATGATATGTATGACAGCCTATTGATTAACTTAGAAAAGAAATATATATCTACAGAAATTGGATCAAAGGCCTGGTTCTTCGAGTCAGATGAGCTTTCATATAAAGCTAATGAAACACTTAAAAAGATATTCATATTAGTTTATGCATGCTGTAAATATTCATTAAGCTTCGACGAATTCTGGAAAAATATCAAATTTCATGTAGTCAATAATGAAAACGAATATTACGACGATTATGATTGTTCGTTCAAAATCATTTATAATGGCAATACATACGAATGTAACGACAATACTGAAAATCCAACAATAGAAAGAAAGGAAGAAGTATTCATGTCAGTCATCAATGCAATTCTAAATACATACGCAAACTATAAGAAACGTACACCTGCATATGAAACTGAAAAGAAAAGACGGAAGAAAACCAAATACTGAAAAATAATAAATCATTAAAACACTACATATAGAGTTATTTTGATTATGCTGCGACTAACATCGCAGCATAATTAGCAAATAAAGAAATGAACATCGACGATCTACATAGCATTATAACGAATAGGCGAATCCTCGACAAGTCAGATGTGCTGAAGAGATGTTTCACTAACTTCAGCGACACTGACACACTAAAGAAGTTTATGATGCACGAATTCAACAACAAGACATATGAGCACGGCGTAGCTTTAAGCAGATCTGATGTTTCGTTTCAATTCATACAGTCATGGAATAGTGATGGCGGTCCAATATTGAATGGAAAACAAATTACAAAGTCTATACCAAATTATGATGGAGCTGAAGGCCAACTATTTGTAGGGTCGTTATTTAATGGAGTATTGTCGTTTTTAGACTTTAAGAACTGTTTATTTGTGCATGTAATGTCAGATTTAATAGACGATTATATGAACGATATGTTTATGCCAATGTCATTTAACATTTTAGATGAAGATTTCTCAAAGACGTTAGACTCAGTCGAAAAATTAGACATAGACTTAGCCTGGCATTTTTTAACTATAAAAACTGACAATCAAAGCAAATGATTTAAATATATTTTACAATACAATTTTTTAGATATGAAAGAGAATAAGATTCAGCAGCTTACAGACATAGAACATGTCATTCTACGTCCAGGCATCTACATTGGGTCAGTCGTCCCGACGAAATGCTCGACGTTCGTACTAGACAAGAAGACTGAAAAGTTCACATACAAAGAGATCGAGTACGTGCCAGGCTTCCTTAAGATCATCTACGAAGTGCTGGACAATGCTGTAGACGAGGCCATTAGGACAAACTACAAATACGCTGACAAGATCTCAATAGACATTGATAAAGAGAGAATAACAGTATCAGACAATGGGAGAGGCATTCCATTAGACGTGATGAATGGGTCCGATAAGTCTCAACTTGAAGTTGCTCTAACTTCGTTGCGAGCTGGATCAAACTTCAATGACAAGGAAGGCAGAAATCTTCTTGGTATGAACGGCGTTGGCGCTTCATTGACGAACATCTTCTCAAAAGAGTTCACGGCTGAAGTATACGATGGACATCGACATGGGATATTAAAATGCGCAAACAATCTTTCAGAAAAGTCATGCGAGATAACTCCAGCTAGGAAGATAACGACTGGAACAACTATATCGTTTGTTCCAGACGTGAAGAAGTTCGGGCTGAAGACAATCGACCAAGTGCATCGAGATCTGATACACCAAAGACTGATGTTTCTTTCAATAACATATCCAGAGATAAAGTTCAAGTTCAATGGAGAGCAGATAAAGTTCAAGAACTCGAAGAACTTCATGAACTGCTTCGCGGACGACTTCGTTTCGGTTCAAGACGAGAACCTTCCTTGCAAGTATCTAATTGGCGTAATTCCAAATTCTTTCGATGAATTTACAAATAAGTCGTATATCAATGGTGCAGACTGCGTATTAGGTGGCAACCACTTAGACGTCATACACTCAGAGTTAGTTGGCCGAATTAAAGACAAACTCTCGAAGAAATATCCAAACATCAAAGCGGGCGACATCAAGAACAGGCTTTCATACATCGTCAACTTCAGAGAGTTCATCAATCCGATGTTCAACTCTCAGACGAAAGAGTCGTTCTCAAGTTCAGCGAACGACATCAAAGCGTTTTTGAAAGACGTCGACTGGGATTCGTTCGCAAACAGGATCTGCAAGTGCGAAGCTATCATTGGCCCGATTGTCGAGTCGTTTAAGATAAAAGAAGAGCTCCAGAACAAGAAGCTTCTCGATAAGATTGGAAAGGCTACGCCAAAGTTCAAATGCAAGAAGTTTATGCCAGCGACGAAGACGAATAAGTACATGGCTATATGCGAAGGCGATTCAGCTCAGTCCGGTCTTTCAGATGCATTTGGAAGAGACGAGATAGGCTATTTTGCTACTAGAGGCGTTCCATTGAACACATACGAAGTAGCTCCAAGCAGGATAGCTGACAACGAAGAGTTGTCTAACATCATCAAATGCCTAAACTTAAAGCTAAACGCTAAAGAGCAGAGCATGACATACGAGAACGTCTTAATATCGACCGATGCCGATGCAGACGGCAATCACATCACTAGCCTGTACATAGGATTCTTCTCTAAGTACTGCCCGTCGATCATCAAAGAAGGTCATCTTAAGAAGCTAGTGACGCCGATCATTTGCATGAAAGACAGCAAAGGCGAAATCAAAGAGATGTTCTTTACGTTCGACGAATACAACGCATGGATAAATAAAAACAGCAATACAAAGCTTAAGACGTTCTATTACAAAGGTCTCGGCTCATGGAAAGCTAAAGAGCTAAAGCAGCTTGTCGAAAAGCATGGACTGGATAAGTTCATCAAGACGCTTGAATATGACGAGAAGTCAATCGACGTCATCGACGATTGGCTGAATAGGAAAAAGGCTGATGTCAGAAAAGAGTATCTTAGACAGAACGAGTTTTCTATATTTAGCATATAACAATGAGCGAGACTATAACAAAGAAAAGTGTTTAATATCGTATTTTTTTAATTAAAATAAAATACAAAAAGTCTTTAGAATGCATTGCAATTTAATATGAACATTTCAGAATATTTCAACATCGACGTATGCAATTATGCGTCATACGACAACTACAGAAAAATAGGCTCAATCATCGATGGGCTAAAGCCATCTTCAAGGAAATGCATCTACACCATTCTAAAGAACAACATCAGCACGCCTAAGAAGGTGTCGCAATTGAAGTCAGATGCAGCTTCTCAGACGCAGTATCTTCATGGCGACCAAAGTCTAGAAGGTGTTCTAGTGTCCTTGGCTCAAGACTTCGCTGGATCTAACAATATTCCACTACTTAAGAGAGAAGGCTCGTTTGGAACACGCCTTATACCTGCTGCAGCTGCTGGAAGATATATCTTCACATGCAAAGAAGACTATCTAGACAAGATATTCAGGAAAGAAGACGAGCCAATCTTGATTGAGCAGACATTCGAGGGAGAGAAGATAGAGCCAAAGTTCTATGTACCAATCATCCCGCTTCTAATAATAAATGGAAGCATTGGCTTGACGACAGGCTTCTCTCAGAAGATACTTCAGCGAAACCCGCTTGAAGTGATCGAATACATAGAAGCTAAGCTAAATGGAAAAGACGTCTCTAAGTTCTCGCTGACGCCTTGGTTCAAGGGATTCGTTGGAGACGTCAAGCAAGCCGAGGGAAAGCCTGTTGGAAATTGGATAGTCACTGGAAAAGTCGACAAGCTTTCGCTTAGCGAGCTTATGATAACTGAGATTCCAGTCAACTACACGCTTGAAGACTACATAGCCATATTAGATGATCTTGAAGCTAACAAAGAAATACGAGAGTATCAGGACCTGTCAGACAATGGCTCATTTAAGTTCAAGATCAAGCTGTTTAGGACAGAGCAGGGAATCAGCGCGAACGACGCTGACTTGCTAAGCAAGCTAAAGCTCGTCACAAGCATATCTGAAAGCTTCACGTCGTTTGACGAGACGAACAAAGTGAACGAATTCACTAGCATTCAGCAGCTGATAGACCACTTCTTCAATGTAAGGCTAGACTTCTATAGAAAGCGAAAAGAGTGGCTGATAAAAGACATGACGAAGAAGATCATCGAGACCGTGTCGAAGTATATGTTCATATGCGGCGTCGTCGGAAAGAAGATCGTCATATCGAACAAGTCTGACAAAGAGATTGAAGAGCAGCTTGAGAAGATAGACAAGATCATAAAGATAAACGACTCATACGACTATCTTCTGAATATGCCAATGAAGTCGCTTACAAAGACGAATCTTGACAAATTGAAAGAAGACATCAAGAGCAGCAAAGAGAAGCTAGACGAGATAAAAGCTGAAAGCGTGGAGAAAATGTGGCTAAAAGACTTGGCCGAACTAAAGAAGGTGATAAAATGAAAAAGATATTCAACTATAAGACGAAATGCAATGGCCTTGGCGAGTTCAAAATCGTCTTCAACGGCGGGGCTGGCATTGAGAAAGAAGGCTTCAGGGGCATTAGTCATCTCGTAGAGCATTGCATGTGCGAAAAGCTGAAGTCAATCGACGATAAGCTAAAAGAGAAGGGCCTCACGATGAATGCATACACGTCTGATACTTTGCTTGCGTTTTATATACATGGACAGACGAAGTACATCAAAGAGATGCTTAAAGAGTTCATCGATGCAGTTCTTAAATATGATGTGCCAAAGGAAGTATTCGAAAGAGAGAAAAAAGTCATATCGACTGAATACACAATGACGATGTCCGGACAAGATGGAGAAATGTACACTAACTTGTTTAGGAAGAGATACAATTCGTTTGGTCCAGTTGGGCTCAAAGCAGACATTGAGAGCATAACATACGAAAAGTTCAAGCAGTTCAAAGAAAAGTTCTACAAGAACCCAAGCTTCCTTATGTACTCGCATCCAAAGGACGACTCAGATTTGACAGAGCAGTTCTTAAAGAAGACGCTAAGCTATGAGATAAAGTACAACGACATAAAGAGATGGAACAGGAAATACATAAAAGGCGAATACGACGTTCCATTAGAAGACAATGTCACGAATGAGACGTCTCAGTGCATGTACGCTTTGACCGAGTTCGAGGCCGTGAAAGACGACAATTTCATCAACTACACATACTGTCAGATATTGAGCTCAATGCTAGCCGGATCTTTGACGTCTATATTGTTCAAAGAGCTACGCGAAAAGGAAGGCTTAGTGTATTCAATATCAGCATATCCAATGAGATTGACTGATAAGATGTTCATCTTTGCAGTCGATACAATGTCGGACACTGGAAAGATGAAGAAAATCGTCAAAAGACTAAAAGAAATCTTCAGCAGCGTCTCTCAGCGAATAACTGAAAAACTATACAAGACTACTATAAAGAAAATGAACGCGAGCATAGAGACGTCAGAGTTTCTTGACTTCTCTGGAACGACTGACATGGCTGTCTTAGAGCATAAGAAGAACTTGACGAAAAGAACCGACGAATTACTGTCTTCATATAAAAAGTTTAAGAAGTTTGTGTCAAGTCTTGAGCTTAGCAAACTTGACTATTATATCAACACGGATTTCAAAAATGAAAAGAAATAACGACTTCACAATAAACCGATATACATGGATGAACGACTCCAGGTCTCGCACGAAGTCATTTTCTCCATACGATAAGTCTTCTTCTGAAAAAGCTGAATTAGATGAAGCCGTCGCGTTAGTAGACAATATGAGAAAATCTAAGAAGACTGAGACAGACGACAAAGGCAGCATCAAACGACTGATAGAGAAAGCCGCTGCTATAAAGACAGGTTCAGTCATACAAAATGAGCAGAAGCCAATCGACAAGACTGAGCCAAATGATCCATCAGAGACTGACGAGCAGATAGTGAAGAAGGTCGAGATGGCAAGACGAATGAACGCTAAGATCAGCAAGACTGGCAAGCTTAGCACGGAGTCTTCAATCGACGAGATTTTAAACGAAGCTATAGACGATTTATTTTAAAAGAAAATTAAGTTCAAACAAAGGTGATGTAGATGACTGACAAGAATGTTATTTTCATGCGGATAGCGAAAGACTTATCCGAAATGTCGCATTGCGTTTCGCATAAAGTTGGTGTGCTTCTAGTCAAAGACGATAGGATTCTCTCGACTGGCATAAACGGGACGCCAAAGGGATTTAAGAACTGCGACAGTATTTTCGTTCAAGAGACATTCGACAGAAACACACATCACTACTTCAGCGAGAAAGCTGAAATCCATGCAGAGACTAACTCGATTCTATTTGCAGCAAGAAATGGCATAAACATCGATGGTTCGATTATGTACACAACGCTGCATCCATGCAACAACTGCTTGAAGATGATCTGCAACTCTGGAATAAAGACTGTCTACTACAATAAAGAATACGACAAGTTCGAGGAAGACGAGTTCACAAAGAAATTGTTAGAATGCTGTGGAATCAATCTTATTAAGCTTGACATCTAATACGGTCTCAATATCATTTATAGCTTTAGCTTGCATACTTCGGTCAAACATCATTGCGCATGAAATATCAAATCCATCGAAATCATCGCCAACAACTACACGACGACACTCTATAGAATTCGACATCGGATTGTTATATAGAAGTCCAACCGATATCATTGGATCAATAGATTCAATGCATATAGTTTCGTTGTTGAAATTTATAGTCAATGTATGAAGCGTATTGTTTATATCAATCGAAAGTCTATCATATAATGTCTGATCATCATTTTTTGGAAGCACCGCGTATGCTTTCACAACATTAAACCTGCATGTTCTAGCTAAATGCTGCTTTACCACAAGCCTCTTAAATACGCCGTCACTGCATCTGCATGCTTCTATGTATATGTCAAGCACTCCATTTACATTCATTGAACCCTGTTTTACAAGATGTATGACATCAAATTTTGGTTTATCAGAAAGATATTCAGATTTTCTGCATTGATCCGTTGTGTATTTTACGTCAGATAATTTATTATCATCGATTTTCAAATAAAATATAAATGACGTATCAGAACTGTTAAGTCTCGTCATATCGTATTTAGTACTTATACGACTTTTTTCACATCCAAAAGCATCTCCAAATATATCAATCTTTTCAAAAGCAGGCTGCATCAACGACATATTGATAAGAGAATAATTCTCCCATTTATCATTTAACTTTATAAATGAAAATACGCAATGTCTATCGAATCTAAAGAAATCTGACCATGTGTCTTTTATCATTCGTTATCAGCCCTTATAAGCATAAAGAAATACTTAAATTTCATATCAAAGATGTTTCGTCCATCTTCAAAATGCATTTTATCAAGTTCTTTAAAAATCTCATTCTCTAATTGGACAAGATTCATCAACATGTTAGCTTTATCTAATTGAGACGCTGATACTGTATTGATTACAGATGTCATTTTAGACATCGCTTCAGTAAAATTATCGCATTTTAAAAAATCAGGATAGATTTTAATAGCAAAGCTTTTAAACTGTCTTACAGCAGTAGCTAAACTTCTATTCATATTGAAAAGCTCTATATATTCATATAGTTCTTCTTTAAGAAGATCTTCATCAGTCTTTCTTTCTATTAAAATACCATCCTTTGAGATGAAATCTGACAATCTAAATATTGGATATTCGTTTGTTATGTATGCAGAAAGATATTTATGCGTATTCCAGCCTTCTCGCATCATTGTACCTGGATGTTTCACAAGGCCACTATATTGTTCTATCTTCCAAAAATCATCGTCTTTAACAATTTTAAAATATGCGTTATTTAAATAATCAATCGTCTTTAAAGCGATTTCATTCAAATTGCTCATAATCCTCCTTTGATTCAACAGACTACTACTCAAATATCGTTACGATTATATCAAGAAGTTCACAATCAGCAGCAAGTTTATCGTCACTGTCGTTTATTCTTGCGATGTTAAGTATTCCAGAAAAAGATCTAGCTAACGTAACTTCAAACCATGCAGCGTCTGGACCAACTCTAAATATGCAGTCAGTAGGCTCAGTCTGGCCACTTGCTGTAAGTCGAAGATGAACATCTGCAGGCGACAATGAAGAATCAGCAGACTTAAGCTTTAGTTTAATGTTCTTAACGCCGTTCAACGAACTCGTAGTATTAATTGATGAATTCGCGGCATTTACTTTACTAAGTATACTATAATAATATCCAAGATGATCGTCTATCGCCATTGGCGTAACGCCAACAGTTGATGAAAAAACTGGTGTTGGAACTGCCATAGCCATAGCTGAATGTCCATCAAGCTCTATCAAAAGCATTGTCTTTACTGTGTCGCTCGGAGGTGTCACAGTTATATAAACACTTAACGTAGCAGTATCATCGTCAAACTTATATTTGTAAAATGGCAAATTAGTAGCATAGCCTTCATCATCAATGAAATACAACGATATTCGTCCATTTCTTATTGATGAATAATCTATAGCTGAATAACTTCCAAAATCAAACATAAGCTTTTCGCATCTTTCAGGAACGCCTTCTTTATAAAACTTCATAAGAAGAGTATTCTTATACCTAAACTTCAATGGCCATGAGCCTCCGCCATCAAAACTAAACTTAACCCATGAATCATGTTCAGTGTCCTCGTTGAAATGCCATTGAGTTTCATCATTGCTATCTTTGTCAGCATATTTCTTAATAATATCGCCACGTGACACTAATGTAGCACGATTTCTAACAGTCTCAAGATTGTTGATGTTCCATGCGCTGCCAGTTTCCGGAAAATATTTAGTAGGATTGTTTATCTTCATATTAAAATCAATCAGCGATTTGACTATATTTATATCTTTTAAGTCAATTTGATTTAATTTATTATTGTATATATATTGAACGACATACAATGAAAGACGAAAAAGAAAAACAAAGAAGAGGCTTACAATGGTATTACAATCCCGTTGAACAATACAGGATGATGCGATACATGCAGTTAAAGCCGTTAGATCCATCATTAGACTTAACGCCAACATACAATAAAGACAATTTAAAAATAGGAGTTGTCATTGGAACATATGGCGCAACGCCTTTCATCGATTTACAATTGCATTGGCTAATGAAAGTCAATGGTATACAAAATGTTTTGGTTCATGACGATCATTCGCCTGAATCAGACAAACTAGCAGCATTATGCGAATCATATGGCGCAGAATTTGTCAATACAAAAGAAAATCTTTTTCATTATAAGAACATTGGATCAATTGGCGACCAATCATGTTTTTTAATTGGGTTGAACTGGGCCAAGAAGAAGAACATAGACGTTCTTGTGAAAATATCACGAAGACTTATCGCATGCTATAGATGGATAGACGATTTCAAAAATTTAGTATTAGAAAGCGATGGTATAGCGTTTTCTTCTAGATGCG
>Ga0265298_10010019_pt1 | contig 11245 bp, 14 predicted proteins | sample AusTroGonzalo_MG_3_FD_193486 | JGI IMG/M metagenome (GOLD analysis project Ga0265298, IMG submission 193486) | Bovine rumen microbial communities from tropical cattle in Woodstock, Queensland, Australia - Gonzalo_01 | ecosystem: Host-associated > Mammals > Digestive system > Stomach > Rumen ...
CCCCTGCGTACAATTTCCGGGGAAAAATGGGGATCCTGTGCTTGACAGATTCCCTGATGTGTGCATACAGCCATCTGGAATTGTTCAATAAACTAAAATAGAGGATGAAAATGGGTCAGCACCACTCGATGTACGGCAAGGCATGGCAGGCGGCCCGCAGGACGTACCTGCTGGCTCATCCATTCTGCGCCATGTGCGGAAAGCCCCTTAGAGGGGCCGACGCCGTTGTAGACCACATTCGGCCTCACCGTGGCGACTGGCGTCTCTTCTGGGACGAGGCGAACTGGCAGGCGCTGTGCAAGCACTGCCATGACAGCCACAAGCAGCGGCAGGAGCATGGCGGTTACATTGGCGGGTGCAATACCGACGGCATGCCAGTAGACCCGCTTCACCCTTGGAACACAATGGAGACTAAGTGATGGGCGTCAGAGGAAAGAAGCCTGAGATGGCGTCAAAAATAACGCCCCAGACGGCACCGAAGAAGCGGGTGCCTCCCGCCACGCTTGGGTTGCTCGGACAGGCCCTCTGGGAGCGAATTGTGGCGCAGTATCCAGACGACTATTTTCTTGCCGGGGACTGGCCTCTGGTGCAGGCGTACTGCGCCGAGTGGGATCGCCATGAACGGGCGCAGGCCCGTCTTCTTGAGGAGGGCGAGGTCATTGAAACGTCCACAGGGGCTATCAAGCGCAACCCTTGGCACGACGTCCTTGTGGCGTCTTCCAACACGCTCGGCATGCTTGCCGTCAAGCTTCGCCTGTGCGTAAACGCCCGTGAGAAGAATTCCAAGGCAGCCGTGCAGGGCAAGCGACCCAGCGAGGCCGCCAGCACCCGTGCGGGGCTTATGTTTGGCGCTGAAGACACGCCGGAGGCCATCCAGTGACACGTGGCGAAAGAGTTATCGCTTTTATCGAGACTCTCCGCGCCCCGGACGGCATGCTGGTAGGCCAGCCGATCAAGCTGAGAGACTGGCAGAAAGATGCCATCCGTCAGGTCTACGACCCCGTAGATGCACGCGGGAAGCGCCTGTGCAGGCAGGCCATATTCACGCTGGCGAGGAAAAATGGCAAAACTGCGGTCGTCGCTGGCCTCTGTCTGGCGCATCTGTGCGGGCCGGAAGCAATCCGAAACGGGCAGCTGTATTCCGTAGCCTACGACCGTGAACAGGCAGGCATTATATTTAAATATATGGCGGCAATGTGCTATCAGGATGAGGAACTGAGCCAGAGATTGAACATAGTCGAGTCGAGAAAGAAGATCTACGACCCGATTTCCGGCTCGGAATATCAGGCGCTATCTGCTGAGACGCATGGCAAGCATGGTAAAAGCTCGTCATTTATCGTCTTCGACGAACTGGCGCAGTTTGGGGCAGACCGTGAACTGTACGACATTATGATGACTTCTCGCGGCGCACATGAAGAGCCTCTGGTGTGGGTCATTTCGACTCAGGCGGCGTCGGATTCAGCTTTGCTTTCAGAGCTGATCGACTACGGCAAGAAAGTCAACAGCGGAGAAATTGTCGATCCCAAGACGAAAGCCTTCGTCTACGAGGTTCCCATGAGCGACGATCCTTGGGACGAGGCCAACTGGTACAAATCCAACCCGGCGCTAGGTGATTTCCGGTCTTTGGACGAGATCAGGGAGACTGCCGCGAGGGCGAAAAAGATGCCTTCAGCTGAAGCCGCTTTCCGGAATTTGTATTTAAATCAGCGCGTTGACGGCGCTGCCCATTTCATCACGCCCTCCGTCTGGAAAAACAGCGGCGGGGAGGCCGACGAAAGCCTTTTTGAGGATCTTCCGGTCTACGCGGGCCTTGATCTGTCCGCCAAAAACGACCTCACGGCGCTTGTGCTTGTCTGCAAGGACGGCGACGGCGTATGGCACGTGCTTCCCCACTTCTGGACGCCCGCAGAAGACCTTGCCATGCGTTCCGACCGCGACCGCACGCCCTATGACTTGTGGGCAAGACAGGGGTTTCTGCACACGACGCCGGGGAGAACCATCGACTACGCATTCGTGGCGCACGAAATCAAGAAGCTGATGTCGAAAATGCACATTGCAGGGCTGAAATTCGACCGCTGGCGCATTGAAGACATGCTGCGTGAGCTTCGCGAGATTGGCGTGGAGTGCTGGATCGACGGAAAGGAAGATCCTTATCCCAATGGACTCCGCATGATCATGCACGGACAGGGCTACCAAGACATGAATCCCGCAGTTGAAGCACTTGAAGATGCACTTTCTGAAGGAAAATTGCGTCACGGCATGCATCCTGTGTTGACAATGTGCGCCAGCAATGTCAGAGTGCAGCAGGATCCTTCGGGAAACCGCAAATTTGACAAGATCAAGTCTACGGGTCGCATAGACGGCATTGTGGCCCTAGCAATGGCGATCAACGGAGCAGTCGGAGGCGACTCCGAGCGAAGTTCCTTTTTTGCTGAGGTCTGGTAGTGTTTAATTTCTTCAAAAAGCGAATAGAGAAAAAGTCAGCTCCGGTCTACGTCGGCTACGGAACCCCGCCGTCGCTTTGGGGAACTGGCTCGGAGAGCGCGTCCGGCATCGCCGTCACCCCGGCGACGTCTCTTGAGTGCGCCACCGTGCTGGCCTGCGTCCGCCTTCTGGCGAACGGCATGGCGCAGGTGCCGTTCCGGCTGTTCCAGATGAGCAAGTCGGGCATCCGCAACCCTGCCGTGAGCCATCCGCTGTACGACCTGCTCTATACCGCCCCCAACGAATACCAGACGGCCTTTGAATTCTTCCACACGGTCATGATGCATTTGTCCTTGACAGGCAATGCATACGTCTGGATCAACCGCCGCCCCGACGGCAAGGTGCTGGAGCTGCTCCCCTACCCTCCCGGCACGGTTGCCATCGACCGCGACGGCTGGGAGGTCAAGTACAGCATCCGCACGCAGGACGGCGAATGGATAGCCCTCCCCGCCGAAGACATGTGGCATATCCGCTGGCTGGCATGGGATGGCGTCAAGGGCCTCTCTGCCGTCCAGATGGCCCGTGACGCCATCGGCTTGGCTCTGGCGCTCGACTCGCACGGCTCTACGTCGTTCAAGAACGGCAGCAGGATTGGCGGCGTCCTCACCGTGGCCCAGCGTCTCGACGAAGACCAGCGAAAAGCCCTTCGGGAGGCGTGGCAGGCGGCCTTCGGCGGCTCCGGCGAGAGCGGAAAGGTTGCCGTGCTTGGCGCGGATATGAAGTATCAGGCCATTCAGGCCACCAACGATGTTTCCCAGTACGACGAGAGCAGACGCTATCAGGTTGAAGAAATTTGCCGTGCATTCGGCGTTGACCCCGTTATGATCGGCTATGCCGACAAGGCGGCGACGTTTGCTTCCGTGGAGCAGAAGAGCATACAGCATGTTGTATATACGTTAGGCCCGTGGTATGCATGCTTTGAAAAGAGCGCAAACAAATGGCTCTTGACGAAGCAGGAGCGTTCTTCCGGCTTCTATTTCAAGTTCAACGTCAACGCATTGCTTCGCGGTGCGTCGGCAGACAGGGCCAGCTTCTACACCTCTCTCTACAATGTTGGAGCTTTAAGCCCCAACGAAATTAGGGAATTGGAGGACATGAATCCGTATGAGGGCGGCGACGAGCATCGGGTTCCGCTGAACATGGCGGCTCCCGGCAAGGAGCCGGAGCTTGAGGAGGAAAAGCCCTCCAAGGAGAATGTGGATGAAAATGAATAGGCAGGAATGCCATCTCGAAATCAAGAGCGCCCAGAACGCCTCGTCGGAAGAGGGCATGACCTTCAGTGGCTACGGCGCTGTCTTTGGAAATATCGACTGCTATGGCGACGTCATAGAGAAGGGCGCATTCGCAAATACCATCAAAAGTTTCAAGGCTTCCGGCAAGTGGCCTGCCATGCTTTCCCAGCACGGCGGCTGGCTGTCTTCGGCGCAGGACATGACGCCCGTCGGCGTCTGGACTGAGATGCGCGAAGATGACCACGGTCTTTATGTGGAGGGCAAGCTCGCCGATACGCCGAGAGGCCGCGAACTTTACGAGCTGATGAAAATGACTCCCCGTCCTGCCATCGACGGCATGTCTATCGGCTATTTCATCACGGACTCTACAGATGAAAAGAAGGACGGAGAGCTGATCAGGCACATCAAAGGCATTGACCTTGTGGAGCTTTCCCTTGTCACCTTCCCGGCGAACAAGGAAGCCCGCATTGCCGACGTCAAGAGCGAAGATTTAACGATCCGCGACGCTGAACGCGCCCTGCGCGACGCAGGCTTCAGCCGTGCAGAGGCGAAGCGGATACTGGCAGAGGGTTTCAACAGCTCCTTGTCTCTGCGGGACGCCGAGGAAAAGGACGATTCGTCTGAAATTGCGGAACTTCTCCGCAGAAACATTTCCGCTATGAGCGGAAAGGAGTAATCCATGTCTGAAGAAATCAAAACTCTTCTCGACAAGCAGCTTGCCACTTGGGAAGAATTCAAGCACACGAACGACGAGGCTCTCAAGGCCAAGGCTGACGGCAAAGTCGTCTCCGAGCTTGAGGAAAAAATGGGCCGCATCAATGCCGAACTCGACAAGATTTCCGGCGTCGTCGATGAAATTGCCCGCAAGCAGAGCCGTCCTGCGGCTCCCAGCGAGACCGCTGAAGACTTCAACAAGAAGCATACCGACGCATGGCTTGCTTGGCTTCGCAAGGGCGACGACCGCATGCTGGAGCGCCTCCGCAAGGAAGGTGAAGGCGGTTCCGATTCCGGTTCCGGTTCCGGCTCCGACGCTGGTTCCGGTTCCGGCGACTCCACCCCCTCCGCCCGCTATATGAATGTCGGCACTCCTGCTGAAGGCGGCTATGCGGTTCCCATTGAGCAGGATCGCCAGATCATGCGCCTTCTTGAGACCTTCAGCCCCATGCGTCAGGTCTGCCGTGTCATTTCCGTCTCCACCGAAGACTACCGCAAGCTCGTCAACTTGGGCGGCACCGACTGCGGTTGGGTTGGTGAGACCGACGCCCGTCCTGCCACCAACACCCCGCAGTTCACCACGCTCTCCCCGACCTTCGGCGAACTCTACGCCTACCCCGAAGTGACTCAGAAGTCCCTTGACGACCTCTTCTTCGACGTGGCCGCCGAAATCACCCGCGACGTGGCTGAAGCTTTCGCCAAGGCCGAAGGCACTGCATTCATGAGTGGCACTGGTTCTACCTACCACCAGCCTGTTGGCCTCCTGACTGCCACCACGACCGCCGAGGCTGACGGCACCCGTGATTTCGGCAAGTTCCAGCATGTGATCACTGGGCAGGCGGCCACTTGGGCCTCCACCAATCCTGCCGACTCTTTCTTAGATCTCATCTATAAGACGAAACCGGGACATCGTTCCAACGGCAAGTTCATGTTGAACTCCGTGTCTCTCTCCGATGTCCGCAAGTGGAAAGACGGCGAATCCCGCTACCTGTGGCAGCCCTCCATGCAGGCGGGCCAGCCCTCCAGCATTTTCGGCTATCCACTCATTGTGAACGAGTACATGCCTTCCTGTGGCGCTAATGCATATCCGGTCATCTTCGGCGACTTCAAGGCCGCCTACTGGATTTTCGACCGCATTGGCATCCGCAGCCTGCGCGATCCTTATACCCACAAGCCCTTTGTCGGCTTCTACACGACCAAGCGCCTCGGCTCTATGATCGTGAATACTGAGGCCCTCAAGTTCCTCAAGTGCGCCGCTAGCTAGGAAGTAACGCCATGAGCGCCAAGCTGAAGACGGCTTGGCGCTTCTGGCGCATGGGTTGCATCCCCGTGGACTACCCCGCCGGAAGCGTCATTGAAGATGAAATTGAGATAAAGTTTGCCCGCGACTGCGGAGTTTTGGCCGATGATGCGGAGCCAGTGTCGCAGACTGCTGGAGACGCGGAGGAAAAGGCTCCGAAGAAGCGAGCAAGAAAAAGGAAGGAATGATGGAATTCCGCGTCATCGACGAAGCAGAGGCGTCCGAACTCGTTGTTTCTGTGGAAGACATGAAGCTCTTCTCCAGAGTTGACAATGACGAAGAGGACGCGCTCATCGAGCAGCTGATTCAGGGCGTCACGCAGGAAGCCGAGGACGTCACGCACAGGACGTTTGCTCCGCGCCAGTTCACGCTGGCCGCAGAGCTTCCTCTGGCGGACGGCATTCTTCCGGTCTTTCCTGTCGCGTCTATCGAATCGGTCAAGGTCGATGGCGACGTCATCCTTCCTGAACTGTATGCACTTTCCATGCCGTCCTCCCTAGGAAGGCGCACCCGTCCGGCGGTATTCGTGCCGCTGGACGGGTTCCCTGAAGAAGGAACGCTGGAAATCGTTTTGAAAGCTGGCGGAAATACGCCCCAGCCTGTCGTGACATGGATCAAGACGCGAGTTTCTACCCTATATGAACAGCGTGAAAGCCATGCAATGTTCAATACAGGATTGAAATTCGTCGAATTGGGCCGCGACTATGCAATGGCTCTTCTTGACCCCTACATCGTGCATGGAGGGTTCTAGATGGGTCAGACCGGACAGTTCCGCAACCGCATCACGTACCAGAGGCTTGTCAACACCCACGATGCCTTCGGCGGGCCTCTGGAGGAATGGGAAGACGTCCGCAAAAGCTGGTGCAGCATCGAGGGCGTCACGGGTCGCGAGAAATACAAAGGCGATCAAAACATATCGGAAATGCAGTTCCGCCTGCGCTGCCGATATGCCGCCGACGTCGAGTCTCTGACGTGGCGCGTGAAGACGTCGGACGGCAAGCTCTGGAATATCGTTTCCATTCAGCCGGACAACAAGAAGCAGTACATGCTCCTGTACTGCTTCCTTAATTCCTACGATCAGCAGGGTTATGGCGGAGGAGTGGACTACAATGCCTCGATACAGCCGTAGGAAAACAGGCAACCGTTCCTATATCGAGATCTCGTTCAACGACATCAAGGCGATCATTGATCAGCTTGGCCCGCTCGTTGACGAGGCTCTGGAACCGATTGCAAAGAAGGTTGCGAACACCGCAAAGCGTTCAACGGCGTTTAAGGACTCTAACAAGGCCACCGACGTCAAGCGCAACCTTGATTTCTGGCCCGATGAATGGTTTCCGCACAAGCATTTGCGTCCAGCCATAGACGTCAAGAAGTCCAAGTTCCCGCAGGGCGGCTGGATTGTCCGTGCAAACCGTCCGCATGGTCATCTAGTCGAATATGGGCATTATCTCGTAACGCCCGACGGGCGCACCATAGGCTTTGTGCCGCCTCACGCCTTCCTTCGTCCTGCGAAAGAGGAGGTGATGGCTGGCCTTGGCAGGATGGAGCTTTAGAATGTCCACAACTGGCGTTGACTTCGAGAAAGACTTTCTGGACACGCTCCTTGCCGACGAAGGTCTCCGCGACGTTGTCGGCGAGAAGGTGTTCATGATGCGCGTTCCGAACGGGATCCAGCTGCCGATTGTCGTGTGCTGGCGCATCAGTGGAACGCCTGCCAATGTTCTTTCTGGACATTCCGGCCTCGAACATGTTCTAATGCAGGTTGACTGCCTCGGCAGAACGTATGAAGAATGCAAAGCCGTCGCAAAGGCAGTAAGAAAAGCGGTGCCGCCGACTGGCCCAGTATGGGGGGCGCACTTGCTTCAAGACCGTGATCAGTATATAAAGGAAACCAATCACTACAGAGTAGTGATGGAATTCACCATCTGGTATCTTGAACAGGAGTAATTGCCATGCCTGAAAAAGTCGCACGCGGCTATAAAACTACATGCATGCTGGATTACGAATCTTCCTTCGGCGTGGCACCGTCCACCAAGGCCCCCGTAATCCTGCCCATCAATTCCTTCGGGATGACCGCGTCCCGCAACAAGAATTCCGCCCAGACGCTTCGCGGCCGCAGGGATCCAGACATGCCTTTTGACGGCAATGTGGAAACCTCCGGCGACGTTGTCGTGCCTATTGATACCCGCGCCTTTGGATATTGGCTCAAACTGCTTTTCGGCGCTCCCACCACTACTGGTTCAAGCGACGTCTACACCCACGTTTTCATCCCCGGCGACGAAGCTCCGTCCGCTGGGATTCAGTGTTCCTACGGCACCAGCCCCGCCACCTACGGCATGTTCAGCGGCTGCAAAATCTCTTCGCTCAACTTCGCTGCTGGCGGAGACGAGGAGCTGACCGCCACCATAAGCATGGCGGGCAAGAAGGCTAATTTCAGCACCACCAACTACGACAGCGGTTCCGCCGCCGAGACCATCGTGCTGAAGCGTCTCTCCAACTTTCAGGCCAAGCTGAAGTGGAAAGTGGCCGCAGCCGATGCAAGCAACAGCGACCCGACCAGTCTGACGGAGTTCGCCGTCTGCACCGGGTTTGACATGACATTCGACAACGGCCTCGACACCGACACGAGGACGCTAGGTTCCGCTGGCGAACTTTACGACCTGCCTGAAGGCATTATGAGCGTTAGCGGCAACGTAACCTGCCTCTTTACCTCCCTTGACCTTCTAACGAAGGCCCAGAATTCCAATGAGCTGGCGCTTGAACTTTCGTTTACTATCGACGCCGACAACAAACTGACCTTCCTTTTCCCGGAAGTTCAGCTCCAGTTCCAAGGCCCGACTGTTGAAGGCCCGACTGGCATCCGCACCCAGTATCCTTTCGTGGCGTACTTCAACGACGCCACTGAAAACACCGTCTGCAAGGTCACTCTCGTCAACGACGTTGCATCCTACTAAAAACAACGCATAGGAGGACAATTTATGCGTGAAGTTACCCTTTCCACTGGCAAGGTTGTCAAAGTCCATCCCCTCAAAGGCAAGGACGTCAGGGAACTGGCATCCATGCCCAGAGCCGAAAACTGGGACGTGCTGTTCGACACGCTCACCCGTGCCGGGTTTACCCAGAAGGAGCTTGACGACCTGCCCTTCCCCGATGTGCTGGAGATAAACAAGGCTCTCACCGCCGAAACTTACGGCATCGAGGAAGAGATAAAAAACTAGAGACCCTCTGGGAGTGGCTTTCTGACGGCGCAGAATTCTGCGACACCTGCCAGAAAGCCGCTTCCCAGAGGGAAGAAAAGATGGACTGTCTGTCCTGCGAAGGGCGCTGTCCAGACATCTTGGATGGGAACAGGGAGGCCGTCGAGCTTCTCCAAGCCGGGGCCACCCAGATCCGCACAGGCGGCATGGGTGGCTTCATTGGTTTTGACTGGAGTGTCCTGCGGAGCATTGCGGAAGACTACGGCTTCGACACAAGTCCGGCCTTGTGGAAGAAGGTGAGAGCCGTAGAGGCCGTTATCGCTAGGAACGAAGCAAAGAAAATGAAAGAGCGGAGCTAGGATATGGCGGGCCTTTACGTACCGATTCGCGGCGACTACACGGAATTTCAGAAAGACATCAAACGGCTACAGGGCATCGCTAGGACAAGCGCCCAAGAGCTGTCGGATATTTTTAGCAACGCCTTTTCCAAGGGCGACGCCAGCCGTGGGCTGTCCCAGATTGGCATGGCGCTCAAGAAGCTTGGCGCGGCGGCCAACACTGTAGGAGCGCAGTTCAAGCCCGCCATCGCGGAGATCGGCGAGTTCGCAAAAAAGTGCGGCGTCTCCGCGAATCAGGTGGAGAGGCTCGTCACGCAGATGGGCTATGCCGCCCGCGAACGGCAGATGATCTCCTCGCTCCGCACGCTGCAGAGGCAGGCTGGCCTTACCGAATCCGCCCTCGCCCAGCTTGCTCGGCACAGAAACCTGTTTGCAGAGTCCGGGAGCATCGCCTCCGAGGGGCTTGGCGTCCGCACCGTCGCCAAGATCAAGGCCGACATCAAGGAAGCCGAGGCGGCGTTCAAGCAGTTCCAAGTGACCGCAAATCTCACTGGCGAGTCCACCCAGCGCCAGTTCGAGGCGATGACGGCGAAAGTCCGCCAGTTCAGCATGGAGCTGATGACCGCCAGCCAGAAGGAAGCGTTCCTGCGGCGTGAACAGTACGATTCTCTTGTGTCGCAGGCTGGTCGGGGCAGAACTAGCTTCGCCCAGTTCGAGGCAAGGGACACTGCGAGAAACGCCGTCAACGCCTTTCAGGAGCTGAATGGCCGCCTCCCCCGCCCCAGCGAGATACGGCAGATAGCGCAGGCTTGCGGTGCGTCGGCTGCTCAGATCCGGCGCATGCGGGATGAACTTGATCACAGCTCCAACGCCTTCAAGGCTCTCATCGGCTATGCACAGGTGTGGCTGACTTTTGGATTTGTCCATACCGCGCAGGATTTTGTCAAGACAGCCATGCAGCTGGAGAACGTAGAGGTCGCATTCAAGGCCATCTACGGTACGTCTGACATGGCGGAAAAGAAGCTGGAATATATTAAGCAGGTGTCAAACGAGCTTGGCTTGTCCTTTATGGATACGGCTGAAGGCGCGAAAAAGCTGTTTGCCGCCGCTCAAGGTACGCCAGTCGAAAAAGAAGCAAACATGGTCTTCAAGGCGTTCAGCAACATGAGCGCCGCGATGAAGCTTACTGGCGACGAGACAAAGGGCGTGTTCCTTGCCATTTCCCAGATGATTTCCAAGGGCAAGGTGAGCGCCGAAGAATTAAGACAGCAGCTGGCTGAAAGAATGCCGGGTGCTGTCAATCTGTTTGCATCGTCCATTGGCGTTTCCACACAGGAACTGGACAAGATGCTTCAACAGGGCGGCGTCACGTTAGAGCATTTCCTCCAGTTTGCCAGAGCGGTTAATGAACGCTATGCCGCAGGCGCGGCGCAGGCGTCCCATACCCTTCAGGCGGAACTCGCCCGCATCGGCAACACGTGGGCCTATTTTCAGAAGGACATGACCGACACTGGGAAGCTTGCCGGATGGGCGCGTTCGTTCAACGAAGTGTTCAAGGGCATGACAAGCGCCATCGTCAAGTTTTCCGACGAAATCAGCAATTTGATGACTGCCACGTTTGCGGCATGGATAGCTTCGTCCCTTACCCCCGGCGGAAAGCTTAACAGCGTCTTCGCCTCCCTTGCCGTAACCTTAAAGGCGGCGCGTGCTTCGATGGACGGGTTTACCGCATCGACCACGACCGCCGTGACAAGGATGGGAATGCTCGGCAAGGCGGCTAAATCCTTGATGTCGAATCCGTTGATTGCTGGTCTTCTTACCGCAGGCACGGTTTTTGGCATAGAAAAGCTGCTGGAAGGAAGCGAAGACAAAAACGCTTTTGACCAGAGCGGCGAGAGCCTCCGCGACATCATCGCTTCCCGCGCCAAGGCGGCGGCCGCCGACAAGCAGTCCCAGTTTACGCCGGAAGAGACGCGGAAG
>Ga0265298_10010020_pt1 | contig 11243 bp, 6 predicted proteins | sample AusTroGonzalo_MG_3_FD_193486 | JGI IMG/M metagenome (GOLD analysis project Ga0265298, IMG submission 193486) | Bovine rumen microbial communities from tropical cattle in Woodstock, Queensland, Australia - Gonzalo_01 | ecosystem: Host-associated > Mammals > Digestive system > Stomach > Rumen ...
AACGTGCTCAACGCCAAGGAGCACGCCCGCGAGGCCGAGATCGTGGCCCAGGCTGGCCAGAAGGGCAAGGTGACCATCGCCACCAACATGGCCGGCCGTGGTACGGATATCAAGCTTACCCCGGAGGTGAAGGCCGCCGGTGGTCTGGCCATCATCGGCACAACCCGTCATGACAGCCGCCGTGTGGACCGTCAGCTGCGTGGCCGTGCCGGCCGTCAGGGAGACCCCGGAAGCTCCTGCTTCTACATTTCCCTGGAAGACGACCTCATGCGTAAGTTCGGCTCCGAGCGTATCGCCGGCGTGGTGGATAAGCTGGGTATGGCCGATGACGAAGCCCTGGTGAGCGGCATGCTTTCCAAGAGCATCGAGACGGCCCAGAAGAAGGTGGAAGAGAACCACTTCGGCTGGCGTAAACGTACGCTGGAATATGACGACGTCATGAACTACCAGCGTGAAGCCGTATATGCCCGCCGTCGCAACGCCCTCTCCGGCGAAAGGATTGAGATCGATGTCCAGAACATGATGGAGGACACCGCCAACATCCTGGTACAGCAGAGCGAGGGCATGCCTTTCGAGGCCTTTGAAGAGTTCGTGATGAGCAAGCTCTCCATGGACCTGGGCTTTGACGAGGCATTTTATGCCGATGCCAAACCCGAGGCCATTGCCGCCAAGCTCACCGCCCACATGCAGGAGGTTTATGACCGCCGTATGAATACCATGGTGGAGCGCGTGAACCCCGTCATCAAGACGGTGTACGAGAAGCAGGGCACCATGTACGAGAACATCGCCATTCCCATCACCAACGGCAAGCGCCAGCTCACCCTGAGCGTGAACCTGAAGAAAGCCTACGAGACCGAAAGCCGGGAGATTGCCAAGGCCCTGAGCCGCAGCATCATCCTGTACTATATCGACGATTACTGGAAGCAGCACCTGCGCGACATGGACGACCTCCGTCAGAGCGTACAGAACGCTTCCTACGAACAGAAAGACCCGCTGGTGGTGTACAAGCTGGAAAGCTACAACCTGTTCACCGAAATGCTGGAGAACCTGAATGAGCACGTGCTCAGCTTCCTGCTCCGCGCCTTCATCCCGCTCAGGGATGCCTCCGACGCCCGGGAAGCCCGTCCGGCCCAGCAGCCCAACCGCAACCTGCAGCAGATGCGCCAGACGGATCCTTCCCAGCTGACCACCAACGGCGAGCAGCGCTCCCGCATGCCCGTCAAGGTGGACAAGCAGGTAGGCCGAAACGACCCCTGCCCCTGCGGCAGCGGCCTCAAGTATAAGAATTGCCACGGCAAGGGCACGGTTTAGAAACTAATAACAATTAAAACATACGTATGGATACCAATGTTAACATGAACGAGGTGAGCCGCATTTCTGCGGGCACCGTATTCAACGGGGAAATCACTTCCTCCAACGACATTCGCATCGACGGTCAGTTCGAGGGCCGCATCAACTCCAAGGGACGCCTTGTGGTGGGTGAGCGTGCCGTTGTGAACGGTGATGTGATTTGCACCAATGTAGACTTCAGCGGGACCATGTCCAAGGGCACTTTCTACGTGATGGATACCCTTTCCCTGAAAGCCGGTTGCTCTGTTGACGGAGACCTCCGCTTTAAGCGCCTCCAGGTGGATTTGGATGCCAAGATCAATGGCAACCTGAAAGTATTGAATGAGAAGGAATTTGAGCAGGTGGCCCAGCAGAAAACTCCTGTAAAGCCTGCTGCTCCGGCACAAGCGAAGGTAGAAAATGGCACTGTGGGGAAAGAGTAACGAGGACGAGAAACATCCTTTAGTAGTAGAAACCAAGACGAATCACACTGTTATGGCAAACACTGTAAACGTAAATGATGTCAACCGTATTGCCGCCGGCGCCAAGTTCACCGGTGACATCGCGACGGTAAACGATATTCGTATTGACGGTTCCTTTGAAGGCCGTCTGTATTCCGAGGCCCGCGTAGTAGTGGGGGAGAAGGCTGTTGTGAAGGGCGATATCTTCGCTACCTATATTGATTTCAACGGCACCATGCTGGGCGGCAACTTCTATGTGAAGGACACCTTGTCCCTGAAGAGCGGCTGCACCGTAGAGGGCGACCTCTTCTTCCAGCGCTTCCAGGTAGAACTGGACGCCAAGTTCACGGGCCGGTGCCAGGTTATGAACGAGGCCGAATTCCACAAGGTGGCTTCTCCCATGGAGGCCATGTTGCGCAAGGCCCAGCCTGTGCGCCCTGTTGAAAAGTCTGAATAATGAGTAATGTGTTGATTTTAAATAACTTACTATGAAAAGAATTGTAGTAATTGGGTTCAGCCTTGTTGCCGCCGTGGCTCTGTTGAGTTCCTGCAACAAGAACAACAAGGATCCGTTTGTTCCTCAACCCGTTGAGAACGCGTTTGAGGGCGCGGTGCCCACCGGCTATTACAGCTATGCAGAGATGTCCGTCCCTGCCGGCACCAAGACGGTGTACATCGAGTACACTTACAAGGATGGCAGCACCCGCACCATTCCTCAGGCCGTGACCCCTATCGTGGCCAAGCCCGAGAATGGTAAGGATGTGGAGCCATTCGGCACGGTCAAACTCCTCTTCAAGGCCGATAAGTCCTCCAAGGTGAGCGTATACTACAACATCTCCGAGGCTACCAAGGCCGATGGCGATGACAGCGTATACACCCTGACCGACTTCCCGGTGGACCAGATTGTGTCTGGCGTCTTTGGTGAAACCCGCTATGTACAGATGCCCTGGAACTTCGCATGGTATAACAGCGAGGCAACCGGCTGGGCTAACACCAAGACCTATCCGAAGGATGTTGTGATTTACAATGCCGAGCATAATGCTACCCTCCGTTACACGTTTGTGTACGGTGGCGACAGCGCCGTGGCTCCCGAAGGTTATGTCCTTACGGACGCTTACGAGGTGAAGGACCATGTGGCCATCGCCACCAAGTACAGCTACTGCAACGGTTGTGGCAACTGCCCGTACTGCATGCCTTGGGGCTGCAGCTGCGGTTGCGGAAGCACGAACCCCGACTACGCGCCCTCCGGAGACTCCACCGGCACTGCCGATGACGCCACTGTAGTGGATCCCTCCACTCCCGGGACCACTCCCACCGTGGACGGTACCGGAGAGGTAACTGTTGATGAGAACGGTACCATCATCGTGGACTACGCTCCCACCGACGTTACCTCCGTCAGACTCCCTGAGCCTGCCTCCTATGTGACCACCAGCGACGATATGACGTTCTATCACTCCAGCGGTGTGGTTATGTTCGATGACAGCTGGCCCCAGCTTCCCTCTGACCTCAGCGGTACGGGTACCGGCTTCTCCTCCGACTACAACGATCTGGTAGTGGACTACGACATCGAGGCTGTGACCGTTCCCACGGACAAACTGATGGATGAGGGTTGGCGCGAGCAGGTGAAGGTAGTCCTTCATATCCGTGCCATCGGTGGCGACCGTGCCTGGCGTGCCGGTCTCATCCTGGAGAACTTCAACATGGATTATGTGGACTGGGTAGAGGAGTTCAAGTCCCTGGACAGCTACCAGAACGACCACGGTGAACTGCCCCAGTGGACGGTAACCACCCTTCAGGAGAATTCCATCCATTATGACCCGTTCACCAATGAAGAAGGTAAGGCCCAGTACAGGACCAACACCAATACCCGTCCTTCCATTGAAGTAGGTAGCCTGCAGCGCCTCTGCGGCGATGACGGCAGCTGGTCCAAGACCAGTGGCCTGAACGCCGGTACCGAGACCTATACGTATGTGAATGGAGATCAGTCTTCTGAGCACGTGTTCAACCCGGCCCGCAAGCAGTACGCTGCCTGGGGTGGTCCTCACACCGACCAGTACGATGAGGTGATGGCCGCCGTTACCAAGCCCAACACCCTGGCCCAGATCCAGAACTTCAAGTTCTACAACACCATCCCTGGTTATGTGAACGTGTCCGGTGGTCTTTACACCTACACCGTTATCTATCACATGAGGGAGCGTGGCAGCATGGGTCCCGAAGAGAGCCAGATGTGCCTCCAGAACATGATTGACGCCGTGGTCAACACCACTGCCCAGAACTTCTACATGGTAAAGAAGGACAACAGCGCCGTGGGCCTCAAGGGGTATGAACCCCTGGACTACAAGGTGAAGAACTGCGACAGCTTCAAGAAGATGTATGAGAAGATCCTGGCCGATCCCAGCAAGAACGCCGACCTGGATCCTTCCACCTACTACCTGGCCAAGAACGGACAGGTGTGGGCTTTCAAGTGCCCCACCCTTACCCGTCACGCCTGGGAGAAGCAGAGTTATTCCAAGGCTTATCCTCTTTACGACGGTTGGGTAACCAGCAACGGCGCCCAGAATGCCGACTGGTACAAACTGGAGAATGCGAACATCTCCTACCTCTCCTGCGAGTGGTAACATAGCTACCTCCGTACCCTTTCCCAGGGCCCTTAAAGGCATGGGAAAGGGTGTGGTGGCTATATAAGTAAGGTAGTTATTAAATATTTTTAGATGGAATATTATACTCTGAGTAGGTACGCCTACTGGAAGTATTACATACTGGTATTCTACTACCGGCTGGCCGAATTCCCGAGGCCGGTCCGGGTGTGGCTTATCTTTGGTTCCATCTGTATGCTCCTGCTCATTGCGATTGTGATCGGCAATGCCATCCGGTCTTTTGCCCACTATCGTTTCGAGCGTCTGATTCAGCACAACCGTCAAAGGTATTACGAGCGCATGAAGACGGTTGTCTCCCAGGCCCGTACCCTGGAGCCGGCCGAAATATCGGCCATTCTGGAACTGCCCAAGAATTTCAAGATGAAGGAAAGGCAGAACCGCAGTTTTGTGCCGACGCTGATGGAAGTGAGGCGGGAAATGGAAGGGTACATGAGCCCGTCCAACTGGGTCAGGCTCACACAGGCGCTTAAGATGCCGGCATACTTTGAAAGCCAGATTCTTTCGCGCAGTATCCGAAAGAAGGTACAGGGCTTCAAAGACGTGGCCGATCTGGACGCCAACCTGAAGGAAGCCGTGGCCTCCCGTTACCTCTTCACCAAAAACCGTAAGCTTCAGATGCATGCGCGTCTGCATGCCGCCCGTTTCGGTACTTCCTATCCCTTCAAGGTGTTGGAAGACGACCCTAACCTGGTGTTTACGGAGGAAATGGTGGTGAAGTATCACAACGTGCTGGTTTACAGACAGAAAAACGGTCTCAGTATGCCTAACTTTATCCGTTGGTGCAACCGCGTTCCTATCAATGAGGAGCTCCGTATCTTCGCGGTTAATGAGATTCGCCTGTTCAACCGCAAGGAAGACTGTGCCGAGCTCCTGACCATGCTGGAAAACAGCCGCGACGAGGCCTTTTCCTGTGCGATCATCCGCACGCTGGGAGAGTTGGAGTATGCTCCCGCCGAGGATGAGTTCTGCCGCCGTTACCTCAGCGCCTCCTTCACGGAGCGCCAGGTGTTGGCAGAGGCTTTGGGTATCATTGGCTCCGGAAAGCCTGAAATCCTGCGCTTCATGGTAGATGACTTCATCCAGACTACCGACTATGTAACGCGAATGGTCCTCCTCCGCGTGATTCACCGTTACGGAGCCGCCGGGCGGCGGGCCTATGACAAGCTCAAGGCCGAAGCCACGCCCGAGCTTCAACCTTATTTCGCTCATATTGAGTGTGACCTTATAGACAGCCGCCGTTATGCTTGAGTGGTTCGATACAGTATTCAGCTACTTCGTGGGCGTTTACGCAACTTTCGTTTTGACGAGTTACGTAATCATGGCTATCCTGGCGTTCTTTGAACACCGGAAGCATTACACGTACCACGACGACGACTACACCATCGACGAACTCAAGAAGTCGCCCTATACTCCCGGTATTTCCATTGTGGCTCCTGCCTACAATGAGGAAAAGACGGTGATTACCAATGTGAAATCCCTGCTGAGTCTGGACTATCCGGACTTTGAAGTGGTGATTGTGAACGACGGTTCCAAGGATAAGACCCTTGAGTTGCTCATTGAGAACTTTGACTTGGTGAAGGTACCCTACGCTTACGTAGAGAAAATCAAGACCAAGCCTTTCAAGGGCTTGTACAAGACCAAGAGCGACAACCCTGCCTTCAAGCGCCTTACAGTGGTGGACAAGGTGAACGGCGGTACCAAGGCCGATGCCTCCAACGCCGGTGTAAACGTGGTATCCAACAAGTTTTTCGTTTGCACTGACGTGGACTGCGTGCTGGACCAGTACGCCCTGTACCGCATTATCTGGCCCACCATGGCATCTTCCCGCCGCGTGATTGCCGTGAGTGCCACCATGCGTATGAGCAACGGCAGTATAGTGGAAGAAGGCAAGATGGTGGACGCCCGTCCGCCGCATGACCTCATCCCGCTGTTCCAGGACCTGGAATACACCCGTTCCTTCCTCATCGGCAAAACTGCCCTGGCCCGTATCAACGCCCTGCAGAACGTGTCCGGTGGTTTCGGCATGTTTGACCGAGAGATTGTGATCAAGGCCGGCGGATACGACGGCGACTCCTTCGCCGAGGACATGGATATGGTGGCCCGTATGATCCGCTATATGTGCGATTCCGGTGAAGATTACCGTATTGTCCAGATTCCGGAGACCTGCTGCTGGACGGAAGGCCCGCCCAACCTGAAGGTGCTCAACCGCCAGCGTACCCGCTGGGGCCGCGGCCTGTTCCAGTTCTACGGTGTCCACCGCGACATGGTGGCCAACCGGAATTACCGCCGCTACGGAGCCCTCACGCTCACATATGTGTTCCTGTTCGAACTCCTGGCCCCGGTGGTGGAGTTCATGGGTTACTTTACTATCCTTTGGTTTGCCCTCAGGGGTGCTCTGAACTATCACACCATCTGGATTGCTTATCTGGGTGTCTACGTTTTCGCCCAGTTGCTTACCATGGTCATCATCTCCTATGATAACTGGGTGGGAACCTCGTTCAAGCGTAAGAGTGATTACCTGTGGTTTGTGATGGCCTCCTTGCTGGAGCCCATTGTATACCACCCGCTTAATGTATATTTCAGCCTCCGAGGCTATTGGAAACATATTTGGGGTACCCAGATGGTCTGGGGTAACATGACCCGTAAGGGTGTACAGTCGGCGAAGCCTGTCGGCCCCCGTCCGGCCGGCCCTGCCCCCACACCCGCCCAGCCTGTTTCAGAAGAGAATAATTCCAATGCGTAAATGGTTGCTGGTTATATGGCTGCTTATGGCTGTGTCTGCAGGAATGCAGGCGCAGAATAAGAAGAATGCCATAATCCCGCAGAGAGATAAACCCGGCGAGTATGCAGAGAAGATTTCCAATTTCTTCTCCCAGCACCGCTGGGCCAAGGGTAAGGAACTCCTGGATGAAGCCATGGAGTACTATCCCGACGAGGCCGGCCTGCACTATCTGGCTGGCCGTTACTGGTGGAACGGTAAGGACTATGACAAGGCCCGTTATCACCTGGTGAAAGCTTGTCAGATCAACTATCACTACATGGATGCAAAGACGCTGCTGGTGAACCTGGAAGAGATTACAGGGAACTATTCCAGCGCCATCTGCTACGTGAATGAACTCCTGGAAGTGAACCCTTATTGGAAGGGCCTCTGGCTGCGGAAAGTGGATCTGTACAAGAAGATGGGTAACTTTGAGGAGGCCAATACGCTCCTCAAGCGTCTGGCCCAGATTTACCCCAACGATGCGTCCATCAACAGCGACTTCTTTGAAGTGCTGGAGACCACTTACCAGCAGGCCCGCCAGAGCGGAGACCAGGCTGCTGCGGAGGATGCCCTCCGGGAAATTGTGCGAATGACCCCCACGGATTCGGATTACCAGTTGGCCTACGCCAACATCCTCATCCACAGGGGTAAGATGAACGATGCCCTGGACAATCTTACGGCCGCCATCAATGCTGCCCCGGGCAATGTCCCCCTCATCAAGAAAGCCACCGATATCCTCATGGAGACGGGCCGCAACACCTACGCCCTCACCATGGTGCGTTCGCAGCTGGCCCTGAACCGCTCCGCCGAACTGGAACAGTTGTACCAGACACTCCTGGCAGAGAGCGCCCGCATGGAGAACGAGGCCGATGTATACCAATTGTATACCCGCACGTACGATGCCGAGAAGAGTCTCGAATCCCTGCAGTACCTTTTGAACCAGTCTACAAAGCGTGGCTACTTTGACGATGCCATCCACTACATCGGCGAAATGCGCAAGAAGCAGGGCGATGCCCCTCGCTGGTACATGATGGAACACGACGTCTATACCCGCATGGGACGCCATGAATCGGCCTCCCGCAGCCTGAATACGGGTTTCATGCTGTTCCCCGACGACTACGACCTCAATCTGGCCATCAGCCGCCAGCGTCTGGAAGAGGCCGCCGACTTCGTTAGGGAAGAGGCATACGGACAGGCCATCCCCCTGCTGGAGTTTGTCCGCCGTTCGTCCGTGGATCCTGACCTGAAGATGCTGGCCATCCGCCGTCTAGCCGTCTGCTACCGGGAGACGAACCAGCCCGACAAGGCCGTGGTCATGTTGCGGGAACGCCTGAGGACGGACCCTGAGGCCCAGGTTACTCTGGATTACGCCTCCCTGCTGGTGAAGGAGGGCAAGCCCGAAGCCGCTCTCCAGGCCCTTTATTCGTCTTATCAGGATGCGACCGATTCCCTGAGCCTGCGCCTGCTTTCCGGTGCCTACAAGGAAACGGCCTACCCTTATATCAAGTCGCAGCTCCAGAGCGGAGCCCTTACCGGCCTTCATGCCATTTGCGAGAACATCCTCGAGATGGATCCCGAAGATTTCTGGGGTTTGCTGTATGGCATGCGCACGGCCGAGGACCCGCTCCCTTATGCCCTCCGGGGCATGGAATCCCACCCGGGCGACCTCACCTTCCCCATCAAGGCGGCATCCATCTATGCAGAACATGGAAGGGAAGAGGAAGCGCTGGGCATCCTTTTGCCCTATCTTGGAATCTTCCCGGCCGATGAAGACCTGCAGAAGAGTTACGCCGGCATCTCCGACGCCTGGGCTACCAAACTGCTCAAGGCCAAGGAGATAGACAAGGCCGAAAAAGTTCTGGACGAGGCCCTCGCGGTACGTCCTGAGGACCAGGGTGTCCGCTATACCCGTGGTCTGGTGTACGAGAAGCGCAAGGATTGGGATTCGGCCTATGTCTACCAGCGCAACTACAAGCCTTCACTGCTGGAAGAAAAAGAATACAAGTCACGCATGAACGCCATCCGGGCCAAGACCCTCCACAATACGGTGGACTTGGGGATTGACCTCATGCGATTTACCGACCGGTATGCCCTCATGGGCATCGCCTCCGTGGGCTATTCCCATGTCTGGAAGCACGACGAGTTCCAGTCCCGGGTGAATTTCACCAGCCGGGATCCCGAATTTGACGAAGAACAGCAGATGTACCTGTCTGCCGGCGGCCGTGGCCTCCAGTTCCAGACCTCCTGGACCCATCACTTTGGCCGTATCCTGACTACCCAGATTGGCGGTTCCTTTGGTACGGCTTTCTTCCCGGTGGCCAACGGAGACCTTTCCTTCACCTTCCATCTGCCTCACGACTGGGATCTGGAAGCGGCGGGTTCCTATCGCTACTTGCAGGACAAGGCCCAGATGTTTGCCGGTGCCCTGGGCACCACCCATAACTGGGAAAACATGTATGCGGGCATCAAGTTCACCGCCGGTACCATCTACGACATCGTGTTCTTCAACGGATCGGCCCGCTACCGCTTCTTCCCCTTTGACGGGGGACGCTCCTACGTGGAGGCGCAGGTGGGTGGCGGTACCGCTCCGGAAATCCTTTTCCTCAACTATTACCAGACGTCGTCTGTCTTCAATCACCTGAATACTTTCGTGGCAATCACGGGGCAGTGGGCCATCACCCACAACCTCGCCTTGCAGTTGTCCGGCACCTGGAATACGCTCTACGACCAGCGTGCCACCGTCAGTTACCGTAACCTCCTCATGGGCCATGTCTCTCTTGCGATTTCTTTCTAACCTGCTGATAGTATCTTTCCTTACCGTAGGGTGCAACCACCTTGTGCGGAGCTACGAAGCCGTGCACAAGTACTACATCCACCCCGACGTGCAGGGAAGGGCCTCGGATGTTAAAATGTCCGATTACCTGAAAAAGCATCTTCAGCGTCGAACCGAGGCATCCATCCTGGACCGTGAAGGTTTGGAGGTATCCATCCATGTGGCCGATGATTTTGGAGGGGATTTCGGTTTCTCCCGCATCCCGGGCGGTGGATACGACCTTCGTGCCAAGGACGAGCGTACCATGACCTGGCTGATTTACCAGTTCATCAAGATGGTGGGAAAGGAAGACAAGGGAATATCTACCGACGACCTCCCGCCGCTGCTGCTGAGTGGCCGCGACACGGTGGTAACTTTCCCGTTCGAGTACCGTGACGTGTACATGCCCACCAACCAGAACATAGACATGACCTACCTGCTGGCCCTGAACAATCTGGAAATTGACTGGGGCCTCTGGGGCCATAACCTCACCCGTGTGCTGGGCAGTAACGGTAACCTTTCCTTCGGTTTCCAGAACATGGAACAGGAACTCTTTGCCAAGGGGGCCGATGGCGTGGTGCACCAGAACCAGTTCTGCTTCTCTTCCGACAGGCTCCTGGAGTTGACGGAGAAGTATATCATGGACCAGTACGGCGATGGCAGCAAGGTCTCTTACCGCATGACCATAAGCCCCGCCGACAACGACTGGGTATGCATGTGCCGCCGCTGCGAGACGGCGGGTAACACCAGGCACAACGCCACTCCTGCCGTGGTGCAGTTTGTGGAGCGCCTGGCCGCCCGTTTCCCCAACCATACTTTCTTCATCCCGGGCTATGCTACCACCAAGGCGTTGCCGGACCACCGCCTTCCGCACAATGTGGGCGTGTTCCTGTCGGCCATCGAATATCCGCGTTCCTGGAATTCCGATGACGAGCGCAGCCAGAAGTTCTTCCACGATCTGGAACAGTGGCAGAAACTTACGGACAACGTATATATATGGGATTACATATCCAACTTTGACGACTATCTTACTCCTTATCCCATCCTGTATGTTATGCAGGAGCGCTTCCGCCAGTACCGCAAGAGGGGAGTGAAGGGTCTGTTCCTCAACGGCTCAGGCTATTTCTACTCCATGCAGCAGGAAATGTATTCCTTCCTGCTGGCCAACCTTCTGATCAACCCCGACGCGGACGTGGACCGCATGGTAAGGGAGTATTACGAGG
>Ga0265298_10010021_pt1 | contig 11242 bp, 9 predicted proteins | sample AusTroGonzalo_MG_3_FD_193486 | JGI IMG/M metagenome (GOLD analysis project Ga0265298, IMG submission 193486) | Bovine rumen microbial communities from tropical cattle in Woodstock, Queensland, Australia - Gonzalo_01 | ecosystem: Host-associated > Mammals > Digestive system > Stomach > Rumen ...
TGACATGGGAGCAATGATTCTGGGAGATTCCCCCAACATAGGGAAATGGATTGGCTTCCTGCTCCTGATTATCTTCGGACACACCCTCAACATCGCCATGTGCGCTCTGGGTGCCTTCGTCCACCCCCTCCGTCTGAACTTCCTGGAATTCTTCAAAAACGCCGGCTACGAAGCCACCGGCCGCAGTTACAACCCGTTAAAGAAAGAATAACAGCCGTCATTCCCGGCCTGACCAGGAATCTCAAACAAGAAAATTTTTTAAACTAATACAATATGGAACAAATTTTAGCTTATCTTGGACTTGGCCTGGTGCTCGCCCTTGCCGGCATCGGCTCTTCCATCGGCACCACAATCGCCGGTAACGCCGCCGAGGGTGCACTCAAACGCAAACCGGAGGCTTCCGGAAGCTACCTCCTCCTATCCGCACTCCCCTCCACCCAGGGTATCTACGGCTTTGTAGCTTTTCTTGTGATGATGGGTAAATACACCGGCGGCACCCTCAGCGGTTGGATCTGCTTCGGTGTGGGCATCTCCGCAGGTATTGCCTGCCTCATTTCCGGCATCCGTCAGGGCCAGGTCTGCGCCAACGGTATCGTAGGCGTCTCCCAGGGCCACAATGTCGTCACAAACACCCTCATCTACGCCGCCCTCCCTGAATTCTACGCCATTCTGGGTCTTGTGGGAGCAATCCTTGCCCATTAGGCCCCTTAGACATCTATCCACGCTCCGGCACCGCCCAATAGCGTGATTAGTAACTCTTTAATAATCAATCAATTAACGCAAGTACCCGGGTACCAAGGTACCCGGGTACTTTTATTAAACACCTGTATATCAATTAATTACATTTCACGTTAATACTCGCGTGGGCCAAAGATGTCGGTGCCAATGCGCACCATTGTGGCGCCATGTTTCACGGCAATTGGCCAGTCACCTGACATTCCTATAGAAAGCTCTGTTAATTGTGGATACTGAGCCTGAAGCCGTTTGAACAAACCCTCAATCCTTTCAAAGTCCTTCTCCACCACTGACATATCATCAGTATTAGTTGCCATACCCATAAGACCAATAACTCTGATACCAACACCCTCTCCGGACGACAATACCTGAATGATCTCTTCCTCAGTAAAGCCGTGCTTGGTTTCTTCTGCGCCAAGGTGTAGTTCCAGAAGGACATTTACAACCCTACCGTTCTCTATAGCCCACTTATTAATGGCTTGAAGCAAGTGCATGGAGTCCACTGACTGGACCAGAGATACATATGGCAAAACCAATTTGAGCTTGTTGGTCTGGAGATGGCCTATGAAGTGCCACTCAACATCGGCAGGCAGCTGAGGCACCTTGGCGGCCAGTTCCTGCGGTCTGTTCTCACCAAAGATCCTCTGCCCCGCCTCATACGCTTCCATGAGCCTCTCCACAGGATGAAACTTTGACACTGCCACCAGCTTCACCCCAGAGGGCAAAGCCTTATACAAGTTATTGAGATTGTCTTTAATCATACTCATTAAAAAAGTTGACACTAAGTTCAAGAAACTGTGCCACCCGCGGCACATAAGCGGGAGGGGCCCGTTGAATTTTGGATATTTTGACGGGAGCTTGCTCACGGCAAAATGTTCAAAAGGCAATGGGAGGGACGGAGGGGCGCAGCCCCGGAGGTTTCAAGAACTTAGTGTCAACTTTTTTAGAATTTAAAGGTTAATGCAACTACTGGCGCATTAATGCCGGGGATATACGATGGTGATGCAGTAATACTGGAGTTATTTACCTTGAAGATATCACGTTCCAAAGGCAACAACCAGTACGCTATCATACCTGATAGGATACCTGCACCGGCACCGGCAATGACGTCAGAGCTCCAGTGCCAGTTGTTATAGACACGAAGAAAGCCTGTGGCTGCAGCGGCAGAATATGCCGCCAGGCCCCACCAGGGGCCATATTCCCGGCGTACAATCTCCGCTCCGGCAAATGCCATTGCAGTGTGTCCGGAGGGGAAAGACATGTTATTCGTAGCATTTGGCCTCCCTACCCCTGTGAGAAATTTTGTTCCGTAAACAAGAACCAGCATCACAGAAAAAGATGTGGCAACAACCATACTCTTATCCTGCCAGGAATGGTCACTCTCAACAGGAAGTGAAGCCACATAACCCACATAAGGGGCAAACTGAAGGAAATTGTCCAGATGAAATCCCTTGCCGCCATTCACGCCAAGTGCCCAGTTCTGAAGCGGAGTATCCACATTATCCTGATACCACGGACTGTAAGACGCAACAGTGCCCGCACCTATTAAGATGCCGGGCACTATCAGTTGCTCCCAGGAAAAAGACTCTGATGCAGGTTGCTGCGCCCTGAGAGGCAGAACCGCCAGGGCAAGGCAGCAAACCGCTACGAGTTTTTTCATTTACGACCTTTCTTTTGCTGCTCCTGCATCTGGCGCTGCATCTTCTGGGCTTCTTCCAGCCTCTGCTGCCATTTGCTCTTAGGAGCAGGCTTGTTCTCCGCAGCCTTGACCTTTGCCACAATCTCTTCCGGCTTCACAATCCACTTGCGGATAATCCAGGTCTCAAGCATGGTGATGAGGTTGGACAGCAGGTAGTAATAGGAAAGACCAGAGGAAAGGTTGTTACAGACAAAGAACATCATGATGGGCATCATGTACAGGCTCATGGCGCGCATCATCTTGGCGTTAGGGTCATCGCCTGTGTTCTGGCTCTGCATGGTCATCTTGGAGTAGAAGAACATGGAAGCCGCCATCAGAAGGGCGAAGAGAGAGATGTGATCCATTCCCAGGATGCTTGTACCCCAATGGATTACATCGTCATAAGCGCTGAGGTCCCCTGCCCAGAGGAAAGGCTGCTGCCTAAGCTCGATGGAAGCCGGGAAGAAACGGAACATAGCCCACAGGATAGGCAGCTGGAGGAGCATGGGGAGACAGCCTCCCATCATGTTCACGCCGGCCTTCTTGTACAGGGCCATGGTCTCCTGCTGCTTCTTCATGGCGTCTTCCTGCTTGGGATACTTGGCGTTGATCTTGTCGATAAACGGCTTCAGGGCCTGCATCTTTGCCGATGAAGCATAGCTCTTGTAAGCCAGCGGAAGCACAACAATCTTGATGATGATGGTCATCAGGAGAATGATGATGCCAAAGCTCTTGATGCCGCGGGACAGCCAGTCAAACAGCGGAATAATCACCCACTTTGTGACAAGGCCGATGACCTTACCACCCAGAGGAATCACCTTCTCATAAGCGTGTCCGTATGCCTTGAGGCCCTTGTAATCGTTGGGGCCAAAGTAGAACTCGAAGTTTGCAACGCCGTCGCCACCCTGGATCTGAAGGTCTGTCTGCATTTTGGCGCTGCAGTTCATGAGGTCGTGTGAAGGGCTCTCCTTGGGGACGAATTCAATCGCAAATTCACCGTAGGAGAAGTTCTGCGGCGCACGCATGATGGCGCTGAAGAACTGCTGCTGGAAGGCGAACCACTCTATGTTGTTGTTGAAGCGTTTGCTGCCCTTGCGGCCATTGCCGATGCTCTCCGGCTTGTTGTCCTCCGGGAAGTAGTAATTGAGGCGGGAGTACTGGGTTTCACCCTTGTAGCCCTTCTCCATGCGGGGAATGGTGGCCTCAAAGTCCACGGAAATGCTCTTGGAACGGTTGGAGTCCAGATTTAGGCCCACAAACGAGAGCTGCTGGTCCAGAGAGTAAGAATCGGCCTTGAGGGTATATTTCTGCTCGATATAACCTCCGCCCACCGGGAGACGCATCACCACGGTGGAATCTGACGATGCCTCCGGCACATAGTTGAAGGTGAACTTGCGCGTGTCGATGGCGGTGGGGGCATAGACCACATATCCCAGCTGGCTCTTTCCGGCGGCCAGGATATACAGGGAATCCTTGCTGTAGGTGGTATAATCCTTAACGCACACGGAATACGGCTGTGCCCCGCGGGTGGTTAAAGCCACCTCCAGCTTGGAATTCTCCAGCTTGACGATGCTTGCCTGCGCATTTGCCGCCTCATTGAGGAGAGGGTCCGAATACTGAACCTGCGCGGCTGCAACGGAGGCCGATGCCTCCTGCACAAGAGCTTCCTCCGGATGCTCTGCCTTATAGGCACTGTCCAACTGCCACTGGGCATACTCTTCGGCAATGCGGGCGCTGTCCAGCTGCGCCTGCAAAGCCTGTTGTTTCTGTACCTGCCGGCTCTGGTAACCAAAGAAGCCGAACATGATAAGGGCTATGAGGACAAAGCCGATGATTGAATTCTTGTCCATGGGCTTATTCCTCTGTCTCTATAGAACGGATTTTGAGTTTGAGTTCTTCCAGGCGCTGCTTGGCGGCGTCGATCTTCTCCTGCATCTGGGCCTTGAGCTTTTCGGCACCCTTGGACAGGCCAAAGAAGCCGATGTTGTTCTCATAGGTCTGGATTTCCTGCTGGAGGGCGTTGAACTGCTCCTTGAGCTTGTCCTTCTCCGTGAGGGGCTTGCGCTCCTGGCCACGGTTCTGGCCACCCTGACGGCGAGGTCCCCTTCCGCCGAAGCCGGGGAACTTCTCTGCCATGGCCTCGCGATATGCAGCGGTAATGGCGTCCTTTTCCTTGAACGGAACAAAGCCGATGGAATTCCACTTCTCCTGGAAGACGGAAGCCTCTGTGGGATCACCGTCCCAGGCCTTGATCTGCTCTATAAGAGCCTTCTTGGCCTCAAGGTTTGCACCAAGGTTGCCGGGACCGGAAGGGCGGTTGTCACGGGCGGTGAAGAATTCGTCACAGGCGGCGCGGAAGCGTTTCCAGATCTGTTCGCTCTTTTTGCGGGGCACTGCGCCGATTTCCTTCCACTGCTTCTGGAGCTCAATCAGACGCTCTCCGGTGGCCTTCCAGTCTGTGCTGGTCTTGAGGGATTCCGCCTCTGCGATAATGGCCATCTTCTTCTCAAGGTTGGCGTTCATGCTGTCCTTGAACTCCGTGAGGGAGGCGCGCTTGCGGCCGTAGAACTTGTCACATGCAGCGCGGAAGCGGTCATAGATCTTCTGGTTGTCCTTGCGGGTAGCAAAGCCGATGGTCTTCCATTTGGCCTGGATTTCCTCGATCTCCTTGCTCAGGGTGTTCCACTGGGTGGAGGAAGTGATTTCCTTATCTGCAATGGCTTCTACCTGCTCGCAAAGGGCGGTTTTAGCCTCCAGGTTCTTGACCTGCTGGTCCTTGAGACCCTCAAAGTGGGCCTGGTAACGCTTGTTGATTACCGATGTAGCGGCGCGGAAACGCTCCCAGATGGCATCGCGGTACTCCTTGGCAACGGGGCCAAGGTCTTTCCACTGCTCGTGGAGCTTCTGGAGTTCCTTGAAGGCCTCCACAATGTTTTCATCCTGGGCAAGGAACTCTGCCTGCTCGCAGTAGGCGGTTTTCTGCTCCAGATTCTTTTTGAAATCAAGGTCACGGAGCTCGCGGTTGATGTCCACGAGGTCATAGAACTTGGTTATATAGAGTTGATATGTATCGTTTATGTCGCGGAAACTCTGCTGGGGAACGGGGCCTGTTTCCCTCCAGCGGTTCTGGATGTCACGGAACTTTGGGAATGCTTCCTTCATCTCACCGGGCTCTTCCACAAGGGCCTTGAGTTCCTCTATGATTGCCTGCTTCTTGGTAAGGTTTTCCTCACGGAGGGCATCCTGCTCCTTGTTATATGCGGCACGCTCCTTCTTGTAATCCATGTACAGGGACTTGAAGCCCTGCTCGATTGCAGCAAAGGGGCTCAGTGCCTTGCTCTGCATGGGCACGGTGGCGTCTTCCTCCGGGGTATTCTCATCCGGTTCTTCAACGGAGGCATCTTCGCCGGCTTCAGCCTTTTCACGGGAAAGCTTCTTGTAGAAAGCGGATTTGATTGCCTCCGCCTCCTTGGAACGCTTCATGCTCTCTGCGCTTTCCTTCAACTGCTGGAACAGTTCTGAAAGCTCTGCCAGAGACTTTTCTGCAAGGTTGACCTCTACCTTGGGGGTTTCTACATCTGCGGTCTGCTCAGGGACGATGACCTCAGGCTTGATTTCTTCACTCATGACTATTGATATTAAGGTTTAACCAATTATTATAGCTTACAAATATAAGAATTATTACTATTTTTGCAAAACTAAACCTTCTACCATGCTTAGAATCGATATTCTCACCGTAGTTCCGGAACTGCTGGAATCGCCCCTGAGCCATTCCATCCCCGGAAGGGCCGTAAAAAAAGGCCTGGTGGAGATCCATATCCACAATCTCCGTAAATACGGACTTGGCCCGCGCCTCACCGTGGACGATTACGCCTACGGCGGGGATGCCGGCATGGTCATGATGGTAGAACCTGTTTTCCGTTACATCCAGGAACTCACCTCTGAGCGCCATTACGATGAGATAATCTACATGGCACCGGACGGTGAAATCATGGATCAGGGAATAGCCAACGAGCTTTCCCTAAAGGAAAACATCATTATTCTCTGCGGCCATTACAAGGGCATTGACGAAAGGATACGCGAGCACCTCATCACCCGTGAAATAAGCGTTGGCAACTTTGTGGTTTCCGGAGGTGAGATCCCGGCAGCTCTTCTGGCAGACAGCATAATCCGCCTTCTCCCGGGCGCCCTGACCGATGAGACATCGGCCCTGAGCGACTCCTTCCAGGATGGCCTGGTGTCACCGCCCGTTTACACCCGCCCTGCAGAATTCAACGGCTGGAAGGTCCCGGACGTTCTTCTGAGCGGCAACCCCAAACTTATCCGCGCCTGGCAGGATGAGCAGTCAATCGCCCGCACCCGCGAGCGCCGGCCCGAAATGCTCTGACGCAAAAGGCAGCGCCTGGCGCAGGCTCTGGTTCCAGTATTCCCAGTTATGGACGCCGTCGCGGACGCGGAACTCGGCTTTAACGCCCTTGTCCCGCATCTTCTGGTAAAGTGATACGCTAAGGTCGAAGATAAAGTCGTCGTCCCCGCAGTCAATGAACCACTGTACGGAGCGGAGAGCCTCCAGGGTTGACTCATCGGCATTGTCCACATAGTCCAGGGCCGAGTTTTCATGCACGGCGTTTGCTACATAATAGAGGCAGTCCTTGGGAGCGTCCAGTGGCCAGACTTCGTCCATTTTGTTATCCATCCATCCGCTCATGGCATAGCAGCTGGAAAACATATCCGGGTGCCTCTGGCTGTACACTGCGGATCCGCCTCCGCCCATTGACAGGCCCATGATGGCCCTGTGCTCCTTGTCTCCTCCGGCACGATATTTTGCCTCCACCGCAGGCAGGAATTCCTGGAAGAAGAAGTCGTGATACCTCCATCCTGGCATGTTGAAATAGCCGTTCCAGGTATTGTGCGTGTCCGGCCCTCCGGCGTTGGGCATGACGATAATCATCTCCTGCGCCTCTCCACTGCCGATTAACTGGTCCGCCACCTCCTTCATATGGCCCCTGTCCACCCATGCGGTGTAATCGTCGCTGAGACCGTGAAGGAGATACACTACCGGATACTGCTTATCCGACTTGTCAAAGCCATACGGCAGATACACATTGTACTGCACCTCCGCCCCCAGAATCTCGCTCTGGATGCTGTCAGTTACCACTTGCCCCACCTTGGGCGCACACGCCGGCAAAAGCACTGCCAGGCAAAGGATGGATAATACTTTTCTCATGTTGAACTAATTTGTGCTTAAAGTTAGGCATTTTCCCCGAATAATCGAAACAGAAACCGAAACGCTCGCGAGCAGCTTTGGGCTCCTGTGGCACATTTTGCCCTCGAGGCAACTTCCAGAACAGGCCTCAAGAGCGTTTTATGCGCTACAAGGCCAATTTTGTACTCGAGGGTTTTGGCAGCGGAAGCCTCTATTGTTTACGTTAGAGCTCGAACGTATTTGGCGAAAAAAGCAGCAACTATCCTAGAAGGAAAGCTGCTGCTAATTGAATCTAAAAAAGTCTAACCTACGAATCCTGATTCAGTGGTTCAGAAGATTATATGTTATTTTTTCAATCCTGTGATTGTAATAGTGCCAATGCCAGCGCCATGAGTGCTTCCGGCAGATGTCGCATTCGTACAAGTGAACACAATTGATGCAGCTGTCATAGAGCCAGTCGGGGTAAAGACAATACTGCCTGGAACATCGCCAACACTTGTTGCTGTGAAATTAATGGTTCCTTGAGAAACGCCACCTATTGATGCGTCAACTGTTGCTTTGCTTCCACTTAATGTGCCATATCGACGACCGGTAAAGGTTATAGAAACCGAGGAATACCCAGTGAGGTCAAAAGCAGGGGATGTGACATTCTCACCAGATCCGATAATGACACAATCTGAACGGGTCAGTCCCGTTCCTGTTGTAGACCATCCAGTAGTATACTCTTTTTTCTTACCATTAAATGCCGCAGTAGCAATAACCTCTTCGGCCTTGTTGTATGTGAAATTCAGTGTATTCACTACTCCAGCATTGAAAGAAAATGCAGAGGCAAGAACCTTATTATTGGTTTGTTTACCATTCTCAGCAGTGGTAACAGAAAGTGTGATTGTTCCAGCGGAGGGAGCTGTAAAAGGCTTAACGGCAAGATAAAACTTTGCGGAAGCGTCTTTTGCAATTGTAGAGCCGCTGGTTACTGTAAGAGTAGCTTTGCTACTTACGTAAGAAACACCGCTCCCAGTATAAACAACAGGGGAAGAAACAAAATCAATGAAGTAAGTTCCAACGATATCCTCAGTTCCGGTGAACGAAATCTCAGTAACAGTTATCGGTGATGCTGTCCCGTTCGTAACATTCACCTCAATAAGAGAAGTCAAAAGAGACATCGCAATCGCAGGTTCGGTAGCCTTGGCAACGTTCGATGCTTTACCGGCAACGGGATAGCCTTCTCCTGCAATATGAGCCTTACTATTATTTCCAGTTTGATTCTGTGAGCCTGCGGCAGCACTACCGACTGTCACATATCCTTTTGTTCCCGTGTTAGCTGGGGTTGTAATATTTACATTATAAGGATAGATAGCATACCAGTCATAATTGTCAGCAGTAAGAGAGGATGCAAGAGTACCTGAGAATTTTACACTGGATCCGGCTGAAGCTGCAGTAAATGCGCCATCACTTACGTAAGAAGAAGTGCTGGCCTCAGCGTGGAACAGGTTAACCTTGTCAGTGGATGCCCAATTGGTGTGAACGCCGTCATTGGTGGTCTTGGTGTCTGAGTTAACAGCAGTGAAAGAGAAAGGAATAACAGAGCTTTCAGGTGTGTTGATGACATTGTCAATCTTGTTGCAACCTGAGAAAGCGATGGCAGCTACTGCCAGAGCGCTCAAATAGAACTTTGTCTTCATAATTGTGCGCATCTTAAAAGTCAATACTGCTGCCAGATTCCCAATCGGAAATAGACATATTCCCGGTGCTTGTGCAAATTTCGCCCTCGAATCTTACCACGAGGACGTCCACTTCAGGAGTGGTGTAAAATTCTTTTTTGTTCATAAGCATGTATTTGTATAAATGATTTGATTTTCCAGCCCGGTTGAACACAACAAAACCACCCCTGGAACATAACCAGAGACGGGCAGAGGAGAAACATTAACGGAGATGCCAACCATTTCCTCGCTAAGGTAAGTTCAACAAAAACGCTTTTCAAGGCGCAAAGATACAACATCTTTCTTTCTTAAACAATAGTATATTTAAAATACCTTCAAGAAAATCGCCCACATCACTGCGGGCGATTTCTTGGTTAGTCAGTAGTGTATTCTTACCTTAAGAAGGTTAATGTTGGTTAGAAGAAGCGTTTTTCTGATACAAAGGTAAGAATACTTTTTGTATCTGCAAATTTTTTTAAACTTTTCTTTAGTTAATAAAATTTTTTAAAAATCAAGACACGCCTTTATGATGAAATTAATTGGTGCCTGGGGGTAAACCCCCACTCCGGTGGATATGGTATCAGTGGCAGGATCGTAGCTCTCCCAGCGCCAGCCGTTGGCGTAATACAGGCTGCTCAGCACATTGTTCAAGAAGGCGCTCAAGGTAAGGACACCAGGCCCAAAGCCAAAAGCACGTGACGCACTTAGATTCACCACAGAGTACGCCGGAATTGCCATCTCCTCCCTCATGGAATTGTCGATGAACTGCTTGCCAACATATTTGAAATCGGCACAGAAGGAAGTCCCCTCCCATGGCGAAGCGGTGAGCCGGCCCATGCCAATCACCCCTGGCGACAAGAGCATAGTGGTGCGTCCGTAGTGGACAGGGTGGGTGTCCGAGTAGTCCTCGAACGGCACGTAGGCCGTATAATCGGCAATCTGGTTGAGGGAAAGGGTGCAGTTGGCATCGGCAGTGAGCCAGGGCAGGGCCTTCCAGGAAAGGGCCGTCTCAATTCCTCGCCTCCACGCACGGGGGACGTTTTCCTTGAGCGCGTAGCCGGAATCGGACAGTTTCCCCGTCTCCAGCAGCATATCCCGGTATTCCATTAAATAAACGTTCGCCTGGGCCGCCAGCCTTTCCCCGGTGAAGGCATAGCCGATTTCCGTGTCCACCATTTTCTCCGGGACGATAGCCGCCCCAGTCCCCTTCACATTCTCTTTGATGTCGCTCCGGCCGGGCTCCCGGTGACCATACGCAACGGAAGCGTAAGCCTTGTGCGGCCCCACACTCCAAGTAACGCCGGCGCGCGGATTGAAGAAGTTCCAGAAGCGCTGGTAGTCGATGATATCTGCCGGATTTGCGCCGTACTCCCACCAGTCATCGTCCTTGCCCGTGAATACGTAATTGACGCCGCGGTACTGCAGGTCCGCATACGCAGTGAGGTTTTCTGAAGGCCGATACTCCCCTCTCACAAACGCCCCCAGGTCCAGTTTGCGTCCGTCGTTGCGGTACCAGTCGGCGGTGGAGGCATCAAAGGAATCGCCCAGGGCCTTTACCCAGAGGACCTCTCCCCAGTGGCCGCCACGGTGACGGGACAGGTTCACCCCGCCGGTAATGTCCATCGCCTGGCTCCGGTAGCGGAGGTCCGAGTTCAGGACCCACAGATCATTGTCCAGGACCTTGCGGTAGGTCATGTCGCTCTTTTTTGGGGCATCGGCCGGGAGGCTTGGGAAGCCGTAGTTGGCAAGCTTGCGGTTGCGCTTGTAGTACTCGTCATAGCCGTCACCGCGAGTGTAATTAAGGGTTGTGGCCCAGGCAAGTGCACTGTTTATGGCGCGTGTGTAGTTAATCTGCAGGTGGTGCTGGGCGTAGTTGTCCGTCTGGTTGGGATAGTAATAGACATTGCCAAGCTCATCGTAGTA
>Ga0265298_10010022_pt1 | contig 11241 bp, 10 predicted proteins | sample AusTroGonzalo_MG_3_FD_193486 | JGI IMG/M metagenome (GOLD analysis project Ga0265298, IMG submission 193486) | Bovine rumen microbial communities from tropical cattle in Woodstock, Queensland, Australia - Gonzalo_01 | ecosystem: Host-associated > Mammals > Digestive system > Stomach > Rumen ...
AAGTTTGTTGCCGAAGGGTACGACACTCTCTCCGTCCCCCTCGGCACACTCGACACTACGGTCAACGTGAAGCTCGTGAAGACCGCCCCGGCCGAAGAAGAATTCGCGTTCGGCTATGCCCTGAAGAACGATCCGCGCCCGAGTAAGGGTTGCGGCAAGGCATCTTCATTGAAGTCCAACAGAAAAGTCGAAAATGGCGAACAGTTCTCCATTAACGTTGGTGGAAAGAACCGCACGTTCTTCATCACCTTGCCGAAGAACTACGACAACAACAAGCCGCACAAGCTTCTTATCGCAAACCACTGCATGGGTAGTAAGGCCGAAGACTTCGTGCACCACACTCCGGACTACGACCATCCGACTCCGTACTATGGCCAGCAGAAACTGGATACGGAAGGCAACTACATCTTCGTAGCACCGCAGGGTAACGACAACGGTACCTGGAACGGAAAGGAAGACCACCAGTTCGTCGACGAGATGATTACCGCTATGTTCGACAACTACTGCATCGACACTACCCGCGTATTCGCCACAGGATTTAGCTTCGGCGCCATGTTCACGAACTCCCTCGCTCAGGACATGCAGGAAAGACTCCGCGCTGTAGCAGTCTATGCAACCGCCGACTATAACATCTGGCTGCCGAGCGCAGGAACAGGTCGTTACGATGCCAAGGACCTGCCAATTGCATGGATGGCGGTTCACGGCCAAAACGACGGCATGTGCAACTACAACACAGCCAAGACGAGCGCCCTTCCGAGAATCCTGAAGAGGAACGGCAAGGCCGGTGCAGACGGCAAGTTCACTGACGCAAGCGCCGAAAAGCCGAAGGAAAACTCCGGCAACACCGGACACACCTGCTACGACTTTACGACTGTAGACCCGCGCTTCCCGGTCAAGTTCTGCAGCTGGCCGGGTGGACACCAGTGGACCGCTCACGACACCGGCAGCATGGATGTCGGTCAGGGATGGCAGCAGACTTGGGTGCCTGAAGAAGTTCACAAGTTCTTCGAACAGTTCTAAGAGTTACCTCCATAACCAACCCAGAACGGCTCCTCCAACAGGGAGCCGTTCACCTTTTTTATGTTCATATTGAAAAACGAAGTGTTTCGGGGATGAAACTGCAGGCGGGACGTTTTGAAACAGCCGGAAGGGGATTTTTCTGCCATTTTGCCGTTTTTTGCGTAAAAAAGGCGTTTTTGGGGAATAAGTGCGCCAGTTTGCTGTTTTGGCACGGATTTCGCTTATAGTAGTGCGAAGACAAAAAAAACAATGGGTCACGGTTAAAACCGGGCCCGCAACCAAAAGAGGTACTACTATGATCAACGCACAGATTCTTCCCACCGCATTCTACGGCATCCAGAACTTCCTTGACAACCTTAACGCCGAAGCCGCCAAGGGCGAATGCACCTACACGCCGAAGGCCGACTACTACGAGACCGAGAACGGCTTTGCACTGGAAGTCGAGCTCCCGGGCGTGAAGAAGGAAGACATGGACATCCAGGTCGAAAAGAACATCATCACCGTGAAGGCGACACGTGCCCGCAAGGACGAGAAGTACACCTACGAACGCAGCTTCCGCTTGGCCGACGACATCGACACCGAGAACATCAAGGTCTCGCTGGAAAACGGCATCTTGAGGTTCGAGCTTGCGAAGAAGGCCCAGGCAGCCGCGCGTAAACTGACGATTGCATAAACTTTCATAGACATACTCCAATCATCGTTCCTCCTTATGGGCTCCCGGCTATGCCGGGAGTTTTTTGGTTCTCCCGCGCCCTTTTTTTGTATATTCTAGGCAAATGCTTGATAAAGAAGTTTTAAAGACCGTCAGCCGCATAGAACTCAGCGTTCGCGGCACGCTTGACACCGTGATGACCGGCGCCTACCATAGTTCGTTCAAGGGAAACGGCATGGAATTCAACGAAGTCCGCGAGTACATGCCGGGCGACGACGTGCGCACCATCGACTGGAACGTGACCGCTCGAACGGGTTCGCCGTATGTGAAGAAGTTTATCGAGGAACGCGAAATGACCATGCTTTTGATGGTCGACGCGTCCAGCAGTTCGGAATTCGGGTCTGGCAAGCAGATGAAGGGAGAGGTCATGGCGACCCTCACCGCCTTGCTCGCCTTTGCCGCAATCAAGAACAACGACAAGGTGGGGCTGTTAATCTACACCGATCAGGTCGAACTGTTCATCCCGCCGGAGAAGGGCCGCAAGCACGTGCTGCGGCTCATCCGTGAAATTCTCTACTTCAAGCCGCAGCACCACGGCACGAACACGCAGGTGGCGCTGGAATATGCCGGCAAGATTCTGAACCGTCGTGCCGTCGTCGTGGTGATGAGCGACTTTCTGGACGAAGGTTTCGAGAGCGCATTCAAGATTCTGCGCAAGCGCCACGACGTGCTTGCGGTATCGGTGGTGGACCCGCGCGAAATGGAACTGCCTCCCGCGGGCCTCGTGGAACTCGAGGACCCCGAGACCGGCGAGACGCTCCTCATCGACACCGGCGATGCCGCCTTCCGCGAAGCTTTCGCCCGCGAGGCCAAGCGACAGGGCAAGGCGACCAAGGAACTGTTCCAGCGCATGTCCATCGACTTCGTGCGCATCGAGACGCACGACGATTTCAAGGAAACCGTCGCCCCGCTTATCGAGCACTTCCGCCGCAGAGCGAAAGCTGCGAGAATGTAAGGCGATACAAATTGCAAATTAAAAAGGTGGTTTTAGACCACCTTTTTTTAGTTCCCGAATTTTATTTTTCACGAATTCCAGATCGCTGTTCGTGAGGATAGGAATCAGCGCATTGATTTCTTCGATGGGCTTGTCCCACCACTTGAATTTCAGGAGCAGTTCCGTCAGTTCCTCGTCAAAGCGGTAGCGCAATTGCTTCGCCGGGTTCCCTACTACAACCGTATAGGGTTCCACGTCGCTGCCGACGACACTGTTCGCACCGATGATGGCGCCATCGCCGATATGCACGCCCGGCAAGATAGTCGCGTTCTGCCCGATCCACACGTCGTTCCCGATGACGGTATCGCCCTTGAAGGGCATATCGCTTGCGGCAGGCGGTTTCATGTTCCAGCCTTCGAGCGTGTAGAACGGGAAAGTCGAAACGGCATTCATCTGGTGGTTCGCTCCGTTCATCACAAACTCCACACCTGCGGCTATCTGGCAGAACTTCCCGATAATGAGCTTGTCGCCGATAAAGTCGTAATGGTGCGTCACGTGGCTTTCAAATTCCAAATCCGCGATGTACGTAAAATCCCCGACAATGATGTTCGGGTTCTTGATGGTGGGCTTCACGTAGATTTCCTTGTCGTAGCCCGCAATCGGGTGCACCGTATTCGGATTAGGGATTTTATCGCTCATACCCTAAATATACTAATCAGTGTCAGAAAAGCAAAACCGCCGACCTCTTTTTTCAATAAGTGAAAAGTCCGTGCAGGCTTTCGCCCGCACGGACCTTGCCACAACACGAATTACAATTATGGCGAGCTTCGCCCTTCCTAAAAATTTCCTGCAGTTTAAAGGAAACCCGCAGGGACTAACAGTCACAAGGGTTTCCTCCCGCAATAAACATTCCATACCGGCAACAGGGAAACAAACACTTGCCTTCCGGAGCACTCGCTTGTTCTTGGCGGAGGAGCATGTCGGGCTAAGTGAACACTGGAACGAAGTGATCGTGTGAGCGTGCCCGACATGCACGTAGCCAACAAATCTACGAAGCCTTCCAAGCCGGTATATCTAGAAGCCCATAGTGCGCCCGGCGTGCGAATCCTTCGCGCCCACCTCCTTCCGAAGTTCCGCCTCGATGCGGTCGGCCGTGCGCGAAGATTCGGGCAAATAGCGCAGTCGCCCGTTCACCGCATTGAAATCGCCCGGGGTAAGCATCGGGAGATTCTCAACCGTTGCGGGGCACCCGACATGCGGGAAGAACGCATTCCAGATATGGCGAATGCCTTCGGGCTTGAGGTAGCCGAAGCCGAGCTTCAGCGCGAAACGACGGCGGCTGGCGGTATCGAGAGAATCGTTGAAGTTCGTCGCTGCGATGAAGATTCCCTTGAAGTTTTCCATGCGGGTCAGAATCTCGTTCACCTTCGAGACCTCGTGCCCCTGCATGGCGCCGGAGCGATCGCGCAGGAAACTGTCCGCCTCGTCGAAGAACAGAATCGACTTGGTACGTTCCGCCTCCTCAAATGCTTCGGCGATATTCGCCTCCGTCTGGCCGACATACATTCCCAGAAGATCGCTGGCACGGCGCACAACCAGGTTTCGCCCGAGGGTACGCGCGATATGTCGCACGAATTCCGTCTTGCCCGAACCCGGAGGGCCATAAAGCAAGATGTTCAGGGAAGTGGGCACAGAATTCTCGTCCAGGGTCTTCCATACGGAATCGTAGTTCTTGACGACCTCGATAATCTCGGAGGCGGACCCCTCGATATTGAGGCCCTCCAGCGAATATGCGGGAGCGCGGCAGTCCACATCGCGCAGCGACCCGTTCTCGATTCCGAGCAGGTGCGTATGCGCATTCAGCAGGCGCACCATCGTGGGGTAGGCCTTGACATCCGCGCCGTCCGCAATCAGATCGCGGGTAGAGCGCACGGCAAGCGTATAGCCGCCCGCCATCGCAGGGTACTCCACCACGAGGCGCATCTTCTCCTCGGGCGTGAGCAGGGTTTCGGCCTCCTGCGCCCTGAGGACAGACTCGAGCATGTTGTAACGTTCGTCTTTCGCGAGCCCCTTGAACGCTATCGAGAAATCGAAACGGCGGCGCGAACTCTTTTCGGCATAGCTGATGGAATTGGTAATCCAGATGATAGGGGTCTTCACGGATTCGAAGAAATGGTTGAGACTTCCCTTCTCGAACCCGTTCAGCACCAGGTCTGCCTCGTCAATCATGATAATGCCATGCTTTTTTTCGCAATGCCAGTCGGCAAGCATGGCCGCACGTATGCGGTAAAGCATCAGGGCCTGCGAGCGGTTCTCGAAGCGCCTTGCGGGCTCGCTGCTGTTATCGCCGTCAATACACACCTCCCACAGCGGAAGCCCCGCCTCCTTCGCCAAGGCCTTCGCAAGTTCCGTCTTGCCGGCCCCTTCCACGCCGTAGAACAGAATGTTCAGCGGGCGATTCCAGCCATGGTGGCGGATCAGTTCCAGCGCGAGGTTCGCATCCGGGTTGTGTTCCTGCAACTGACAGAACGGGATGGTAGCGGGAGACGCGAGATTGAACGCCTTCAATCCCGAGATGTCGCCAAAACCGTTCAGGTAGGTCTGGAGTTCCAGCGGGATATTCAAGTCCTCGTTGCAGAGGTTCAGCTTGCGCAGGGAACTGTCCTTCCCGAGCAGTTTCGAGACGCGGGCCTCGGACAATCCCGTGGCGACGGCAATTTCCTTCATGGTGCTCGGAGACATCTCGGGCTCGCCGAAATGGTGGTGGCGCTTCCCGAAGAAATCCTCGTCCTGGTCCACCTCCATCTGATCACTGTTGCGCAACCATATATAGAGAACAATCTCGAGTTCCGCATCCGTCAGGCGGTACACCTTCTTGACCTTCTGGGAACGGGCATACACGCTGTCATCGTCCCTGATGCCCTCACGGATCTTGCCCAGCGCATACTGCTTAAACTTGGTGCAGATCGACTTCTGCAAGCTGCTGTAAAGGTGCGGGGCCATGGAATCGGCATCGGTGGTCGAGAAAGCGGTCAACAGGTTTTCCGTCACGCGCTCCTGGTTCCCGAAGCGCCTTTCCTTCCAGTAACGCGAAACCTGGCGCAACAGCCTCGAACTGCAATAGCGGGAATCAATCTCGTAATCATCGTCATCGGAGTCATCGAAATCGGGAAAGTCATCGTCGAAGAGGTCGTCATCGCCTCGCTCGCGCATCCTGCGCGAGCGAGGACGCTTCTTTTTCGGGGTGACGAATTCCCCGAAAATATTTAGGATGTCATTGGCGATGGCGGTGCGGCAGGGAGCATCAACCAGGCGGAACACGACTTCCTTGTTGACGCATTCCGGCGACTTGTCCATAAACCGCACCCAGTATTCGAGAATCTTGAGATTCGAAAAATCCCCACCCTTCTCCGCGGATTCCTTCGGGGTTTCTTTCTTGAGTTCCCTATAGACATTCTTAAAATAATCGTTTTTCGGCATATCTGTCCTTTCTAAACCTTTTTCATTATTATTATCGCCGCTTACCGGCAAATTGTCAAATGCTTTTTATATCTTATTGCCATAAACATCCCTAACGGCGGCAAAATCATGAACCTTACCGAATTTTTGAAGGAAATGCCCGTCATCGGCATTTTGCGTGACATCCCCCGCGGCGAAGAAGAAGCCTGCGTCAAGACGGCAGCAGCCTGCGGACTCAAGGCCATCGAGGTCACCATGAACACGGATGGCGCGGAAAGCATCATCAAGGACCTGAAAACCGCCGCACGCCCGCTAGGCATAACCGTAGGCGCGGGAACGGTACGAACCGGCGGAGACCTCGACCGGGCCCTGAATACCGGAGCGGAATTCATCGTCACGCCAAATACGAGAAACGACATCATCCGCCTCTCGTGTACCGCCGGAGTCCCGATAATCCCCGGCGCCCTCACCCCGACCGAGGTCCAGAAGGCGCACGACCTGGGCGCCACCGCCGTGAAGGTATTCCCCGTAAACTGCGTGGGAGGCCCCGAATACATCAAGGCGCTGCGCGGCCCCTTCCGTGACATACAGCTGATGGCATGCGGTGGCGTGAACGCCGAAAACGTCGGTGACTACTTCCGTGCAGGGAGCAACATCGTCTCGTTCGGCGGGAGCATCTTCAACGCGAGCCTCATGCGCGAAAAGAAATGGGACGAAATCGGGAAAAGGCTCACCGCCCTTCTCGATGCCGTAAAGGCCGCAATTTAAGGAATTACTTGCGGGCGGAGCGCATTTTCTGCTTGCACTGGTACATCGACGCGTCCGCGCTGTGGAGCATTTCGTCGATATCCTTGTAGTCTTCGCTCGAATGCGCAATCCCGTACGCGAACGAAACCGTCCGCTCGATGATGGTAACCGCCTTCACCGCCTCCTGCATGCGTTCCGCGCAAATGAACGCGCCACGCTTGTCGGTATCGGGGCACAGCACCATGAACTCGTCGCCACCCATACGGAACAGCAGGTCGGATTCGCGCAGCAACTTCTTTACGGCGCTCACCACGGCACGCAAAAGAAGGTCGCCCGCCTGGTGGCCGTAACTGTCGTTAATCTGCTTGAGCCCGTTCAAGTCGAAATAGATGAGCGAGAAATGCGAGCCGTACCGCGTGCTGCGCGCAAACCACTCGCGCAGGGAATACATGGCGTGGCGGCGGTTGTACGCGCCCGTCAAATCGTCGGTAAGGGAAATATCCCTCAGGTAGCGCAGCGTGCGGGCAAGCCTTATGTGCACGTTCACGCGGGCAAGGAGAATCTCGGAAACCGCATTCTTGGTCACAAAGTCGGAGGCTCCCGCATGGAACCCCTTTGCAATGCTGTCGGAATCTTCCCTGTTGGTAAGGAAAACTATCGGGAGGTCGTCCAGCGCAAACTTCTGGCGGATGCGCAGGCATACCTCGAACCCGTTCAGGTCCGGCATGTTCACGTCCAGAAGAACCAGGTCCACGCGCTCGGTGTCCAAGAAATCCAGAGCCTCCTGGCCCGAACTGCAGGTGACGACGCTGTAGCCCACCTGCGAAAGCATTTCCTTCACCTGCTGCAACACGTCGGCGCTGTCGTCGACCACGAGAATCTTTTCTTCGACCATAGACGGTACTCCTTTCGCCTTAATCTATATTCTTCGGTGCGACAATGTCAATCCCGATTCATTCCAACATGGAACATATCCGGACTTACTGCAGGAATTCGAGTGCCGGTGCGCTTTCCACCAGCCCGAGCCGGCAAGAAAGCTCCAAAAACAGCGTGAGCGACTTCTTGCGCTCATCGGTAAACCGGTAATCCAGGGCAGTATAATAATCCTCGACAACCGTGCGGGGCAGATTCACAGGATACTTGGAAAGCCAGCGGTCTAGCGCCCCCGAAACGTCGCTCCTGAAACTTTCCAGGCTCCGTTCCGTCTGCTCGAGATAGGTATCAAGCGTTCCCCGGAGCGGAGAATGCAGCGCATCCCTGGAAATGACCCACGCGCCGAACACGAACGGAAGCCCCTGCCATTCCTGCCAGAGCGCGCCCAGGTCGTAACTGTACGCGAAACGCCCGCGCTCGTTCTCTTCGAGGGCGAGGTCGCCTATAAGCAGGCACGCATCTTCCGAACCTTCGGCAACAAGCCCGCCCATGTATTGTGGCCTTATCCCGTAGCGCATCTCGAAAAGCACCTTGAGAAGCGCCACCGACGTGCGGCTCTGCGAGGTAATGCGCACACGGCGCCCCGCAAGCGACTCGATGGGGTATCTCGAAAACAGCTTGACCGAGCGGACCTCGAAAGAGCACGACGTACAGAAATCCGGGGACAGCACGAACGCTCCCGGCTTGAGGGCAAACGTTATCGAGGAAGCGGGAGAAAGGTGGATTGAACCGTCCATGAGCCCCGCACTCTGCACGCTCGGCGCCCCATCTACAAACTCAACATCGCCGAACTCATGCTCGCGCCCCAGAAAGGCGTGAAAAAACGGCGCACACACCAAAAAAGGAATTCTCCCTACTCGTAAAGCCATGTAAAAAAATTAACTTTTGCCGGTAGCTTTTTGTGGGCTAAGGAAAAATACAATGGGCATATTTCACGTAAAGAAAACATCCGAAGGCGAAGACCAGAAAAGCATCGTGTTCAAGGGCAAGATCGTCGAAGGCCCAATCAGCAAGGGCATGACGGTAGAGATCCCCGTAACGCAGGGTTCCTGCATCCCCATGAAGATATTCGACGTGGTCCAGTTCGACAAGCAGAAAGACGACGAAAAGAAGATTGGGATTGTCGTAGATTTCTACAACCTTCCCGACGATATGGAAGTCATCATGAACCTGAACATCGCGAACGAAGACCTGAACATCGTAAACACGTAGGACTTGCATAAAAAACAAGCATGGCCAATCCAGGCCATGAACAACACAGGACAACATACATGAAAAAGGAAAGACTGCGCGGAGTGAATTTGGGTGGCTGGTTCAGTCAGGTAGACTGCATCCAGGAAAAAGACCCCGTCGGTTTCCCCGGGGTTGTCCGACATATCGAAACCTTCCTCGACAAGAGCGATTTCAAGCGCATCCGTGAGGCGGGGTTCAACCACGTGCGCCTGCCCGTGGACTACTTTAACTTGTTCAAAGGCGATAACGACACGCCCGATGCGGAAGTATTCGCCCTGCTCGACAAGGCGCTCAAGGAGATTACGGAAGCAGACCTCGACGTGATACTCGACCTGCACAAGTGTCCGGGCCACGACTTTCACCTGGGATGCTCCACAGAGCAGGCATTCTTCGCCGACCCGGCAGCACGCACGCGCGCCTGTAATATATGGGCATACATGGGCGAACGCTACAGTGGCATGCCCCGCGTGATGATGGAACTTTTGAACGAACCCGCCGGCAGCGACTCCCGCGTTTGGGACAAAGTAAAAGACGAACTCTTCTGGGCCATCCGCAAGCATGCTCCCAAGAACACCATCGTGGTGGGCAGCAACAAGTGGAACAGCGCGAAGGAATTCGAGTTCCTCACCCCGCTCGACGACGACAACGCCATCTACAGTTTCCACACCTACACGCCGGTAACGTTCACGCACCAGAAGGCCGCATGGATCGAGGACCCGTTCTTCCATATCGAACGCCCGTGGCCCGGCGATTACGCCGCACCGCAAGGAGATGCAAAAACACGCCTGAACGTGGAATACGGCAAGTGGGACAAGGCTAGGCTCCAGGAGAGCATCCAGAACGCGCTCGATTTCCGCGCGAAATACGACCTGCCCGTAGCCTGCAACGAATTCGGCGTGTACGTGCAAGTACCGCGCCAGTACCAGATTGCATGGATGCGCGACTTCCTCGACATATTGCGCGAAGCCGACGTGGGATTCAGCTACTGGAACTACAAGAACCTCGACTTCGGTCTCGTATCGAAAGGAGAGTCGCTCCACAACAGCCTCCCGCAGTACAACAATCCCGAAAGGCTCGACCGCGAACTGATGGACATGCTCGCGAAGGGCTAAACCCGCAAGGTTCACGGCAAGGCATGGCACTCGGCAGAATCAACAAGTTCGAAACCTTCGGGTCGGTCGACGGACCGGGAATCCGGTTCGTCGTCTTTACGCAGGGATGCCCCATGCGCTGCAAGTTCTGCCACAATCCCGAGACGTGGAGTTTTGGTACCGGAGATGGTGCAAGCAACGGAAGCGCGGTGAATGAAAGCGCGGGAAATAACTGCGCGGGCTACGAGATTTCCGCGCAGGACCTGCTTGCAAAGGCCCTGCGGTACAAGACCTACTGGGGCAAGGACGGCGGCATTACCGTGAGCGGCGGAGAACCGCTTTCGCAAATTGATTTCATGATCGAGTTCTTCACGCTGGCAAAAAATGCCGGTGTCCACACCTGCATCGACACCAGCGGAGTCACGTTCAGGCGTACGGGCGACGTTTTTGAAAAAATCCAGAGGCTCATGACCGTAACCGACCTGTTGCTCGTAGACATCAAGCACATCGACACGGTGGAACACAAGAAATTGACCGGCCATGACAACGCGAACATCCTCGACTTCTTCCGCTACCTGGACGAAATCCACAAACCCATCTGGATAAGGCACGTGCTCGTGCCCGGAATAAGCGACAACGATGCAGCCCTCGCCAAGACCCGCGACTTTATCCGCACCTTAAGCAATGTAGAGCGCGTGGAAGTGTTGCCCTATCACGCATTCGCTCTCGGCAAGTACGCCGAACTCGGCATCGACTACGCGCTCAAGGACACGCAATCGCCTTCCTCCGACCGCATCGAGAACGCCAACAACATCCTCGAAACCGCGAAGTACACCCGCTGGAAAAACCACTAACGGGTTAAATGATCATTTTCGCCAAAACAAAATTTCGCTCAAAACTAGCGTTTATAAATTAAACCGAGATTTTGCTTAAAAACAAGCGAGGCAAGGCGCACTTCATTAGCAAGTATTATTAAAGGCGGACGGAAGCCTAGCAAGATCTTGTTTTCAACAGCATCATTAGGTCAAAACAAAATTTCGCTCAAAACCGAGCGAGACAAAGAACGCTTTGGCGTAGCGTATAATAATACGTGAGCCAAAGCGTGATGCCGT
>Ga0265298_10010024_pt1 | contig 11240 bp, 28 predicted proteins | sample AusTroGonzalo_MG_3_FD_193486 | JGI IMG/M metagenome (GOLD analysis project Ga0265298, IMG submission 193486) | Bovine rumen microbial communities from tropical cattle in Woodstock, Queensland, Australia - Gonzalo_01 | ecosystem: Host-associated > Mammals > Digestive system > Stomach > Rumen ...
GTATAGGAATGATCTACGCGCTCTTGCCATTGATTGCGCGAAATCCAATAGAAGGAATCGCCGGACCAATCATAGAATTGCGGCTTTGGGTGGTCTAGGTTTTGAAAATGTAGGGTTGGCTTATAGCTATCCTTTAAGTAATATTGATGTTTCCTAATATCAATTAAGTTATGTTTCAACTAATAAATACGGTAGGGATCGGATACAATTGTGTCACCCTCTCGCGGCGGCACCTTGCCCTATGCAACATCAAGCATATGCTGCCACCTATCAATAATCTCCCACTGTTCGCGCATACCTGGAACATCGGAATCACCGGGATCAATCATTTCCCCTGTCTTCTTATCATATTTTGGCTTATTGATACAGGGTTTTGGTGTAGTATATGAATCGCGTTTATATGCGCTCTTAAGCTATTGTTCATCAAAACCGGGTGCTTCCATAATCTCATCTAGCGACTAAACTTTATCATCTTTCGTCTTATAACTCTTATATCTCTTATCTTTATCTGTACATTCATTTCGTTGTATTGCGTTTTGGCCGTTTTCGTCCTTTCCATAAAGGATATAATTGGCCATCTACTCCAATTCTGTGGGAGTAGGGTCTGTGTCCAAAGTATCTAAAATTTCTTGAACCGCGCGAAGACGATCAGAATCGCGCTAAATTGAAAAATCAAGTGCATATTTCTTTTTCAATGGAATCACCTCCATTTCTTCTTTTATTATACCATAAGGTTTATAGAATTGTCAAATATTTAAAAAGTTGGTGGAAAGTGGGCAGGCCCGCGGAGCGGGCGATGGCTCGGTACAGAATTATCCTATAACCTACTGGGGGAGTAGGTAAAACAGGCAGGAAAAAAGCGGAAGGGATTTTTCCCTTCCGCTTTTCCGCTTTTTAGCGATTCAGTGTTTCCGCAAGGCTTTTGATTTTTCCTTCTTCAAGTGCTGAAAGAAAAGCATCATACTTTCCGTCATTGTACACAACTTGGACACCGCAAGCCTTGATTGTAATTCCCTTTCCCCTGGTCAAATTATCCATATCCTTTTGAAAATCATATTTATCCGCCCAATATGCCGAATAAGCGCATACATAGTCAATTGCTTTTTCGTATTGCCTATTCTTTACGAGAGAATACACAGCTTTTTTATCTTCATCGGAAAATACGCCATAGATAACCGATGTATAATCGCCATCCATATAGTCAAACAACGTGCCGAAAGTGAGCGTCTTTCCGTTGTGCCCCACTTCAATGATTCCAAAGTTTTTTGATACAATATCGGAACTATTAATATCCTTTACAGAAAGCATTGACCAACGAACAAGCGCCATTTTCCGCATGAGTGCGCAACGGATGAGAATTTCGTACAAGTCGCCGAAAGCACCATAATCATTTATATTTTGTTCGTTTGTTTCTTTGATATCCGCAAGGATTGAAAGATAATCAAGTATTGTTAACTCGTTGCGCTTTATCCCTTCTTTTGCACAAGAGGAAAGAGCAAAGGAAAGGAAAGAAAACTTGTCAATGGAAGGAAACTGGACAGGGAACAAAGAAATGAGATTGTCAACGATAGAAATGGCAGCTTTTTCGATATCGGAGCGAGAGGAAAGAGAACCAACAAAAGAGAGGATAGCAGAAAGGATCGTGCGAGCCTGTAAAGTTGTGAGTGCATTTTCATGTCTTGCCATTGTGAGAACCCTTCTTTCTATAATGTCGCTTTTAACGTGCCGCCGCACATTAACAATTATATGTATGCATTTTTTTCTGTCAAGTAAATTTTTAAAAATTGGGCAAGAGTTGAGCATAACTCGACAAAAAATAATAAGATTGTAAAATATTGGAAAATTTGACAGTTACATAATAGTTACATAGTTACATCTCGATGTAACCATGTAACCATTTTCATGTAACCGAAAAATTGTATGTTCTGGAGTATACAACTTTATAATGTATTATAATGTATTATACCCTGTGGAAAACTTTGCTCGGCCTGTGGATAACTTGTGAATAAAGTTTTCCACAGCCCAGTTTTCCACAGCCCAGTTTTCCACAAGTTTTCCACAGGCTGATCCTACTTATCCACAGGTTTGACCAGATATGACAAATGTCACACTTCTGTAACAATTGTAATATCTGTGTCATAAACCCTGAAAGCGTTGATTTATAAGGCTTTCCAGCGTTTTTAGATGTAATACATCCAATTGTTAGCCGTGACTAACTGTGGCGTTCTGTGGTATAATCTGGTCAGGAGGTGGGGAGAATGTTACAAAAGTGTTACGGATACCACGGGAGCGGAGATACCTTGACATGCGAGGTATATCGGCAGACGAGGTATGTCACCAGGCGAGGTACCTCGCCAGGCGAGGGTGCGGGCAGGTGTACCCGGGTATATATATAGGCGCCGGCGAGCTGGGAGCTGCAAGCTGGGAGCTGGGTACGCGCATAGGCGAGCTGCAAGCTGAGAAAGGAGAAAACATTATGTGGTTAATTGGTGGCGGTTTCATGTTCAGCGGATTGCTGATTGGTGCCTTGTCGGGCAGCATTGCTTTATGTTTTGGAATTGTCGGTTTTGGGATGGCACTAATAGGATGCCATTGTATACAAGAGCGATATAAAGAACGGCAATCGCAAGCATGGCGCAAGAATTATCCGAGTTACCGGTATTAACCGGTAATCTCTATTGGATGTATAACATCCAAAAATTAAGGGTTGACATGTGAGGAAAACAAGCGTATAATCAGAGGCGAAGAAGGGGAGAAAATCCTCTCAAGAAAGGAAGTACAGGTTATGAAAACTGCGGAAATCGTTCGGACGGCAAAGGGCTTCTATGTTACTCTTCGCTATGGTGGCATGAATAAGGGGCGCGAGTTCTTCCCCATTAAGTCAAGCGTGAGCGCCGCCGAAAAGCGCGCGCAGAAGTACGCGAAGGAGTGGACAGGGGAGTAATCCCCTTCCACCCTTGGGGTATTGGATGTAATACATCCAAAACACACGCTTGACGGTCCTGGGGCAGTGTGCTATACTATACTCAAGAAAAGGGAAGGAAAACCCAAACAAACCAAAGGAGCAATTAACATGAAGGAAATCAAAATCATCATTATCGCCGTTGTTATCACTGTCGCCATTATGCTTTCTTGCGCTTGCGCTATGCCAGCTTGTGCAGAACAGGATAGAGGGGAGTTCTACCCTCGTTTGACTGTAGTGGTTGAAAAAGAGCAAATAGGAGAATCCGGCTTGTGGGTTATCACTTGCAGGGATAAAGGTGGCAATCTTTGGGCGTTCTATGATGATGGAGGAGAATGGGACATTGGAGATATTGCTAACCTTCTCATGTGGAACATGGGGGAACATGAAGAAGATGACGAGATAATCGAAGTGTATTGGGAAGGATACACAGAAGATATTGACAGTTTCTTCCAGATGGAAGGATGGCGCTAAGCGCCACCTTCAGAAGTTGGATGTATAACATCCAAAACAGCGTAATATTTTTGCTTGACATTGATAGTAGGTTTTAGTATTATATAATTGTCCTTTAGGACAAAAGAAATTTTAAAGGAGATTAAAACAATGGCAAAGTACAACATGATTTATCATCCCATGGGCAAAGATGGATTCCCTAACTATGATACTTGGGTGTTCGCTTTTAGCGTAGACAGCGCCGAAGAAGCAAATCGGTTTATCATGAATCAGATGTTCTTTGGGCATGACTACTATGCACAGGACATTGAAACCGGAGAGATTTACCATGGCACTACTATCGGACTCCGCAATGTAAATTCTTACTGATGGACAGACCGCCCATTTGGGCGGTTATCCTCTTTAGTCAATTTGGATGTATAACATCCAAAAAGAAGTGTTGACAAGTACATAAAACAAGAGTATACTTACCGTAGAAAATAAAGGAGGACGAAATCATGAATATCAAGTTTATCACAAAGTATCAGGTTATCACTGTCAGGGGAAAGATTGTTATTCGCAAAGGTTTTGACAATTGGACAGTTGCTTATCATTGGTCGGTCAAGGTTGACGATGGTCATTTTGATGAACAGGGCGGGCTTCGTGTTGTGGCTTATGAAATTCGTGCCTAATCCGAACGGGCGGGCAAGTCGTCCCGCCTTTTCGTTCGCTTCCGTTTTGGATGTATAACATCCAAAAACCAGTCTTGACGAATTGCCGTTTGCCATGCTATAATAAGGCATCAAATGAGGGAGGCACTAACCATGATCAATGTACGAACAATCCGCAAATTGGGCGAAAATGACGGGCTGACTCTGAAAGCCGGAAAAATTATCACTTACAAATCCGGATGGCAGGTAGCTGACTACGGGCTGGAAGCTCGTACAGCTGAAGAAGCAATCAAAGCCGTTAAAATGTACGGCGGGAACTGCGGCATCTGGTACGCCGGCGGCATCTACTATGTCGATCACTCTTTCCGCATCAGCACAAAACGGGAAGCATTGGAAGTCGGCCGCAAGTTTTCTCAAATTTCAATTTTCGGATGGAAAACACAGAAACTTGCATATTGTTAAACACAGCGCCCGAAACCCGGGCGCAATTTCATTTTCAAAAGTTGGATGTATAACATCCAAAACTTACTCTTGCATTATTCCCGAAAGTATGCTATTATATACTTGTCCGAAGGGACAATAAATAATGGAGGAATTTCATTATGGATAGTATTAAAGTTACCTATGAACTCCGGCGGCACGATTCTTCCCGTTTCCATGGGTGGATTGTTTGGGAATGCTCTGATGGTATGGAATCGGTGTATTTCCAGTCAACTTCCCTCGCGGAAGCCAAAGCAGTCTTTAACGACTTGCACCCCGAAGTCTTATAGACTTCGGCCTGTTTATTTGGATGTATTACATCCAAAATGTCCTCTTGCTTTTCCTGCTGAAAGTGCTATACTATAATTGTTCCGAGGGGAGCGCGGGCAAAGCCCTAAGGCGGGTGTGACCCATGTGAGTCCGTAAGACCACGCGCGATGAACCAGCCGCACGCCGAAAGAGCGAGATGGTGCGGGATACGGGGTGAGGAACCCCGGGGTCAGCTGGGAGCTGGCTCAAATGTCGAGGCAACGCCTGCGGACGGTTTGGAGGCAGGGATTCATCTCGTGACTGTCCACCCCTCAGCCGAGGGATGCGGGGATGGTAAGACCGCTAAAATCGGTTAGAAAGTCCCGGACGGAAGAGCCGGGACTTTTGCCTTGCCACCAATTTGGATGTAATACATCCAATTTCATCACTTGCATTTTATAGCAAGATATGATACTATAATGGTGCCGGAAATAGGCACTAAATTAGAGGAGGATAAAAACATGGCGCGCAATGCAGAAGAAGGAACGTATAACGGAGAGCCGACATACTGCACAGTAAATTGTTGGAATGAAAACGACTGCCCTTATGCCAAAAATGGCATCTGTCATATTGATGACCCTGTGAAAGATTGCGATGACTTCGCAATGTTTTTCCCAAGTTGGAAGGAGTGGGAAGAGGCGTGAGCCTCTCCATATAAAGTTGGATGTTATACATCCAAAATAAACGTTGACAAGCGGTTTTTTCGGGTGTATAATGATTACAGAAATTGAGGGGAGGACGAGTTCATGACTTACTACGAAATCTACGAGTGGCACGGCGGTTACGAGGTTTGGAAGTGGACGGACATGAGCCAGCACGGCGAGCGCTTCAAGTTCTTCAAGACGAAGAAGGGCGCCGAAAACTGGGCGGCCAAACAGTGGTACCGGGTTATCTGGCGGTAACCCGCCCTTCCTAAATTGGATGTATTACATCCAAAACAAAATTTGACTTTTTCAAAAAAATTTGTTATAATTCCCTTGGAACCAAGGGAAACAAGGAGCGAACGAAAGAAAGAGAGGAAAAAAACATGGAAGAAAAATGCATCCGCTACATCAAGCCCGCTGACGTCTATCGCTACTGCTGCTCCGCAGGCTCATGGCCCATCAGCAAGGCTGAAGCAGCATCGCACATCAGCACTTGGGTTCTGAAGGAAGATTGCAACATTGAGATTCTTGAAAATGAATGGGTCAAGGTGTTCGCCCCAACCGCGCGCAAGTAATAAGGCCTACGGGCCTTATTTTATTTGCTTATCTTGGATGTATAACATCCAAAACAGGGATTTGACATATATAGCAATATATGATATTATAATAATGTCCTAAGAGGGACAGAAAGAGAGGAAAAGAACATGAGAATTGGAAGAATGATTATCGACACAGACAACATGAGCATTGAGGAAATGGATACCATTATCCGCGAAATGCGCGCAATCCGCGCCCGCAAGCTGAAAGCTGAGGAGCTGAAAAACCGAATGCTCGAACTGATTGCGGATGCCAAAGAAAACGGCTTTACCTTCATTGACAAAGATTTCGGGCAGGTTTGGACGGGCAATGATGTTGAACTTTATGACGAACAGACTTAAGCGCCACCAGGCGCTTAAAATATTTGGATGTATAACATCCAAAAGTTGCCCTTGCAATTTCTTAAATTAAGAGTATAATTATAGATGAAAAGAGGGAAGGAAAACCCACCAAACCAGAAGGAGATTGAGCATGAATACTTACGTAAGCATCAACATTACCAACTATGGCATGGATTCCAAACTGAATAGTGGTATCATTTATATCTCAGTTGAAAATTGCAAGTTGGAAATGTGCCACCGGGTTTCCTTTGAGGAAGCTATCAAAGAAATGGCTAAGCTGGCTAAGAAGCTTGGCAAGGCCCCAACTTTCAGCACCAACTGGTTCAATCCGGAAATCTCCTATCGCGAACTGCGCGGATACCTCGATTGAGGTATCCCACCCCTTTTGGATGTATTACATCCAAAATCAATGCTTGACATATAGCGTATATATGATATAATGATATTGTCCTAAGGGACAAGAAATAAAAGAAAGAGGGATTGAACATGGGTTACATCACTAAGAGCAACAACGGTCACGAATACGCCAACACTTACGTTCGTATCTTTGACGACAACACCGTCCAGCTGGTAAGCTACACCACAACCGTGATTGAAATCACGCCGGACGGCTGGTTAAGCTGTAATGGGCTGTACAGCATGACCACGATTAAGCATATCGGCTGGTTCATGCGGGAACGTGGCTTTTCCTACTATCTCGCCAAACAGATGTACCTTGACGGGAAAGAGTTCAACATCTACACCGGCGAATGCCGGGACCGGGCGTAATGCCCGGTTTTTCTTTTACCCAGGTTTTGGATGTATTACATCCAAAATCACTTCTTGACAATATAAGGATATATGATATAATGATATTGTCCTCAGAGAGAGGAACAAGAAAGGAGATTGAAACAATGTACCTGTTCTATGCTGACCGTCTCGGATGGATTCCCATGGGAAACGATGGACAGTTGGTTGTGCCGAAGTCTATCCGGTCTCGCCGTGCCCTGCTGAAGCTGGCTGTCAGCTTCCTTGGTAAAAGAGCTGGTCGGGTATACCTTATGACCAGCTGGACTCAGCAGATGTGCGAGCTGGGGCCTCGCGCTTTTGAAGAGTACATTGCCAAGCACGGGGAGGTGCTGATTTCGTGTTAATTTGTGACCGGCATAATAATCCACGTCCGCCGCCCACGGGTGCCGCCCGAGGGCGGTAAAACTTTATTTTCATATTTGGATGTATAACATCCAAAAACCACTCTTGCAATTTAGCGCATTTTCTGTTATACTATAGATGTTCCAAGAGAGGAACAGAAAGGAAGGAAACGAACATGGAAAAGACTTATCTGAGCATCACCATCACCCACTACAATTCTAAGGTACTCAAGCCGGAAGTACATTATTACCGTAGTGATGGTGTTCATCCTGTCATCTCTACTTGGGATAAGCTGACCGTGAATGAAGCCAATCAGCTGATGTGGGAGCTGGTCAAGCTTGGCGCTGAAAACTCCTATACCGCAAATATGTTCAACAACGCTATCAGTGAACGTCGGGTCACCTTCTGGGGATTTCTGTAAGAAATATCCGCCCATAGGGCGGATATTTCTTATATCTTATTTTGGATGTATAACATCCAAATTGATAGTTTGACTTTTATCCTAAAATATGATATTATAATAATGCGGAAGGGAAAGAGAACCTTCCAAGATGAAGAAAGGAAAGGGATAGTACAATGACAATGACGATTGAAAAGAAACTGAGAGACTTCCACTTCTGGAGCGGTGCCGCTACTAATGCCGCCAAGCTGACGCTGGATGAGCTGGATGAATTGGAGGAAAAAATTGAAACTTGGCGAGAAGATGACGGAGCTGAACCGTATACCACAACTGAAATCAACGACCTGATGTGGTTCCAGTTTGAGGATATCTGCGACTGGCTCGGTCTTGATTACGAAAAAGTCATGGCGAGGGAGTAATCCCTCGCTTTAATTTCATTTCAAATTTTGGATGTATTACATCCAACTCCTGTGGTTGACTATAATCCCAAATATGATATAATAATATTGTCCTCAGAGGACAGAAAGAAGGTATGAAGGATGGTTAAAATCACAAGGGCACTCGCAAAGAAAATGTATGACAGTGGCGAAGAAATCATGGTTATTCCTAATCGTGTTCGTCCCAATGGTATCCTTGCTGGCTGGACTTCTAAACCCGCTGATGACCCCACGGCAGATTTTGACAAGCTGTGCAACGCTGTGTTCTACTACAACTGCTCACCGGAAACTGGCATGAAGCTGGCTTTCTATGCGAAGGAGGTTTGAGTATGGAAAATGTTTTTGTCCTTATGATTGATACCCGACTCGTTGGTGTGTATACTTCTCATCGGAAGGCTGTACAGGCTGCAATTATGGACAATCTCCCCTACGATTATAAGCTGAGCGATTATGTCTATGACTTCGGTGTTGAGTTCTTCACCTTCACCGATGACAAAAATTCAGAAAGAGTATATGAAATCCAGGAAGTTACGCCCGACGAACGGGCGTGACCCTTCCTCATTTGGATGTCTTACATCCAAATTCTATTCTTGCAATTTACTATAAAATATGATATTATAATAGCGAAGGAGGGAGTAAACCATGAAGGAGCAAATGACTTATCATGTGGCAGTTCAAAGAGCAGAGCGAGTAAAGCATATCATAGACGATATTGGAATCGGTCAAATTGTAAAAGAAAAATATACTCGTTTTAGCTTAGAACAGGCTGGGCGCTGGGTTTGCCTTACTGATACAGGTATCACCATCATCAAAGATGAAGCTAAAGAAAAAATCATAACCATGTATGTTACCACGCAGAGGGAGCTGGTAGCTGTCTTTGGTGGAGCAAATAAAGTCCCTACGTTCTTGCGTAAGAAAGTAGACCATAATCAGAGTAAGTATACGGAGAGGGGTAAAACGATATGGAAGTAATCGTGATAAGCTGTGTCATCATGGGAACAATGGTTGTCAAGGCCATAAAGCTGATAAAGAAGGAGTGGAAGCTGTGAATAGGTATGGTAAGAAACATGGTTATGGTAATGATCGTAGGCGGTTAAACCGCTTACTGAAGAAGGCAGGTATCTCGTTTGAATGGCATCATCTGTATGATGGATACCAATGAACATTCCCCAACTCCGCCTATCCGAATGGAGATGCCATCATTCATTTTGGTTCATACGGTAATCATCGTGGTGATTTTGAAACCATGGGTATCGGGCCGGAAGATGATTGCATCGAGCGTACCGCAGAAGAACTTATTACGATTTTAAAAGGAGAGTAAGATGTTAATGGACTTGGTAATGATTGTTCTCGCAATTCTAAATCTATGTGGAGTCGTTTCCGGTACAGTAGTTTCCATCTATGGTATTGTGTTTGCGTGCGTTGTAGCACTCGCCGCACTCGCCAACAGAAGGGGATAATTCCCTTTTATAAATTTGGATGTATGACATCCAAATTTAACATTTGACATATCCTAAAATTATGATATAATATTATTGAAAGGAAGGGAATGGCAATGAGTCAGAAGAGAAAGCAAAAACCCAAAACTTGGGTTGAAGTATTTCAGTCCGAGCGAAAAACATTTCCCCAAGGTTACTGTGTAACAAGAATCCGTGAGGACAAGCGCAAAAAGCAACCAAAACATAAGCTGAAGGAGTGGGAGTAATGGAAATTTGTATGTATTGTGACTATTACAACTCTTTGACCGGAATATGCGATGTAACCGGACAGAAAAAAGCTACGGATGATAGCTGCAAGAATCATGAACACGTTCCTTACGATGACCCTGAATATGATTGGGGAGAGCATTAAGCTATGAAATATAAATGGATTATTATGCAAGAGCTGGAAGAAGCTCATACTGCAATGCCTTATAAAATTGTAGACTCAGAAGAGCGGGCTGAAGAAATATGTCTGCAAGCTGAAAAAGAAAATCCAGGATTCATCTATTGGACTTACTTATGTGAGGAGGAATAAAGATGAAAGTATATTCTTTAACCCAAGTAGGAAGTTTTGCAGAGGTCGGTTGCTATGGTGTGTTCTCTACTCCGGAAAAAGCGACCGAGTTTGCCATTGAATTCGCTAAAGATAATGGCGAAGAATATTCAGAAGAAACCGTATGGGACGGATTTACCAAGAAAGTCTACTGCGGTGAATACGAATTTGAAATTTGGGAACACCGCCTTGACGAACAAGACTAAGGCCCAATTTGGGTCTTAAATAATTGGATGTATAACATCCAAAAGTAACACTTGCATAATCCCACAACTTATGATATTATATACTTGTTCCAAGAGGAACACGAAAGGAGAGGTTAAAATGGGTATTCTGTTTGTAGCGAAAGAATTTGGTCGGTATCATTACTTCAAGACTGAAGATGAGCGCACTGCTTTCATCAATACTCTTACGGAGTGGGAACAGAAATTCGTCCTGTCCTATGAAGTTCGTTTTGGGAAGGTGGAATGATGTATGACAACTCGCACCTATTATCTGCCAAAGAATCGTATTGCGATTCATCTTATTAACTACATAGTAGAAAAAGTTGGTTGCAGTATCGGTGAGATGAAAGTAAATCAGAAAGCCGATACCATTCGAGTTCCCGTTACTTGCAATGACGATGATGTAAATAAAATCGAGCGTATCCTTATGAGATACGGAATGATGGAGGAATAAGAAAATGAATAATGAAACTGTGAAAGTCAATATTGGTGGTCTCTTTTCTACTCTTTTAGCAATAGCTTTTATTGTCCTTAAGTTGTGTAATGTAATCGATTGGTCTTGGTGGTGGGTTCTTTCT
>Ga0265298_10010027_pt1 | contig 11237 bp, 10 predicted proteins | sample AusTroGonzalo_MG_3_FD_193486 | JGI IMG/M metagenome (GOLD analysis project Ga0265298, IMG submission 193486) | Bovine rumen microbial communities from tropical cattle in Woodstock, Queensland, Australia - Gonzalo_01 | ecosystem: Host-associated > Mammals > Digestive system > Stomach > Rumen ...
CATGAACGACGCCAGGAGCACCATACACAAGATGAAGAATACGCTCGTGGCGACGAAAGAATACTTGCGCAGAAGGGTTCCTCCAACGGTATAGAGCGAGTGTATCAGGAAAAGGAAACCTAAGAAAACCTCAGCTTGCATCACACGATACAACGTGGAATAGTTGACGATACCGTCAGCAGAGACATTCACGATGAAGGATGACAGCAGATTATCCAGCAACCGTGGAACAGCAGACGACCACCAGTAGTAAGTCTCTCCAGTTTCCTTAAACGCAATACTGATTGTATCGTGATATTCCCCACTGACCGCAAACCAGGCCATGCGCAGCGAATCGCCCAACGCAATTGCCAGGAACACACAAAGCGTGCAGATGACCGTAGTATAGAGCATCAGCGAGAAATACTTCTCCAAGTTCGTGGACGGTAACATCAGGAATGCCTCGCGCTTACGTTTCTCATTAACGCTGGAGGCAATGGAGCTGACCATAATCAGCGAAATCAATATAAAAAGAACTGTCCCAAACTGAGCAAAGTTCCTAATCATGGAGTATGGATCATTAAAACCACCCATCTTCAAAAACACCATCTCCCCCATGAAGACGGCCAACACTGAGCCAACGGTCCACATCAGCAGTTTGCGGAAGTTTACTTCCAGCACCCAGCGGAGTGTCTTGAAGAATCTATTGAAACTAAAACTATTCATATCACTTTACCTTTTTATTTTTTTACCTTTTAAAGGTTCACAAACTTACTTATCACCTGAGCCCTGCAGAAAAGCTTGTACGACAGCCAGAAGTTCACCAATGCCCAGACGAAATAGAAAACTACCATAACCCGATGCGTCCATGTGTGAGGTTCACTCTTTATGTCTGTATCAAACGACCACATGCAAACCATGCAAAATGCAATGAATACAATCGTTGTCAGCACCCAGTTGAACTTACGCGAACGAAAGAATGTGCCTCCCAATGCATAGAGAGCGTGTAACCAAAACAGGAAAATAGCAATATCAAGCCAGTTGCTTTTCGAAAGGGGAATATCTTTCAATACATGAATGTGGTCCATCAACTCTGCCGTTACAAACATTGCGTAGTCGTGTCCCATGATCATATGCACCAGATACTGGATTAGGTCTGCCGACAGGAAGGCAATCGCATAGAGCGGCAACAGGAGGATCCAAGAGGAATAACGCATCAGGTACTTCTCCAAGTTCGAAGCCGGCAGCATCAGCAGCGCCTGGCGGTCATGCTTGCCTGTCATGCTGTAGAACATGAGCGACGGGCCAATGATGATGTTAATAGCAAACATCATAATGACGACAACGCCGCACGCCTGATAGTTTGGAGCCTCATTAGACATTCTGATAATAATGCCCGTGAAGAACAGGAAGACCAACGTCAGCATGGCAAATACTTGCAAGAAAGACCTGACGTAATACTTCTTGTCGTTCGTCAGCGACCAACGCGCCAACTTTCCGAAGCGGTTTATATTAAACTGTATCATAATCGTCAATTTGTGAAATTGTCAAATGATCAGATCTTACCTTCATTAACAGCATTGAACAGCAGCTCGAGATTAATCTGAGTCTCGGCACTGTCGGCCTTGCGAGGAGCAATGACAGCATTGCCCTGCAGCGAAGGCTCAGCATAGAGAGCATCGTCCATCTGGTCGGGCATGCGATACTCAAACGTGTATTTCTCCATAATCTCCGATACAGAAGCATCGAGCAACAACTGTTGCTGGTTCAGTATCAGGATATGGTCGAGCAGCGCCTCCACATCGTGTACCTGATGGGTGGAGATAATCAGCGTACGCTCCTCGCTCATATACTGGGCGACGACCTTGCGGAACTGTGACTTCGAGGGGATGTCGAGTCCGTTAGTGGGCTCGTCCATCAAGAGCAGTTTCGTACCGGCCGCCAACGCGAACGACATAAAGACCTTCTTCTTCTGTCCCATCGAGAGGGCGTTCAACTTCAGGTCCGTAGTCAGATCAAAGTCTTTCAGACAAGCCTCCAACACCTCACGGCTGAAGTTCGGATAGAACGGTTCATTAATCTTAACATACTGCTCCAGCGACATAGCGGGCAAGTCGAATTCCTCAGGTACGATAAACAGTTCCTGCAGCATTTCCGGCTGTCGCTTGTATGCGTCGAAACCATCAACGTTCACAGTACCCTTCTTGGGTCTCAGCAATCCGCTGATCAGATACAGCAGCGTGCTCTTGCCCGTGCCGTTCTTACCCAGCAGACCATAGATGTTATTCTCTTTCAGCGTGAAACTGAAATCGTCGAATACCAGGTTCTTCTGACCTGCATACTTGAAACTGACGTTCTTTACCTCAATCATAATTTCTTTATATTTAATTGTTTAACTTCTTGTGAAAAGGCTTTCAGGCGCCTCATTCTTGTGTACTACTTAAATAGTACACTGCAAAAGTAAAACATTCATACATATCTACCAAATTTTTACTGAACTTTTTTTATCATAGAGTGCATTTTTAACATTTCCACATTATTATATATATACGCGTTATGCACGCAACACACATTCATCAATGTCGATTGCCCAATCCTTTCGTACCGATTGCCTAACCCTTTCATGCGGAGAAAGGAATCTGCGACTTAAATCAAATTTGACTTAAGTCGCAGATTAGAGAAGTTAGGGAAAAGGGTTAGTCGCGCGCATCAGCACCCCACATCATCTTTTCGCGCAGGGTCTGAAAGTGGTTCTGTCGCGGACGCTTTACAATATATGCCTTATAAGGCGCCAAGTGAAGCGTTAGGTGGGTATTATCCTGAAGGCTTTCACTACGACCGTCAATGGCCACGAGGAAATTACCCGTACGACTGCTCACCTCAATCTCCAACATCGCCGTCTCAGGAATGACCAACGGACGGGTGTTCAGGGAATGTGGAGCAACAGCCGTCATGGAGAACACACGTGTCTGGGGAATGATTATCGGTCCGCCATTCGACAGCGAATAGGCGGTAGAGCCCGTAGGAGTGCTAACCACAAGTCCGTCGGCCTGATAAGTTGTCAGGTATTCCCCGTTGACAGTAGCACGGATAGAAATCATCGACGCATTGTCTCGCTTGAGGATGGCCACGTCATTCAATGCGCAGTTATAGCCCTCAAGCGCCTGTCCCTCAGTATCTACCTGCAAAAGCGAACGTTCATCCGTCTGCACATGGCCATTGAAAATATCCTTGATGCACTGTTCAAATTCATCAGGATGGATGTCTGCCAAAAAGCCCAAGCGGCCCATATTGACACCGATGATGGGCGTACTGGCTGCACCCACCACACTGGCCGTACGCAGCAGCGTACCGTCACCACCCATGGAAATAGCGTAGTCGTATGGCTCCTCGTAACGGTCGAATACGTGCGTAAATGTCGGCTGCACGCCTGCCGTATGTTGCAGGAACTCGAAATATTCACGATCCACATGAACCTCGGCCTCGTACTTTTTCAGGCACGAGAGCACTTCCTGGATGCTGGCCGACTTCTTGGCTTGGAAGCAATTGCCGAACAGGGCGATAATCAATTTACGTCGATGCATAAAAATATAGAGGCAAAAATGCCGTTATTTGCCGAACATTTTGTAACTTTGCGGTTGAAACAACCGCGAATTCGCTGACAAAGATACGAATAAGCAAGCAAAAATGCAAATAAAATGACGAAATTAAGCGTAAATATCAACAAAGTAGCCACCCTTCGCAACGCCCGAGGAGGGAACAACCCCGATGTGGAACGTGTGGCACAGGACTGCGAGATGTTTGGTGCACAGGGCATCACCGTTCATCCTCGTCCTGACGAGCGTCACATCCGTTATCAGGACGTACGTTTGCTGAAGCCACTCATTACGACGGAGTTCAACATCGAGGGAAACCCCATCCCGTCGTTTACCGACTTGGTGCTGGAAGTGAAGCCCAAGCAGGTAACGCTGGTGCCTGACGGCCACGACCAGTTGACCAGCAACCACGGCTGGGACACACTGGAGAACCGCACGTTCCTGACGGATATCTGTGGACGATTCCGCGAGGCAGGCATCCGTACAAGCATCTTTGTTGACCCCGATACTCGAATGGTGGAGGGAGCCAAGCTGTGTGGTGCCGACCGTGTGGAGCTCTATACGGAGCCCTACGCATCTGACTATCTGGCTGACCGCGAAGCAGCTATCGCCCCATTCATCGAGGCTGCCAAAACAGCGAAAGAATGCGGTCTTGGTCTTAATGCCGGTCATGATCTGTCACTGGTCAACCTGCACTACTTCTATGAGCAGATTCCCTGGCTCGATGAAGTGAGCATCGGCCACGCCATCATCTGTGACGCCCTCTACATGGGACTGCGCGAAACCATCAAGCAATATCTTAAAGCATTACAATAATACTATGGCAAAAGTTTATATGTTTTTAGCAGAAGGCTTCGAGGACGTCGAGGCGCTTATTCCGCTAGACGTGCTGCGTCGCGGTGGTGTAGACATAAAGACGGTAAGTATCACCGACGGCTATGTAGTCACGTCAGCCCACGGCGTGAACATTGAGGCTGACCTCATGTTCATGGAAATCAAGCCTGGCGATGCTGACCTGCTGATGCTGCCTGGCGGAATGCCCGGTGCCAGCAACCTCTATGCTCACGAAGAACTGTGTCAGGCACTCTTGAAACAGAACGAGAAGGGCAAGAAGATTTCTGCCATCTGCGCTGCTCCGGCTGTGGTACTGGCACAACTCGGCATCCTGAACGGCAAACGTGCTACCTGTTATCCCGGCTTCGAAAACCTGTTGACAGAAGCCAGTTATACCGGCGACCTTGTAACCGTCGATGGTAACATCACCACAGCAGAGGGACCAGCAGCTGCTTTCCCATACGCATACGAACTGCTGGCACAGCTGATTGACCAGGCTACTGCTGACAAAATTGCCGAGGGCATGCGATTCAAGCATTTATTAGCCCCCTAAGTTAGGGGGATGGGGGTCTGAACATATAGAAGAATTATGATAAAGACCAAGAATATGGGGGCTGTTTGTTCAGACCCCCTGCCCCCTAACTTAGGGGGTTCGAGCGATTACGTCATCATCGTAGCAGGCGGAAAAGGCCTGCGCATGGGAACGGATATTCCCAAGCAGTTCCTGCCCATCGGCGGGAAACCTGTTCTCATGCGCACCATTGAACGCTTCCGCGAATACTCCGATGACCTGCAGATTATCCTCGTATTGCCCAAGGAGCAGCAGGATTATTGGAAGAAGCTCTGCCTGCAGTACCAGTTTCCCCTCCCCCAACAGAGAAGGGATAAGGCTGAATCTTATCTCCTGACCGACGGCGGCGAGACACGTTTCCACAGTGTGCAGCACGGTTTGGCACTGATACCCGATGACGCAGAAGGCGTGGTGGGTGTACACGACGGGGTACGTCCCTTCCCTAGCATCGACGTTATCCGCCGATGCTACGAGACCGCCCGCAAGAAAAAAGCCGTCATCCCCGTCATCCCTGTCGTGGAGACATTACGGAAGATTATCTCGTCTGAACCCTCCACCCTCCATCTTCCACTTTCAAGAACCGTTCCACGTAACGACTACCGCTTGGTACAGACCCCACAGACGTTTGATATTCAGTTATTAAAGGCTGCTAACCGACAGCCCTACAATGACAATTTCACGGACGACGCCTCTGTGGTCGAAGCTTTCGGTTTCGACATCACCCTCGTTGAGGGCAACCGTGAGAACATCAAGATTACCACACCGTTTGACCTGAAGATTGCGGAAGTCTTGCTTAAATAGCCCAAACCATGCCCGACATCCTGCAACAAGACATACAATACCTGCCCGGTGTAGGACCTAACCGAAAGAAGATGCTCAGTCAAGAACTGGGCATCACGACAATCGGTGACCTGTTGCAGTTTTTTCCCTATCGTCATGTTGATCGCAGCAGACTCTACAGTATCAAGGAACTGACAGGCGACATGCCATATGTGCAGGTGAAAGGTCGTATCCTGAGCTTTGAGACCTTCAAGATGAGTGCCCGCAAGGAGCGAGTGGTAGCCCACTTCACCGATGGCAGTGGACGGGTGATGGACTTGGTATGGTTCACCTATGGCAAGTCAGCCATCAGTAAATACAAAGTGAACACGGATTATGTGGTCTTCGGCAAGCCCACCGTCTTTAACGGTCGCGTACAAGTAGCCCATCCTGACATCGAGTTGGCCGATACGCTGGAACTATCAGCCATGAAGATGCTACCCTACTACCACACGACGGAGAAGATGAAGAAGGCGGGCATGAACTCACGCACCATTGAGAAACTGACCAAAACGATGGTGAGTACCATCAAGGAGACACTGCCGGAGACATTACCTACCTTTATTACCGAACGACTGCACCTGATGGGACGTGACGAAGCCCTGCGCGCCATCCACTACCCCACCGATGCAAAACAGTTAGAACGTGCTCGCGTACGGCTGAAGTTCGAGGAACTATTCTATGTACAGCTGAATATATTAAGGTACGCGAGTGACCACCGCCGTAAGTACCGCGGATACATATTCAACCGCATCGGTGAGTTCTTCAACTCCTTCTACTACCACCATCTGCCCTTTGAACTGACGGGAGCGCAGAAGCGTGTCATCCGTGAGATACGCCAGGACACTGGCAGCGGCCGACAGATGAACCGTCTGCTACAGGGCGACGTCGGCTCTGGCAAAACCCTTGTTGCCTTGATGACCATGCTCATTGCACTGGACAACGGTTATCAGGCTTGCATCATGGCTCCCACAGAGATACTGGCCGAACAACATTTGCAGACCATCCGTGACTTCCTCGGTGACATGGCCATACGCGTGGAACTACTGACAGGTATCGTGAAAGGCAAGAAGCGGCAGGAAATACTCGATGGCCTATTGACAGGTGAGGTACAGATTCTCGTCGGCACCCATGCCGTCATTGAAGACACCGTGCAGTTTGCACGCCTCGGCTTCGTGGTGGTTGATGAGCAACACCGTTTTGGTGTTGCACAGCGTGCCAAACTCTGGAGCAAAAGCCAGAACCCGCCCCATGTGCTGGTCATGACGGCCACACCCATCCCTCGCACACTGGCCATGACACTCTACGGCGACCTCGACGTGAGCGTCATCGATGAGTTGCCTCCAGGCCGCAAGCCTATCCGCACCCTGCATGTATATGACCAACGGCTGGGCTCACTCTACAATGGTATCCACCAGCAGATACAGCAGGGCCGACAGGTATATATCGTGTTCCCTCTTATCGAAGAGAGCGAGAGCATGGACCTGAAAAACCTTGAAGACGGTTTTGAACAGCTCAAAGAGGTATTCCCCCAATACCGTCTGAGCAAGGTACACGGCAAGATGAAACCCAAGGAAAAGGAGGAAGAGATGCAACGTTTTGTCAGCGGCGAGACACAGATACTCGTCGCCACAACGGTCATCGAGGTGGGTGTCAACGTACCCAACGCCTCCGTCATGGTCATCCTCGAAGCCCAGCGCTTTGGTCTGAGCCAGCTACACCAGCTACGCGGACGCGTGGGACGCGGTGCCGACCAGAGCTATTGCGTCCTTGTCACCAACTACCAGCTCAGTGCCGACACCCGCAAACGCATCGAAATCATGTGCGAGACAAATGATGGCTTCCGCATTGCCGAAGCCGACCTGAAGCTACGTGGTCCGGGCGACTTGGAAGGAACGCAACAGAGCGGCATGGCCTTCGACCTGAAGATTGCCGACATTGCCCGCGACGGCCAGCTGGTACAGTTGGCCCGCGACGAGGCACAGCGCATCATCGACGACGACCCGACATGTACGGACACGAAGTATTTGATGCTTTGGAACCGTCTGCGTGAATTGCGAAAAACCAACATCAACTGGGCCGCCATTTCATGATTACGAAATGTTAAACGCCATGAGAAAGGATGAAATTAAGTGTTAAAATACGCACAAAGAGTGTTAAGACAGTATTTTTTTACAAAAATTATTATTACCTTTGCAACGTGAATTTTTTATGAGGTCATAATCTTTCGCCTCTAAACCAAAACCCATTATGATTTTAAAGCAACTTAAGACAATCACATTTATGGCATTGGCAACGTTGAGTACCCTCCCAACAATGGGACAGGACCTCTTAGCCAATCAAGCACCTATCGACCGTAAAATGAAGGCTGTCGATTCAGTCGCATTCCATCAATTACTCCAAACAGAAGCAACCGAGCTCCCTGGCACTGACCTCTATCAGGACTGGGACAACAGATATGTAAGCCGTGCTAACGGCATCCTGCCCGATGAATACCGTATTGACCTTCGTGGTTTCCACATGCCGACATCAAGTCGTGTCGTAACATCGAACTTCGGTGCCCGCTGGGGACGTCAGCACAAGGGTCTTGACATTAAAGTCTATATTGGTGACACTATTTGCGCAGCTTTCGACGGCAAGGTACGTATCGTACGTTACGAGCCGCGTGGTTATGGTAACTATGTTGTTATCCGTCATGACAACGGTCTGGAGACGGTATATGGTCACATGTCGAAGCAGCTTGTTCGCGAGAACCAGGAAGTAAAAGCTGGTCAGCCCATCGGCCTGGGTGGTAACACTGGTCGTAGCACAGGTTCTCACCTGCACTTCGAGACACGTCTTTGCGGCGTAGCCCTGAACCCTGCATTGATGTTCGACTTCAAAAATCAGGACGTTGTTGACAACTTCTATACTTTCCGTAAGTCAAGTTACGACAATGAGTCGGCACAGGCTACTCGTCTGCGTGGTGTCGGTGGTACTGCTACCGCATCTGCTGAGCCCAGAAATCAGAAAGAGGTGGCTGCCGCTACTCCCGCACGTACCAACAACGTCAGCAGCTCAACCCGTTTCCACAAGGTAAACAAGGGTGAGACGCTCTACTCCATCGCTCGCAAGCGTGGAACGACCGTAGATAAACTCTGCAAGCTGAACCACATCGGCAAGAACTTCCGTCTGACTCCTGGTCAGGTACTGAAGTACAACTAAGCCATCAATATCAAATCATCATAAAAGGCTTCCGAGGTTCGGGAGCCTTTTTTATATGTCATAAGCTATCTGCTTTTCTGTTTTTCACCTAAGCACCACTCCTGTCAGTATGCGTCCGGAGTTAATGCCAAGCCGACGAGCAGAGAAGTAGTCCGCATAGTGATTAAAGGTGCAGATGCCTGCAACATGTATATTCCCAGCAGCTAATCCACCATCGATGAGTTGCTGGCGATTGCATTCCCAAAGATCAATATGCCATTTGGTCTGAGAATTATGATTCGAGGATTGAGATTTAAAGCGTCGTGCTATTTGTTCCATCTTAAAACCTGCATCGGCAAAGGCCTGATACACCTCATCGCCGACCTCGAAGGCTTCTAACGAAATGCCTGGTCCTATAGCTGCACGCAACGATTCAGGATGTGAACCATAAGCAACAGTCATTGCCTCTATGGCATGTCGGACTATACGACGTACCGTGCCACGCCACCCTGCATGAACGGCACAGGCGGCATGATGTTTCGTATCATATATAATAACAGGTATGCAGTCAGCCGTTGATACTCCGATACATATCTGCGGAACGTCCGTCATCACGGCATCAACGCCCTCTAATAACTGACGTTGCTCCACATCCGACAGCAGGAAGAAATCCTTATTGATTTGCCGAACTACAGTACCATGCACCTGATGAGGCAATACCAAGCGAGACGGATCAATACACAACTTTTCACAAAGCAAGCGGCGGTTCTCCTGAATAGCCTCAGGGGAATCGCCGCAGTATTCATTCACGTTAAACTCACCGTAATGTCCCTGACTAACACCGCCAAAGCGTGTCGAGCTGAACGCCGTAATGCGTTCGCCCAGGTCATAGTCAAGAAGGACCGGTGTCTTACTCATCCTCCTCTTCGTATTCAAAATCGTCCAGTTCCTCGTAGTCCTCTATCTCGTCCTCATCCAGGAACTCAATATCGTCCTCACCTTCGTCCGCCAATTCCTCGGCAAAGGCACTCATGTCCTTGTCACGATGTACGATGGATTCCGATGTCGTAATGGCAGCCAATTTATTGCTCTCAGCATTCAGTTCACTCCACAGCACATCCTTCAGTTCATCCAAATGCTGCTGTGCTACAGCGGAGATGAAGACTACTGGAACATCTTCGCCATCAGCCTTCAGATGTTCTTCCAGTTCACTACGTAACATATCGATGAGCTCATCGTCCAACAAATCACTCTTGGTCACGGCCAACACACGGTGCTTATCGAGCAACTCGGGATTAAACTGTCGCAGCTCATTGAGCAGGATGCCATACTCCTTATAGATGTTCTCCGTATCGCCCGGCACCATAAACAGCAACAGCGAATTACGCTCGATATGTCGGAGGAAGCGTAGTCCAAGGCCCTTGCCCTCACTGGCACCTTCGATGATACCTGGAATATCAGCCATAACGAACGACTTATTGTCACGGTACCCCACAATACCCAAGGAGGGTTCCATGGTGGTAAACGGATAATTGGCAATCTTCGGACGTGCGTTCGACAGAGCTGACACAAGCGTTGACTTACCTGCATTCGGGAACCCTACCAGTCCGACGTCAGCCAGGAGTTTTAGTTCGAGTATGACGGTCATCTCCTGCATTGGCTCACCAGGCTGGGCATAACGCGGTGCCTGATTGGTTGCCGAACGGAACTGATAGTTACCCAATCCACCCCGACCGCCCTTTAAGAGCAGCACTTCCTGACCGTCGTAGGTCACATCACAGACATACTTGCCCGTCTCGGCATTATAGACCACTGTACCACAGGGCACGTCAATATATACATCCTTGCCGTCAGTACCATGACACTTGTCCCGTCCGCCGTTACCGCCATGCTCTGCCTTGATGTGTCGCATGAATTTCAGGTGCAGCAGCGTCCAGTAGTTATGGTTACCACGCAGGATGATGCTGCCGCCCTTTCCGCCATCGCCACCGTCAGGTCCGCCGTTAGGGTTGTACTTCACATGGCGCAGGTGCATCGACCCGCGTCCGCCCTTACCCGAACGGCAGTAGATTTTTACGTAATCAACGAAATTACTTTCCATTATTCTTGAATTAGCCAGGATTGCCTAGGATTTCTAGGATTGCCTAGGAAAACCTAGGACTCTTCCTAGATATTATCAATCACCTTGCAGATGTCAGCAAAGATACGGTCCAACTCGCCCAGACCGTTGATGTGGTGGTGCAGTCCCTCCTGCT
>Ga0265298_10010029_pt1 | contig 11236 bp, 7 predicted proteins | sample AusTroGonzalo_MG_3_FD_193486 | JGI IMG/M metagenome (GOLD analysis project Ga0265298, IMG submission 193486) | Bovine rumen microbial communities from tropical cattle in Woodstock, Queensland, Australia - Gonzalo_01 | ecosystem: Host-associated > Mammals > Digestive system > Stomach > Rumen ...
ACCTGTGGCTAAGACGGTAAGTACAGTCTCGAAGAGACAGCAGCTCCTGACGGCTATACAACAGTTACCAAGTTCACATTCACAGTCAAGGACGGCAAGGTTACAGATGTAAGCACTGTAACAGACGGCAAGGCTTATGTTGATGAAAACGGACACCTCGTTGTAGAGGATACAAAGTCTGTTATCACTATCGACAAGCTCGCTCTTGGCGGAACACCTATTCCGGAGTCAGCAGGCAAGGCTAAGTTCACACTCAATGCAAAGGGCACATCAAATGATCTCGGCGGCGTAACAGTCGGTGAGGGCTCGGCTGCAAAGACAGTTGAAAGCGGGGCGAAGTCTGTAGAGTTCGAGGGCAACAGCGCTAAGCTCACAGGTCTGAAGGACGGCGTTTACTCACTGGTTGAAAATGCAGCTCCTACAGGTTATTCAGTAGTTACCGAGTTCACATTCACAGTTGAGAACGGCAAGGTAACAAAGGTGGATACAGTAACAACAGGCAGAACCTCAGTATCTGAGGACGGCAAGAGCTTCAGTGTTGAGGACGCTGCATACGTAAGCATCAGCAAGAGCGACATAACCGGCGAAAATGAGATCGCAGGCGCTAAGATCCAGATCACAAATGCTGATATCGACTGGTCTTCTATCCTTGACGCAAACAAGGGCGACAGCGATTTCGTGAACGTATATGACAGCAATAACAATATCATCGGTATCGAGTGGGTATCAGGAAGCACAGCCAAGATCATTCAGGCACTTATCGACGGTAAGTACACTCTGAAGGAAACAGGCGACAAGTTCGAGAACGGCGGAAAGGTATATGATATCATAACCTCTGAGCTTGAATTTACTATCAAGGACAGCAGGATCGTTGACGCAAGCGGCAAGGATCTCAAGACTGAAAATGATAAGGAAGCTGAAAACGGCTATTATGTAGTTGACAAGAATGGCAACAATATTGAGGTATGCGATGCAGAGGCAGTTGTAACAACAACTACAACTACTACAGGCACAACAACTACCACAACTACGACCGACACAACAACTACAACAGTAACTGATACATCAACTACGACCACTACAACTACAAACACAACCACAACGACTACCACGACAACAACATCTGCTGCTAAGGTAAATATCAATAAGGTAGACGACATTGCAGGCAGTGAAGTCAAGGGCGCTAAGCTCACACTTACAGGTAAGGACGGCAGCGGCAGATCTATCGTATTCAAGGACGGTCAGCTTGAGGTCGGTGAAGGCGGCGAGGCTGTAAACAGCGTCGGAAACGCACTTGTATGGATCTCAGGTACAGAAAAGACCATAGTTACAGTTGAGGATGGTACATATACTCTTGTAGAGCTTCAGGCTCCCGAGGAGTATGAGAAGGCTGAGAGCGTAGAGTTCACAGTCAAGGACGGCAAGGTCGTTAAGGGCGGCGAGTCTGATGGCAGTGTAGTTATGGTAGACAAGCACATAGTTACAACTACAACTACCACAACTACTACGACAACAACAACGACGACAACCACTACTACAACTACAACAACATCGACTACAACAACTACTACCACAACTACTACCACACCTACCACTACAACAACCACCACCACAACAACTACAACTCCTACCACAACAACAACCACAATAACTACTACAGCTCCTACTACAACTACCACAACAGAAACTACTACAACGACAACAACTACTACCACCACTACAACTACAACGACAACAACTACTACCACCACTACAACTACAACAACAACAACTACTACAACTACAACAACAACACCTACTACAACAACTACGACCGTTACAAGTACCGATCAGAAGGGCAATGAGATATCTCTCACAACTTCTACGACAACTGTAACAGATGACAGCAGTCAGGTATCAAGAACGACTTCGACAACTGCCGAGACTACTACATCAACTACAACAGAGACTGATCCGGCTACAACGACAACAACAACTACTACAACTACCACAGCAACTACAACAAAGCCGATCACCACTACAACAAAGAAGTCTACTGCAGGTTCTCCTAACACAGGCGTTAAGCACGCAGGCGCAGCATTCGCGGTCATCGCGTTCGCTATGGCTACAGCTTTCGCAACACGTTCAAGGAAGAATGACGAAGACTGATATCAAAGCATAAGATAAAGAATTATCTTAACGGCTGTCGGGCAGCAATGTCCGGCAGCCGACTTTTTTTGAAAAAATACTTGTAATCGGAAAGAAAATCTGCTATAATAATACTGCATTATGATATTATGGAGGTGCATTATGAGTTCTGACCCTTATGGGAATAATATGAATAGTATCCCACGCTTCGGCAGACGATAATGCTCTCGTCCTTCGCCGGAGTGAATTTCGGCGAAAGGAGCAAAGCTGTCCGTTCAGTGCGGACGGCGGAATAGTATGATAAACTTTTACAATTACACCAACGGTGTGCTGACGCAGTGCGAAGCTCCTGCTGCTGGCTGCTGGATCTCAGTCGTTGATCCTACTCCGCAGGAGGTAAAGGAACTGATCGAGGATTACGGTCTCGACAGCGGCTTCGTTAAGTCCTCTATCGATGAGGAGGAGTCGTCACGTATCGAACGTGAGGACGACCAGACACTTGTTATCATAGACACGCCGGTTTCGGCTATAGATGATGACAAGACCAAAAATTTCTATACCCTGCCTATGGGTATAATCGTAACATCGGAGTATGTTTTCACTATCTCCATACGCGAAACGCAGATCATAAATGAGGCGACAAGAGGCGGTATCCGAAACCTTCGTCCCGACTTCAAAACAAGATTCGTGCTTCAGCTGCTGCTGAGGATATCAGCCCTGTTCCTTACCTACCTGAAACAGATAGACAAGATATCATCGGCTGCTGAGCAGGAGCTCCACGACGCGATGAAGAACGAGCTTCTCATGCAGCTCCTTGCTCTTGAGAAATCACTCGTATACTTTTCCACTTCACTCAAAGCGAATGAAGCTACTATCGAGAAGATATTCCGCGGCAGAGTCATCAAGCTCTACGATGAGGATCAGGATCTTCTTGAGGACGTGCTCATCGAGATGAAGCAGGCGATAGAGATGTCCAGCATCTATTCGGGAATCCTGTCCAGTATGATGGACGGCTTCTCGTCGATAATCTCAAATAACCAGAATATCGTTATGTGGCGTTTGACTATCGTCACGATCATACTTGAGATACCGAATATCATGTTTGCCTTTTATGGTATCAACACAGAAGATATACCATTCAACTATACATGGGTGGCGCTTTCGCTGACAGCGTTCCTGACGGGAATAACAGCCTTTGTTCTGCTGAAATGGAAAAAGAAATAGCTTGTACGGGCGGATATTATCCGCCCTTTTTTGTTTGAAATTCGGAATTTTAGGTGCTGCCTTTGGCAGACGTGATAATATCATCGAAGCTTGCGGACGTCCAATGGGCGTCCCTGCTGATATCCAACGGCTAATGGCTAAAAGCTTTAAGATATTAGCAAATTATGGATTTACAAACCTTGATTAGTGTGGTATAATAACTGTGTATACATATTTTATGTAAAGGACGGTCCTTTATTATGTCGAAGAATTATGATGTTATTATAGCCGGCTGCGGTGCAGCAGGACTTTACGCGGCTATCAATCTCCCGAAAGAGCTGAATATACTTATCATCTGCAAGCGTGACCTGCCGCTGTGCAATTCGTCGCTTGCGCAGGGAGGTATCGCGGGAGTATACAACTCTCCTTCAGACAATATCCAGTACCACCAGAACGACACCCTCATAGCAGGCAGCTTCAAGAACAATGTTGAAGCTGTTCATACCCTTGTCAGCGAGGCTGCTCAGGATATCGAGCATATAATCAAGCTGGGCGTTGAGTTCGACAAGAACCCCGACGGTACCTATCACCGTACCCTTGAGGGCGGTCACAGCCATCACCGTATCTTCCACCATGCCGACGCGACCGGTAAGGAGATAACCTCAACTCTGCTTGAAAACGTCAAGAAGCTCAGCAATGTCACCATCATGGAGAACACAATGATGTGCGCTGTCAAGCAGACTAAGACCGGCTACTCGGCTTTCCTGAAGCTGCATGATGATACCTATGAGACCTGCAACTGCCATTTCATGATACTTGCAACAGGCGGTATCGGACGTGTGTACCAGTTCACTACAAACTCTGCTATCGCTACAGGCGACGGTATAACCTTTGCCTACGAAATGGGCGCAAAGATAAAGAACCTCAGCTATGTGCAGTTCCACCCGACCGCATTCAACAACAGAGCTACCCGTGAGTGCTTCCTTATATCTGAGGCTGTCCGCGGCGAGGGCGCTTACCTGCTCAACTGCAAGAAGGAGCGCTTCATGCACAACTACGACGAGCGTCTTGAGCTTGCTCCGAGAGATGTGGTATCACACGCTATCGTGCTTGAATCGCGCAAGCAGAATTCTACTGACTTCTATCTTGACATAAGCTATAAGGACAGCGAGTTCTTAAAGAAACGCTTCCCGATGATATACCAGAACCTCCTTGAACAGGGCTACGACCTTACCAAGGAGCCGGTACCGATATTCCCGTGCCAGCACTACCTTATGGGCGGTATCGACGTTGACAACAACTCCGAGACAAGTCTGCCAAATCTCTATGCCTGCGGCGAATGTTCGCATACAGGAGTTCACGGCAGCAACCGTCTTGCCAGCAATTCTCTCCTTGAAGCTCTCGTTTTCTCACGCCATGCGGCAAATAATATCGCTTCAAAGCTTGCTGACGCTCCCAAGGATTTCGAGGAGGCGGAGTTCGACGCTCATATAGGCAGTCCGAGGATACCTAAGGGCGTCCGCACGGAGACAAGAAAGATACTCCAGAACTGCTATTTTGTCATTCCCGACAAGAAGGCAGCCGCAGAGGGCTTCAGGCGTGTCAAGGAGATACGTGAGGAGCTGATAAACGGCGGTTATCTTGTGGACGCAGACTTCGTGCTTGCCAAGTCCATAGTAACTGTTGCCTATATAATACTCGGCGAGGTAATGCAGTAATTTTCCCGGGAGGTCTGATGTCGCCGCGCTGATGCGTTACTTTTAATGAGGTGATGTATATGAAAAATAGCATAAGGCTTATGGCTGCACTCCTGCTTTCTGCCGCTGCGGCAGTTGCTTCTGCAGCATATCATGTCAGCGCAGCTTCAACAATGGTAAAGGGCGACATCAACCGTGATGATATAGTATCCGTCGGAGATATGGTGGTTCTGAAAAATCATCTGCTCGGCAGATACGGACTTAACGACACACAGACTATAGCAGCCGATGTAAACGGTGACTGCACCGTGGATTCGCTTGACCTTGCTGCCCTGCAGGATATCATCCTCGGAAGCGTGGATAAGCTACCTGTGGGAACGTGGATAGGCGACTGCTGCGGCGGAAAGAGGTATTTCTGCTTTGACAGCGGTACTGTTGTGATAATTGACCCGACGGCAGGTACGTCGGAAAGCTTTCTGCTTGATGTTACAGGAAATGAGGCTGTTTTCAGGGCACCTGACAGCGGCAGTGAGCTTTCTGCGTTCATTACATGGACGGACGATCTTTCCTTCGTATTGAAATGGGAGAACGGCTGTGCCGAGAGCTTTCGCTACTTCTGCGCGGAAAAGGTGAGCGATGAGGAGTTCCTCAGCGGCAGGTGGGTGACTTCTGAGGGGCGTACCTTCGAGATAAGCGGTCTCAGCGGAAAGCTGACGGAAAAGGACGGCATCGTGAACCGTTTTGAATATGCTCCCGACGGTGAAAACGTCACATTCCGTTTCGGCAGCACAGAAAACAGGACTCCCGGAAAGATAGTCCATAATGACTCCATGCATTTTACAGTGACATGGAACGATGGTACTTCTGAAAGGTTCACACGTCAGGAGATAGAGGTGCGTGACGGTATAACCTACGTGAACGGTATACTCATCGCAAACAAGACCTACTCTCTGCCCTCTGACTATAATCCCGGTAAGATCCTCCCCGAAGCGCAGGCGGCTTTTGATACGATGAAGGCTGACGCCGCAAAGGAGGGCATATACCTCAGTATAGTTTCGGGTTTCCGGTCGTATACTTATCAGGGGCAGCTCTACAGCAGCTACGTGAACCGTGACGGAAAGGCAGCTGCTGATACCTACTCCGCAAGAGCAGGACATTCCGAGCACCAGACCGGTCTCGCAATGGATATAAACAACGCAGGCAGCGGCTTCAATAATACAAAGGAAGCGAAATGGCTCGCTGCAAACTGCGTGAAATACGGATTTATCATACGCTATCCTCTCGGCAAGGAGGATATAACAGGCTATCAGTACGAATCGTGGCACGTCCGCTACCTCGGCAGGGAGCTTGCGAAGGAGGTCTCGGATTCGGGGCTTACCTTGGAGGAGTTCCTGTGTATAGACTCTAAATATAAAACATGATTTAACAACGTGTAGGGACGGCCATCGGCCGTCCGAGAATATATATCATTTTACGGCGGACGCGCATTGCGCGTCCCTACAATTGGATAATAGCTAACGGCTCAAATCAAAATTCAGCTATGCTGAATTTTGATTTACAATGGAAAGGAATAATATCATGAAGCTTTTACAATGCTATGTTGACAATATAATCACTACCGCACTCATGGAAGACATAAACTATATCGACGCTGCGGCGGATAATCTTATACCCCCTGAGCACAGGAGCTCCGCATATTACGTTGCAAAGGATACCGGAGTTGTCTGCGGTATCGAGGTCGCTAAGAGAGTTTTCGACCTTGCAGGCGGCGACGTTGACTTTAAGATACTCCTCAGCGACGGTACAAAGGTGCAGAAAGGCGACATAATCGCAGAGCTGGAGGGAAGCACTCTTACTCTCCTTAAAGGCGAGAGAACTGCGCTCAATCTGCTTCAGCATATGTCCGGTATCGCAACTGCCACAAACAAGTGCGTTGAGCTCGTAAAGGGCACAAAGGCTGCCGTTACCGATACGAGAAAAACTCTCCCCGGTCTCCGTGCGATACAGAAGTATGCGGTGACTGTGGGCGGAGGAAAGAACCATCGCTTCAACCTCTCCGACGCTGCTATGCTGAAGGACAATCATATCGATGCTTACGGCGGTATCACAGCCGCTGTGACAGCTCTCCGCGAGAAGATAGGACATACTGTCAAGATAGAGGTCGAGGTGCGCACTCTTGACGAGCTCCGTGAAGCTCTTGAAACAGGTGTGGAGATAATCATGCTTGACAACATGAGCTGCGAGGAAATGAAGCAGGCTGTAGATATAGCAGGCGGAAAGGCTCTGCTCGAAGCCTCGGGAAATGTCACTGCCGAGAATATCCGTGCTGTTGCGGAGACAGGCGTTGATATAATCTCTCTCGGAGCCCTTACTCATTCTGTAAAGTGCTTCGATATTTCCATGAAGATAAAGAAGTGAAATCAGTTGCTTTTTCATAAGAATAAACCATAAACGGAGGTCACAATGAAGCTGCTCGCAATAGACGGAAACAGTATACTCAACCGCGCTTTTTACGGTATAAAGCTGCTCACCAACAAAAAAGGACAATTCACCAACGCCATATTCGGCTTTATGAATATTTACCTCAGGAATGTTGAGGACGTAAAGCCCGACGCGGTCGCTGTGGCTTTCGACCTGCGCACTCCTACTTTCCGGCATAAGGCTGTGTCCTACTACAAGGCGAACCGAAAGGGTATGCCCCCGGAGCTTGCCGAGCAGCTGCCGAGAGTGAAGGAGCTCCTTACTCTTATGGGCGTAAAGGTAGTTGAGTGTGAGGGCTATGAGGCTGACGACGTTCTCGGCACGCTCTCAAAGCTCTGCTCTGACAGCGGAAACGAGTGCTTCGTACTGACCGGTGACCGTGACAGTTTGCAGCTAATCGACGACAAAGTGACTGTTGTGCTTGCCACAAACAAGGAGAATATATACTACACTCCTCAGCGGTTTACTGAGGATTACGGCTTCGAGCCGATAAAGCTCATAGACCTGAAAGCACTTATGGGCGACAGCTCCGACAATATTCCCGGAGTTGCGGGAATAGGTGAAAAAACAGCTTCCGCTCTCATAAAGGAGTACGGCTGCATAGAGACGCTCTATGAAAAATACGAGGAGTCGGGGCTCACAAAGGGAGTCAAAGCAAAGCTTGCGGCAGGCGTTGATTCCGCAAAGGAGAGCAAATGGCTTGCGACTATAGTCCGTGACGCTCCCATAGAGACAGACCTTGAAAGCTACAGACCCGGTGCTCTCGACAGAGGCGCTATAGGACGTATGCTTACGGAGCTGGAAATGTTCAAGCTCCTTGACAAGCTTGGTATAAACGCTGCGGAGAGCACAAATTCGGCTCCGGAGACAAAGGCTGAGGAGGCTCCTGTCATTGACGCAGAGATAAGTGAACTGACAGCTGATATCATCGGAAAAATAAAAAAATGCGAGTATCTTTTCCGTGATGATAATCTCTCTGTACGCAGCGGTGACAAGGTCTATACCACCGGGAACGAGGATATCATAAAAGCGTTTTTCGGCTCGGACTGCGAAAAGTCCACTGACGACGCAAAGGCTCATTACCGCTGGGCAATGGCTCACGGAGGCGAGCTGAAAAATCTTAAAAACGACGCGGCTATCTGCGGATATCTGCTGAATACATCAGCTTCCGACTACGCTGTGTACAAGCTCTGCGCCGAGTACGGCGTTCACTTCTACAGCGAAAACGGTGACCTTGCGGAGCTTCTTTCGCTCCGTGGGCTTATTGAAAAGCTCCGCGCCGAGATAGAGTCCGAGGGCATGACAGAGCTTCTTGAAAAGGTGGAGCTGCCGCTTACAGAGGTGCTTGCATCAATGGAGGACGCAGGCGTTCTCATTGACAAAAAGGGCGTTGAGGACTTCGGCGTGTTACTTTCGGAAATGACAGAGGAAACTCAGCAGATGATATACGACGAGGCAGGGCACGAGTTCAATATATCCTCGCCCAAGCAGCTGGGAACGGTACTCTTTGAGGAAATGGGGCTGCCTGCAAAGAAGAAGACAAAGAGCGGATATTCCACCAATGCGGAGGTGCTGGAGGAGCTGCGCAACTATGCTCCCATAGTTGACAACGTGCTGAAATACAGGCAGTACACAAAGCTTAATTCCACTTACGTTGTGGGACTTCTTGACAAGATAGCTCCCGACGGACGTATCCATACATGGTTCAGACAGACGGAGACAAGAACGGGACGTATCAGCTCCACGGAGCCGAATATGCAGAATATCCCTGTCCGTACCGAGCTTGGCGCACAGATGAGAAAGTTCTTCACCGCCGGCGAGGGAAAGGTGCTTATCGACGCGGATTACAGCCAGATAGAGCTGAGAGTTATGGCTCACCTCTGCGGCGATGAGAATATGACGGAGGCGTTCACTTCGGGAGAGGATATACACACCTCAACTGCGGCTCAGGTCTTTGATATGCCCCTGTTCATGGTCACTCCTGAGATGAGAAGTGCCGCAAAGGCTGTAAACTTCGGCATAATCTACGGCATAGGAGCATTCTCTCTCGCAAAGGATATCGGTACTTCCGTTGCCAAGGCAAAGAAGTACATCGCGGACTACCTTGCAAAGTATCCCAAGGTAAACGAGTTCATGGAGAACACGGTGGACAGCGCCTTCAGGGACGGCTATGTCACCACTATGTTCGGCAGAAAGCGCCGTATCCCGGAGCTTTCCTCTTCAAACAAGGTATTGCAGGCGGCAGGCAAGCGTATCGCTATGAACACTCCCGTGCAGGGAACTGCGGCAGACCTTATAAAGATAGCAATGATAAATGTTTATAACCGCCTCAAAACGGAAAAGCTCAGCGCAAAGCTGATATTGCAGGTACACGACGAGCTCATCATCGAGTCGGATACAGCCTGTGCTGACAGGTGCGCGGAGCTTCTCAAAGAGGAGATGCAGGGCGTTTACGATATGAAGGTGCCACTTGCAGTCGACGTTCATCAGGGCAGATCATGGTACGACGCCAAAGGTTAATTCGGAATGCGTAATTTGGAATTATTTTGTCCGTTTGCTCGTACAAATTATGAATGACACATTGTAGGAAACGCCGTTTCGGCGTTCCGCAAATAACGTAAAACATAACATGAACGCTTTGTAGGGGCGGATATTATCCGCCCGTAAGTTGAGAGTTGAGAATTTAAATGCAGTTTATAATAAAAAGACTCAGTTCCAATATTTCTGAGCTTGTTTTTGAAGATTTGTCCGCTCTTGACAGGCTTTGTATCGGTGCGGACGGCTGGTCTGCGGAGGACTTCCGCTCAGAAGCTGAAAAGGACGGCGGAATAGTCCTTGCCGCTTACGACGGGGACTGTCTTGCCGGTATGATAGCAGGATTTACAGCTGCGGATACGGGAGAGATACTCACTGTGGCGACTGCTCCTGAGTATCGCAGACAGGGCGTTGGAAGAATGCTTATGGAAGCTTTTCTTGAAGCCATACCGGAGGGCGTGGAGACTATAGCACTTGAAGTAAGGCAGTCAAATACTGCCGCTATTGCTCTTTATAAGAGCTTCGGCTTTGATAGGGCAGGAGTGCGGAAAAGATTTTACCATGACCCGGTCGAGGACGCGGACGTTATGGTTCTTGATAGAACTAAGAAATAAGTGTAGGGGCGAACAGTGTTCGCCCGTGTATGCCGCAACAATGTGTAGGGACGACCATTGGTCGTCCGTGTTGTGGTTTATATTGTATGTTTGCGGGCGCCCACTGGGCGTCCCTACAAAAGTAAATATAAACGAAAGAAGATTTAGTATGCTTATACTCGGAATAGAAAGCTCCTGCGACGAGACCGCCGCAAGCGTGGTAAAGGACTGCCGGACAATACTTTCCTCAGTCGTATCCACACAGATAGAGGAGCATAAAAAGTACGGCGGAGTAGTGCCGGAGATAGCCTCACGGAGACACTGTGAGAATATTCTCGGCGTTGTAAGTCAGGCTCTTGACGAGGCTCAGGTGAAGCTCTCAGACCTCGACGGAATAGCCGTGACATACGCTCCCGGACTTATAGGAGCTCTCCTTGTGGGAGTGAGCTTCGCAAAGGCTCTTGCCATGTCCTCAGGAAAGCCGCTCATACCGGTACATCACATAGCGGGTCATATTGCAACGAACTACCTGACATTCACGGAGCTTGAACCGCCTTACCTCTGTCTTGTGGCAAGCGGCGGTCACAGCCATATAATAGA
>Ga0265298_10010030_pt1 | contig 11235 bp, 6 predicted proteins | sample AusTroGonzalo_MG_3_FD_193486 | JGI IMG/M metagenome (GOLD analysis project Ga0265298, IMG submission 193486) | Bovine rumen microbial communities from tropical cattle in Woodstock, Queensland, Australia - Gonzalo_01 | ecosystem: Host-associated > Mammals > Digestive system > Stomach > Rumen ...
CTTTAAATATATCAATCTTTGTATTGTCATTTCTATTTATTCTTTTATAATTATTCAAAGAATCAACATCTAAAACACGATTTTTCAAATAATCAGTAGATACAAAATCACCTGTAAAATCATATCCACAACCTAAAATTGAAAATGCTTTTTCATCATTTTTTACAACTCTCTGAGATCCAAACGTTTTACTTTTCTCTACACTCGGAAGAACATATACGGGATCTTGATCTACTGAGGCTGTTCTTACAGTTTTTACAACAATATCAAATGCAATTCGTCCCTGTACACCAATATTACCAGCCTTAACCAATTCACTTCCACCATCATCAATTTTAAACAACAAATCACCTACAGGAATCCAAGATTGAGCCTTAGTCACATTTGGATAATTACTCGGAGAAACCTTGTACCACCCATGTTTTTCCCCTTTATAAAAATTCTGATACACAGCTTTTTGTGGAGTTGTAGCAAAGTCCCAACTTACAGTTTCTTGCACATCTCCCTTTCTTTGTTTTTTACAAACTCACTTAAATCAACATCCTGCGTAGTTGTAAAATACAACTTATCACGTTTGGGTTTCTTATTGTCAGCCCATCGAGGCTCCCAAACGTAATACGTGACGGTCAATCGAGCAGTTTTTTCAGAAAATTTAGTAAGCGAAGCTTCTAATTTAGCATACGTCGTAGAATCGCTCCCCGTAGAAATATCACCATCTCCAAATTTTTCATCATATTTTTTCACAATCGGTTTTTTGGCAATACCTGTAAAATGAAAATCTGATTCCTGAATAATAGCGGTTGTACGATTTCCTCGAAAATCAAACGGTTTAACAATTCGTATTTTAGAAAGAGAAGTAGAATTCGTTGTAGTCATCTTTTTTTCCTTTTGTTGAATTTATATAAAAACATCTTTTTTACTTAAAAAAGAAAAGCGTTTATAAAAAAAAGTACATTACATAATTAATTATTTTGTAAAAAAATAATCACAAATAATTCATTTTCTTAACAATACAGAACAGCATCAAAAAGCCTATTCAAAAGTCATTGTGATTTCAAAAAAAGGACCGCATCCAAGCGAGTCATCGCCCCAATGCTCCTCAGATCCAGCAAATAGTTGTATACCAACATCCGCAACCCCAGCAACAAGGCGTCCAACGCCACTGCATCTCCACGTTCCACGGAGAATGTCATCGCACTCCTCTCGACTTAAATTAACATCCTTAACACACCCCTTTCGCACATAAAGAGCATCATGAATGAAAGAAGCAGCATTGTAGACATCATCCCCAATCTTCACATCAGGCAAAAATTTTTGAGCAAATGAAGGTGATGAAGTTCCATCAGACTTGAATCCTTTTTTAAAAACACAAACCATCTCAAAAGAATGATCCGAGCCATCAAACGCAAAATGACGGATTCCATTCAAACGGATTGACGCATCATTAAGAAGAATAAAGCCGCAACCATCAGAATTTTTTTCAAAGGAAAAACGCTCTTCAACAACAGCATCATTCACAGTAATCGAATCGCGGTCCTCTTTTTTGAAAATTTTTTTGAAGAAATCAATCAATGTTTTAAAAATGTTCATAATGCCCTCGTAGAAAAAACAGAAAGCTACCGTTTTCTTTCGAAAACGGAGCTTACAAAAGCGCCTTTCAGCAACTAAGCCTTAAGCAAAATAGCCGAATAAGACATTTTTTGGAATTCATCGTAAGATACTGTAATACGATAAAGTTTACCCCAAGAATGCAGATCAAACGTTACACCACTTGTTGTTTTTTGGATACCCAAAACAACAACCCAATGCAAATCAGTTATGCCCGCATGGCTATAGCTTTCATTCTCGCCATTTCTTAAATTTTTCAAAACGGTAGCGTGCATGCACCAAAAAACTGTACCTGACTTTTTCAGATAATTGATCCATTCTTTGAGATTATCCTTAGCATAGCCAACCGTAATCCAACTTGTCAAGCCTTGTTTTTTCACGTCCTTTGAGCCAAACAAGAACTTAACATCGCTGAACATTTCATTCGGCCTTGTATGCGTTGTCACGCAACTTGATCCGAAATCGACATCGGAAATAGCTTCTTTTTGGGCCAACGACGCTTGGAACATCCAGCATACTCCAGCAACCACGCTCGGATAACACTTATAAAGAGACTTAACCTTACTATTATCCTTCAGGGTTCTCAATCTTTCAGGGACTCTGTACGTCAACAAAGTTCCATATTCATACAACGTTGTAGTAACATCAACGAATGTATTCATATTGTATTTGGCCAAATAGAACATGGCAGCAACCGGTCCACAAATTGAAAAGCCTGAACCCTGATCAACACCTGTAAAATAATCAGTCCTATTACTATTACCATCGCAAACTCGAAATACAGTGTACTTTTTCGAAGTTCCAAAATAATAATTAACAATTTGTTTCAGACCTTCTGCAATATCCTTCTTGGAAATTCCTGTCCACGCACTCGATGTTCTGCGATTGCTCCAGTCTTCAATTTTACTTAAAAGACTTTCTTGCGTATTCGGATCTTTAGGTTTATCCGGAGTTACACTGGTCGGGGCTACCGTAACCTTTATTTTCTTATCACCTTCATCCTTAGCAAGCCATCGATTAAGAGCAAAATACCACTGTTTGCCAGTAGCCGTATTTGTAATCTGAACACTGTTCACATACCATCCAGAACCAGCGCCCTTATCATCATGACCAATAGTTATTTTTTTTATATCGCCAAGGTCTGTAGAGGATGTGACTACAATAACATTCACATCGCCTTTTTCAAAATCATTAGAATCATTTGGATCGTTCAAATTCTTCCATGTTTTCGAACCATTTGTACCTTCCGCAGTAAGGAATACGTTCGCATCGGTTCCTGCATTTTTTACGGAACCAGTCACGATTTTAATTGAATAAGTTGCCATTTTATCACCTCATTTTTTGATTTTGTAAAAAAAGGAGTTCCCACCAAATGCAGGAACCCCTCCATTGATTGTTTAGATTTTACGGTAATGCTTGAAATAAAGGTCGTCATCACCTCGACCAGCATTATCAAGCATAATAGCATGGAGCTGCCCCCTAATATTCGGAGCTCTACCATTATCCAAATCCCAGTATGTTATACCTTCAGGTTCCTCACCATAGGTATTAAACTGGAATCTGAATGCGTGGCTCTGATTTGAACGAGCCCTAACTTTTGCATAAACAACCTTGTTGGGATTATACGTAAGAGTAGGAATTTCAAATACGGTAATACCCCCCTTTCTGTTACTATGTTCATTCTTGTAATACCCATTGCAGAGATGCAAATTATTGTTATTATCAAAGCATCCACCCTGCATGCATTCTCGCTTTACATATTCATCGCCTTCTTCGTCAATGAGATTGACCTGAGCGTAAATTTTCAAGAAATCGCCCCTACCAGCACGAATTGCAGCAAGATCAATCGAATAAACATACATCGGCTTATCACTTTGAATATAGCCATTCGATGTAAACAACAAACCATTATTTGGATTAATCGCAAGCCAGCCAATATCGGAGAAATAGCTTCCATTCGGAAGTTTCATTTCATTAACAGCAAGCGGTTTATGAATATCACTGGTTGCGAAAGCAACAATATACGGTTTACCATTATCTGTAACAGGCACAAACAAATATCCATTATAGCAGTCAATATCACCAAGATGATAGCCATAATGATGTTTGTAGATACTGCGAGACGGATCCTCGCTACTGCAGGATCTATTCAAATCATGAGATACCGGGAACTTCCAAATATTACCATTTTGTGTAAAGTACCAGTTCGAATCATCATGGCAAACGCCATTCATTTCTTCGCTCCAGCCATTTTCTCGATCCTTCGGATACTGTCCAAGATAATCATAATGAGGCATATCCTTGCCGACAGATACGGTTCTTTCGATTTGCTTATCATCCTTATCCTTAGACAACCAGCGATATACCGGGAAGCACCAGACCTTACCAGTTCTGAGGTTTTGAATCTTAACACCATCTACAAACCACGCAGCGCCCTTTCCAGAATTGTCATGACCAATGGTAATCCTTGAAATATCGCCAATATCGCATCCACACGTATAGGTGACTCGATTCACGTCACCTGCTTCAAAGTCATCACTATCATCAGGATCATTGATATTAGTCAAGCTGAAAGAGCCATTCGAGCCAAACGCCTTAAGATAAACCCTAGCATCAGTTCCAGCCCCATCAGCGGCCTCACCCGTAAAAATGGTGATTCGATAATCAGTTACCTGCGTTACGCTACTCGGAGTAAAGGAGGCATAAAGCTTACGATCAGCCTCATCCTTGGCAAGCCAGCGATTAGTAAGGAAGGTCCACATTTTGCTTGTTGCGAGATTGGTGATCTGGACAGAACTCACGAACCACCCAGCATGACCATTCTTATTATCATGACCAATGGTAATTCTCTTGATATCTCCAAGATCATAATTTGCGGAAACGGTAATGGTGTTTACATCACCCTTTTCAAAATCATCTTTATCATTTGGATCATTAAGATTATTCCACGTCCAAGTACCATTCGTACCTTCAGCAGTAAGATACACATGAGCGTCAGTACCTGCATCCTTCATGGAGCCCGTAACAATTCTAATTCTATATGATGTTGCCATATAATTATTCCTTTTTGTTTTTATTGTTAGCATATAAGCAATACCATTTTCTTTCAACAGTATTACCAAAGCATTACGAATATACGTCAAAAGAGATGTTGATAGATTTTTTCGCACGTAAACTTTCAAGCTCCAATTCCAAGCACCACAAGCAAAAATCAAAACACGAAATCAATTCAAAGTAATGATTAATTTATTTAAATAAACAAAATAACATAAAATTTATCAACAACTACAAATCTTTTTCAAAAGCGTATAAAATCAAGGATTCTACAAAAATTTCATAGATTCTATTCACATTTTAAAATCAAGAAAAAGGAGCTCGAATATATTTTCAGTCTTAAAAAAGCGAAAAATGAAAAAAGTATTTTACTACTCACATTTTACATTTTCATAAATTTTTCTTTTTTGCGTACTCAAATATCGAATAAAATAGTCAAGTCATTTTGTTTAAAATTTCAACAAACAATTTAATTTTTATTACTCAATCAAAGATTCAATTACAAAATTTATCAACGTAAACAAGCAAACAGATCAAAAATCGATTTTTCACACGAAACATTTTACAATAGAAACAAAGTAAATTCAAGAAAATAAAAATCAAAAATAATCAGCAAAAATTTTTATTTTAGATTCATTTTCACAAAGAATTCCATTGAAAAAAGTATTTTACACGTATTCTCATTACTAACAGCAATTTCAAACATTTTTTGTTCTCAATTTTTATCCAAAGCAAACAAACAAAATCAGTATATACAAGAAAATACAAACAATATTTGTTCTCAAAAAATTTATACAAAACAACTTATCCGTAAACAGATTAAGGTATCACCAGTACATTTTGTAAAGAAAAAGTTATTCTAAAGATGTATCATACTCGTATCATATCGAATTATATTGCATACAAAACTGCTTTTCGTAACAAGAAAAACAGAATCTCGATACACCCAAAAACTTTTAAAGAAGGACAAAATAATGGCTGAAGATCAAAAGCTCTCTCAGAACCAAGACCAATTTGCAGCGACTTTTTATGACGAAGTCAACAAAGTCATCGGCGGAACAAACCCCAACGAAAAGCTCTGCTTGCTTTTGCCCGGCATCACGCTTTTAAAAAGTGATTTTTCGTACGATTACCAAAACAACGCCCCAAAGGGTCCCGTAATTGAAGCAAACGAATCTCGTTTAGCAAACAAGCTTTACGATCCGTTTGACATGGTTCTTTCTGACAATGGTAAAACTTTAGAGCACCAATACAAATCAGCTCTTGACGCACTCACCCCAAGATTGAACCCAATCATCGCCAAAGCAAAGAATCAGCTTAGAGACCTTTTGCTCAAGAATTATCCTTACAAGTTCGAAGGCGATGAACCCGGGAAAAAATACACATTCCAGGAAGTGTTCTTCCGCCTTTACGACAAGTATGTTGAAAAGCTCAGCGCATGGTCTCGCGACTGTCAAAATGAACGTGACAACATAACCAATAGGATTAAAAACGAAGCCGGGCTTTCGCTCGCCGAAAAGAACCAGAAAATCGAAAACGAATACCTCATTTGGTACGAGAACAATGCAAACGCTAGACTCACAGAAATCAACGAAAAGATGTCTGCAGTTTTGTCCGTATTCTCCGCCAACGATATGAAAATCATCGAAGGCATTCTTGATAGCGGTTCTGGTGCAGAACTTCAAGAAGCCCGCCAAACAATGAACAACTTCCGTAAGCTCAGTCCCAACGGCGGCTACATTTACCCGGTAAAGTTTAATCCTACAAATTGGTTCGATTATCTCGACACATCCTTTACACCCGTAGATCTTTTAAGTTCTCCGGCAACATTGCTCGACGAATTGGAACTGTACTACACAAGAAGAAGTTCCTTGCAAGCAAAAATTGAAGCTTTAGGCAAATCCATTCCGACAAAGGATGCGTTAACAGAACAACAAAACAAAGTCAATAGCACAAAAGAAGCTTTTGACACAGCAGACAAGAATTTACAGGATTCCATGGACAACGGATTCTCGGATTTTGCCAAATTCGTTGCCAAGGCCGTTTGCGCAGCCTGCGTTCCGACAGATGCCGCAACAGGAACCGTTGACACCAGCAACGACGAAAACGCAAAGAAAGTCCTTGGAAAAGCACTCAACGACACAGCCAATAAAGAAGACGAAAATGGAGATAGCTCCAAAAAATCTGCACCTGGAGTCAACATTGGTGAACTTGTAGAGCAAGGCATTGACACAATTTTCAGCGCAGGTACAAAGGTCAACGCAGCTCAATCGGCCTACTTGAATGCGATGGAATCTTACATGTCCGCATTGGGCACATTCATCAAGTCCAAGAACCTCACACAGCAACAGGCTTTGCTCGACGCTCTGCAAAATCAATACAATGAAATCAATAGAAAAATAGACCTTTTAAACACAAAGTTGAACCTTGCAGGTTCCATCGAAGGTTCTGAGAGCTCTTCTACAACGCCTCCAACGGTTCCTGACGGATTTACGCAGCTCACAATCATCCACAACGTATCAAAGAGCTCCACATCAACGCATCAGGAAACCCAAGTCAAGACAAAGACCACAACAAAGGGCTTCTGGATTTTCAAGAAAAAGCAAAAGAAGACTACAGCAACTTCCTCTTTTGAAGAAGTTTGCGAATCCTCGGGTACCGAAATTCGAATCGGTATGAACATAGCCAAAGTCACCATTGAACGCGAATGGTTCAATCCAGGCGTATTCGCATTGACTGGCGAAATGTACAATGTCGCAACAAAGAACACAGGAACAGGAACTCTTTGCATCGCTCACGGCCCTGACAGCGCCCCAGAAGAGATGAACGAAGATATCTTCCCGTGCTACCCGACAGCATTTGTTATCGCACGTGACGTGACCATCAAGATTACGACAACTTCTTCGACCACGTCTACCAAGATGTCATCAGCATCAAGCGAAGCTTCTAAATCAAAGGGATTCTTCGTATTCAACGCGGGCAACGGAAACAGCTCTTCTTCATCCGACAGCTCCACGTCGACCATGTCTGACGACAAGTCCATTACGATGCGATTCGCAAATCCACAAATCATCGGTATTTGCCAGCACTACCTGCCGAAGGACGAAAGTACAGCATATCCTGCTACCGAAAGCGGCGACGATACAATTATCGCTTTCGTTAACGCCTACAAGGAACTAATCGACCAGAAGCTCAAAGAAGAAGCCTAATCATTGTAAGCGCAAAAATAAAACACAAGGAGAAACGGGGAAATCCCGTTTTTCCTTGTGTCCATTTAAATTATGAGATTGGACAATGGCCGCTAAGACTAAGAAAAAGCAAAAAAAGAAAGCTCAGAAAATAAAAATAACAAAACAAGTAACGCCACTAGTTAAGGCTGAGGAAACCGTACAAACCAACGGTAACGACAATTCCTTTGCAACGATGATATACAACGAAATATCATCAGCCATCGGCGGGCACAACGAAAATCAATTTTTGTGTTTACAAATTCCAGGTACAACCATTGTTGCAAACGATTACAAATACAACTACGATAACGGCGAACCCAAGCCACCAATGGTCGAAGCAAACGAATCACGTCTTGCAAACAAGATGTTCGATCCTTGCAGAATAACGGGAACCGACAACGGGTTCTCGCTGCCATATCAATACAAATCGGCACTAGACATGCTAACGCCAAAGCTCAACAAGAGCATTGCCGATTACAAGAACAAATTACGAGAACTTTTGCTTAGCGAATACCCTTACGATTTCGGGAAAGGCATCGAAAAGGGGTACACTCTACAAGAAGTTTATTTCAAGCTTTTTGAGGACTATATTGCAGAACTCGAAGCTTGGGCTAATTTAAAGAATCAAAAGAAAATAGAATTTAAGGGCCGCTTGTCAGAGAAAGACCGTGGCAAGAGCGCCTATTTGGAATGGTACGAAAACGAAGCCGAAAAGCATTTAAACATCATCAACGAAAAGAAAGCCAAGATATTGTCGGTTTTATCTCCAAACGACATGAAAATTTTGGAAGGCGTTCTAGATAGTGGAACAGGAGCTGAATTACAAGAAGCCCGTCAAGCCTTAAACGGGGTCAGAAAAATCACGCCAAATGGTTCTTACGTTTATCCCGTACATTTAAATCCGCCAAATTGGTTTGAAATGCTCGGGACATCATTTACGCCATCAGACATGGCAAGGAGCACAGAGGCAATTGCTTCCGAAATACAGACTTATTCCATTCGCAGGATGCAATTGTACTCCTATATCGAGGATATTGCAGCTCTGATTTCGAGCGACCAAATCAAGCCATATCTAAAAAAAGTCGATATGGTAAAGAAGCAAATGGAACGTTCTTTGACCCAGGCATCTACCGTGTATGGCGATCAGGTACGTGATTTTGCTGTTAAGTCACCATTTGCAGATATCAAGCCGTACTTAAAGCGAAGCGTTTCTATGCAACTAGTGCAGAGACTTTCGCAAAACGCAAGATTACAGGAACAAAGTAAATTAAGCGATGCCCAGCTCGCTGTAAAGATCAACAGAGACATAACAACAAACATCAACCAAAGAAACAGATACGTTACCGCCATTAAAGAACTGGAAAAAAGCATCAGAAACGAAATTAAAGAAAAAAAATTAGACCATATTCAAAATCATCTTGACCCTATTACAGATCAAATTAAGATTTTCGACGAGAAAATCACTGAGCTACAAAAGCAGTTGTCGCTTTCATCAAGCATTGAATCAAATACCAGAAATTTGCCACTTTCCACCTCGGTTGTCCCCAAGGGATTCACAAACATCGTCATAGATTCTAGTATGGAATCCCTAGAACAGCAAACATCATACACCGTATCAAACAGTACGTACAAGCAGGGTTCCCAATATCTATTCAACAACATTTCCTCGACAAGCAGTTCTAACGCTTTCAGTAGCGAACTTTTCAAGAAATGCAAAATCCATATTGGAATGAACATCGCAAAAATCGGTATTGAGCGAGAATGGTTCAACCCAGGCGTATTTGCATTGACAAAGGATATGCTCAAGTTGGGATCGGCAATGATATCCCCAAAATCTGACAGCTATGATGGCATCACGGAAGAGCGCTTAAAAGACATGAGAAATTGCATTTTTCCGTGCTATCCAGTTGCCATGGTGATTGCCCGCGATATTACAATCACATTTGAATTCACAGGCAAAGAAAAGAAGGACATCATGGATGAATATCGCGCCATCGAAAAGCAAGCCTCTTCGGGACGCGGGTTCCTGATTTTCCAAAACGCATCAGAGAATTCTTTTTCGCAGCAAACAAACACAAGCACCTGGATTCACGAAAATACGGTCACAGTAAGAATTGATTCCACGCAATTGATTGGCTACTTCCTTGAAGCAACACGTGCCGACCAGAGCGAGCCATTTGAATCCATGTCCGAAGAAACGCGCAACGCTCAACAGGTATCTTCCATTTCTGAATTTGTAGAGGCATACAAGGCAATCCTTAAAGAAAAGGCAAAATACTTAGAAAATGTAGAACGCCCTTACGAAAGCGAACCCACTCCCACCGAAGATGTTTCTCAAACAGAAGAAATTACACAAGAAGATGTTTCTACAGAAACAGAAGAAAATACCACCGAACCATTAGTTTGATTCTCTCCTTTCCATTAACACGCAAAACAAACATCCAAAACATAAGCCTAGTCCCGCAAGGGGCTAGGCTTTCTAGATTCTGAAATTTCAATCAGGACGACAAATCAAGTAGACTGCGCGACTTTTTCCGGCGCATTTTCCTTTGCATTCCCCGCTGCATTTTCAGCAGTCTCGCCCGCTTCCGGCGTAACTCTTGTGCGGGCGTCGTACAATGCCTTGGAGATATGCGTGAAGGCTTCAACAACAACAGGGTCAAAGTGCTTGCCCGCCCCTTCGGTGATAATCGACATAGCCTTTTCGTACGGGAATCCCTTCTTGTACACGCGTTCGGCGATGAGGGCGTCAAAGACGTCGGCAACGGCCATGATTCGCGCGGAGAGTGGGATTTCTTCGCCCTTGAGGTGTTCGGGGTAGCCCGAGCCGTCCCATTTTTCGTGGTGGTAGCTTGCCATTTCGATAGATTCGTTAAGGTAGCCGGCATCGAACGTGTCGCCAGCATCGTGAACAATCTTCTTGAGAATTCGTCCACCTTCTGTCGTGTGGCTCTTCATGATGGCAAATTCTTCGTCGGTGAGCTTGCCGTTCTTGTTCAGAATCAGGTCCGAAACTGCAATTTTACCGATATCGTGAAGCGGCGCAGCCTGCTTGAGCTTGCTGATATAGCCATCGTTCAAGACGCCCTTGAACTTGCCTTCAGCACGCAATTCCTTCGCAATTGCCTCGACATATTCAGCGGTCTTTTTGATGTGGTCACCAGTGTTCTTGTCGCGCGCTTCAACGAGTTCCGCGAATTCCGTAATCATCACGTTCTGCATTTTCTGGATTCTAAGAACCTGATCGCGCACCTGTTCAATAAAGCTCTGGGTGTCCTCGGTCATCGAATTGAAATGGTCATACAGCTGGCCGATTTCATCACTTGTATTCCTCTTGAGGTCC
>Ga0265298_10010031_pt1 | contig 11233 bp, 5 predicted proteins | sample AusTroGonzalo_MG_3_FD_193486 | JGI IMG/M metagenome (GOLD analysis project Ga0265298, IMG submission 193486) | Bovine rumen microbial communities from tropical cattle in Woodstock, Queensland, Australia - Gonzalo_01 | ecosystem: Host-associated > Mammals > Digestive system > Stomach > Rumen ...
ATGGCAAGTAAGCAGGGTTCCCCCCCCAGTAATGAACTAGGGATAAAGGAATCAGTTGTTTTACTAGAGGAATTCGATTGCCCGGTGAGGAAGAACCACGATGAAAACTAGAGATGACTACGAAAGGTTTCTGGCAGATGTGAGGAAGACGACAGGCATTGAGGCACTGGTGCCAGATGAGACGGGCCTTGTGTCTGTCCGTGTCCAGGACGAGTTCAATGTAAACTTGCAGTTCGTCGAGGCTACAGGCAAAATCCTGTGTTTCATTGAGGTCGCGGAGTTGCCGAAGGATGCCGGACGCGGAGTTTATCGCGAATTGCTTGCCGCCGGACTTTTCGGCAAGGAGACGGCTGGTGGGTATTTCGCTCTGGAGCCTAACACAGAAATCGTCGTTTACAACTATTACTTCGATCTTGAAACAGCGGAATTGGATGTCGATGACTTTGTGTCCACCCTGGAAAAGATTCTTCAGCTTTGCGATCTCTGGTCAGGACGCCTGAAGGACATACTTGCGGAGAATAACAATATGGATTCGTTCTTCTCTGAATCACATATCCAGATCCATCCGTGAGGCTAATATGTCCCTGACTATTGAATCGTTCCGAAACATCGCGGATTCCGCCTGGCTTTCGTCGCGTGACATCAAGGTAAACATCGATGGCAATCAGGCAACCGCACGTCTCGGCAATTTTATTTTCTCGCAGGGAAACAAGACAAATGACGCGACGATGGCCGCCTTCAAGTCTGCCCTGGAGAACGAATATGGCATATTCGGCACCCATGCGTTCGACACCGTTGTCGGCGCCAGGGCTCAACTGCACAAGTCTCTAAGGGTTTCGGACGTAAAGGCGACGCTTTCAAGGCTTGATGCGGTCAAGATGAACTATTACAAAGGCGAGTTGTCTCGCCAGCTTGACACCAGCCCGAAATTCCGCGAACTTTCCGAGGGATTGCGAAAGCTGGTACGCACCGCCATCAGCGCCAATCCTGCCAGTGCTTCTCTTAAGGATTGCACATCGCCTGCGGATCTCGCACAAATGGCTTCCGCAAGAATTGACGAAGCCATCCAGAACGCGAAGGATTATGTGGCTGACAAAAAGAACCTCAATCCCAACTATGAAGTTTCGGTCGAGGCAAAGCCTCTTTCAGGGCGTCGAATGGTGGAGAAAGAAGCGAAGAGCAATGAGCCGACAGGTCTCAGGAACCTCAAGAGCGTCTTCGAGAAAGGCACGACATCCATCGAAGACCAGATTAAACGAGGCAATCTGGGCACGGGTATGCGCATAAATCGTTCGAATACCCATCCGGTGCTGCTGGACAAGCTCAAGACGAATGGCGTGGAGCCTGGCTTCATTTACCGCAATGACTGGTCGAAGGATGACACGCATGGCTATATGGCGAACATCAACTCGCCAGAAAGTCTAGCTGCGCTGGAAGAGCTCAAAAAGAACAATTCCACGCTGGCGAAAGCATGCGTCGGCAAAGATATCAGAACGCAGATTCTGCTTGCTGGACGCGCTCATCCCGCTGCAATGGCGGCGGCATCTGAACTGGTCATAGAACGGGCGCTGGGCGCCCCGAATGCCGACGACACGGCGCAGATCCGCGCGCTTCGAAAGGCTCTTTCGGAAAAACTCCCGCCAGAGACGCTTTCCCGTCTGTCAGGCGCGGTCTCCAGTCCGGACAACCAGAACCTTCTCGCCACGGTGAAAAAGGACTTCTTTGTTGAAATTCGCGACGCTGTGATGAATATAGGCCCCAAAAATGCCGATGATTCAAAAAATGCCATCTATGAGGCATCTTCCGTGTTCCGGCACTTCAACGAGCGCGGCATCGTGAAACTCGACTACAACGAAGGCTCGAAGTTCTCCACAGGCGACAGCGCCCACGCGGGAACCTTCATGCGTCCTGAACGCATCATCGCCGGGCGCGGCAGCATAAAGGGGCAGATTTATCGCTTCCAGACACGAACCACCGCAGACAACGCATCCTCCGGAGCTGTCACGGAAGCACTTGCCAACGACCTGACGCGCCTCGCGGGAGTTCCTTCGCAGGAGCTTGAAATCGTGCGAGGGCAATATTCTGACGGTCATCCCAAGATCATGCTCTCCGCCAAATTTGCCACGGGCTACAAGGACATGGAGATAGGCATGCTAAAGGACGGACGCGTCATTCCGCCCAAAGATGCACCGCAGAATCTTGAAATGGAGCCGCTAGGCAAATACAAGGCGTTCTTCCTGGTCACGGCCGATCGGGACGGCGTCGGCTCGCGTGGTCAGAACAAGGGCTTTATAGACGGCAAGTTCTTCGCCATCGACCCTGGCCACTCTCTGGAAGGCAACGGCAAGTATCTGGAGATTTCCGACGATCTTTCCTTCAAGGACACGTATGGATTCAGCACCAAGCCGCGCTTCAAAAATTTCTCCGTATTCGATGACGATACGCGTTTCGCCAAATTTTCGGGCATATTGGATTTGCGCGAAAAAGCCAAGTCGGGCGTATTTGATCAGCTCTTCCGCGACTACAAGGAGGCGTTCAATCCTAACGAGAAGGACCTCAAGCCAGAGGAGAAAGCGCTCAGGGAGAAGATCATCGCCGACATCAACAAGAAGCAGACCGAATTCAATGAATCGCTAGCCAAAGTGTTGAAGGTCGGGGCGATGCAGCTCGAACTTTACGACGCCTTGGAGGGGGCGCCACAGGCCGTGAAGCAAGGCGCCATAGAGAATCTTTCCAACCTGGAGAAGCTCTGCTCGCCAACCACTTGGGTCAGCAAGAACGGTCAAGTGGCTTTGAAGCACTTGGAAGTCATTCCTGAATCGCGCATAAAATGGAGCGCCGGGCTGGAAGGAAACAACATCGTATATCATTGCGACAGGCGCCTTGCACCGCAGGTTTTGTCCCTGCTCGACTCGTTTGCAAAGTCTGGCGGTGCGACCTTGGATACCGACGCGATGGGCGTTACGCGCCTCGTGGTGCCGAAGGAAAACGCGGAGCGGTTCTTCGCAGCCTTCACAGAAGAGAAAGTCCAGCAACTTACGCACCCCGAGGAGTTCCAGGCGAGGAAGGAGGAACACGGCGATGCGCTCAAGACGGCGAAGATATACCGTCCCGACACGCCGCCGCCAATGCGCCCGGAAACAGGAAAGCCCCTGGAGGCATCACAACTACCAGATGAACTCGACCTGCCTGTTGACGGAGTGGTCGTGAAACTTCCCAAACTGCATTTCCAGGACATGGCGACGACGAAATCGGACATACCGCGTCCCAACAGCATTGGCGAACTTCGAGAGATGATTGGTGCCAGAATCAACCGTGGCAACGAAATCCTCCGCGCTCTTCTTTCTGGCAACGTTTCACGCTTCGAGGCGACCACGGAAAACGCCGCCGCGCTCACCATAGCCCTGCATGTCGCCGCACTCAAGAAAGGCGAATTCATGTATCGCGGATCGTTTTCCGTCGCCGACCCGAATGGGCATATCGCCCGCTGGCTGGACTCTAATCCAGAAATCTACCAGCGCACATCAACCCATGCGACGCCATACCAGGAGATGTGGGTGGACGGACATCTTAACATGCCTCGTGGGCTGGATGTCCCGACTGGCATGGGAGGACTCTTCAATGGAATGCGTACATTCCATTATTTCTCGCTCCCAGACACAAATCATCTCCAGGACGCAGGCGGCTCGGGTCCGAATCGCCGAATCTTCATCAAGTGCGAGACCTACGGTATCTTCTGTTCAACCGCGCATTTCCATCCTTTCCAGAAGGCGGACGCGCGCTCGGAAGGCATGCAAACGCGCAGCTATCGCTTCGGCGATGTCATTGAATCAATCCAGCATGGTGCATCGCTGATTGTCTCCAAATTCACCTCCAAGACAGACCACGGCATCCGAAAGGAAAATCTACAGGCTCCCGTGGCGGATGCCCTCTACAACGCAGCGCATGCCCTCAGGCGCGCTGGTTTTCCGCAGGCAGCAGACCGTGTGCTCGAAAAAGTCATGGAGGGCGGTGGCGTGAAGATGTTCATTGACAACTTTGAAAAGGAGATTAAGTCGCTTCCCGCAGAGGATGGCATACGCGCAATGGAAGCCATAGATGAGCAGCTTGGCGCCATCGATAATGTTCTGCGCGTCCTGAATGGCAATTCCGTCAACCGTATGGGCAACGAAATCATGCTGGACGCCAAGGATTTCATTACTAGCGAGTAGACCGCATCCCGTGCGCGTTCGATGGATAGGAGCCCAATGTCGTAGCAAATAGTGTTTTTTAATTCTGAACCATATAGAAATCCTGTATTAAGCGTGTATATTTGACAAGAGTAAACAGCACAAAAGGACCCGACTATGCAATCCACCATCCGCCCTGGACAGCCATGGCTGGACACCGACGGCAAACGCATCCAGGCTCACGGCGGCTCGCTGCTTTTCCTCGACGGCACCTACTACTGGTATGGCGAAAACAAGGAGAAGACCGTCTCGCTGTCCGGACTTCCCGGCGACCCGCTCGTTTGGCACTGGGGCGTCCGTTGCTACAGTTCCCAGGATCTCTGCAATTGGCACGACGAAGGACTGATCATCGCGCCCGAACCGGACAAGCCTGATTCGCCGCTCCACCCGTATGCCCGCATGGACCGTCCGCATATTATCCACAACGAAAAGACTGGCAAATTCGTGGCCTGGCTGAAGATCATGGAAGGACACCAGCAGGCCGCCGCCGTCCTGACGGCCGACGATTTCCTCGGCCCCTACACGCTCGTCCGCCAGCACTTCCTCCCGCTCGGCTTCTCCATGGGTGACTTTGATCTGGTCGTCGGGCCTGACGGCAAGGCGTACAACTACTTCGAGCGCGTCCACAGCGAAATCATCTGCGCCGAACTGACGGATGACTATACCGATGTCACTGGCAAGTACTCGACACATTTCCCGCAGCCCAATCCTCCCTTCGTCCGCGAGGCGCCAGCGCATTTCCTCCGGAACGGACGGCATTATCTGGTGACGTCTGGCACGACTGGCTATCTCCCCAATCCGTCTGAAATCGCCGTCGCCGACGACTGGCACGGGCCGTTCGCCGTGCTCGGAAATCCCCATCCTGGCGACCAAAGCCAGACATCATACCATTCCCAGATTTCCTCCGTCTTCAAGGTCCCTGGCAAACGCGACCTATATATCGCCTGCGCCGACCGCTGGCTGCCGCATCTGCAGAACATCCCCTACGAATGGACGCGCGACGCATACTCCGCCATGTTCTCTGACAGCCACCCGGCGCCACCTGCCTGGTACAAAAGCATCAATACGCAGGTCGAATTCACCCAACTCGCCGACTATGTCTGGCTGCCTTTCCGCTTCGACGGCGACTATCCAATCCTGGAATGGCGCGACGAATGGTCGCCGGACGACTTCGACTGAACTATAGTAGATTCCCAAAATAGGTTGGCAAGATTGCCTTGACTGTAGTTTGAAAGTCCCATTGCAGATAATCGCGACTATCTATTTTCCCTCAGCCACCATGTCTTACTATGGCCTTGGGGGCCTATTGTGTGCGGTAAAAATGTGAAAAGAGCGGAAAAGAAATCTTTAAAGTCAGTTGAAAAATGTGATTACAAAATATGAAAGTCGGTTGAAAAATGTGATTATAAGATATGAAAGTCAGTTGAAAAATATGAATAATGGCGTATCTTATCAGCGTGTTTCAAAGATGTTGACGGAGATGCACTATGAAAAGACAAGCAATGGACAGGTTGATGGCCTGGAAAAATGATCCGAAGCACAGGCCCCTGCTGCTCCGCGGCGCGAGGCAGGTGGGCAAGACCTGGCTGATGAAGGAATTCGGAAGGCAGGAGTACGAGCGGACAGCGTATGTGAGGTTCGATCATGCAAGCCCCTTGCGTGAGGTGTTCGCCTCCGAGACCAATGTGGCGAATCTTCTGCAGGCGGTGCAACTTCACGTTGGATTCAAGATAGAGCCTGAGAAGACGCTTCTGGTGTTCGACGAGATACAAGAATGCCCTGGCGCACTCGCCTCGCTTAAGTTCTTCTGCGAGGAGGCTTCTGGCATTGACATCATCGCAGCGGGTTCGCAACTCGGGCTCTCCGATCATGTCGGGACAGGATTCCCCGTCGGAAAGGTTGACACCCAGTACTTGTACCCGCTTTCGTTCAGGGAATTCCTCACAGCCATGGGAAAGGGACAGTTCGCCGAACTTGTCGGCAGCCGCGACTGGAGGATGATGTCCCCGTTCCACGATGAACTAGTGAGACTCCTGAAACTGTATTTCCTAGTCGGCGGAATGCCGCACGTCGTCGATGACTTTGCCTCGCATAACGACTTCGCCAGGATGCGCCGCATCCAGAAGTCACTTCTGCTCGACTACCGAAGCGATTTCGGAAAGCATGCGCCGCCCGTCCAGGTGCGCAGGATTGAGGCGGTCTGGGATTCCATTCCCGGACAACTCTCCCGCGAGAACAAGAAATTCGTATTTGGCGATGTCCAGCAGGGCACGAGGTCGCGGGACTTGGAGTTCTCCATGCTGTGGCTTACGGAGGCAGGACTGATGCGCCAGGAGTGCCGCGTCACCAAGCCAGACCTGCCTCTGGATGCCTATCACGACGGCGCGTTCAAGGGATTCATGCTTGATGTCGGCCTCCTTGCCGCCAAGGCGCGTCTCCAGCCGAGGACTGTCCTTGATGGTTCGCGCATATTCGAGGAATTCAAGGGGGCGCTGACTGAGCAGTTTATCCAGCAGGAGATTGTCGCTGAACTCGGCGAGGAGCCGCACTATTGGGCGTCTTCGCGCGGCGACGCGGAAGTCGACTTCCTGCTGCAAGGCAGCGGCGATGTCATCCCCGTCGAGGCCAAGGCCTCGGTGAACCTCCAGGCCAAGAGCCTCAAGTACTATTGCGGGAAATTTCGTCCGCCTGCAGCCGTGAGGACTTCTTTGGCCAGATATTTCAGACAGACGGTGGACTATGGCAGCCAGAAGGAAAACTCCCCTGCGCAGTATGAACTTATCGACATCCCGCTTTATGCCATTGGCCAACTTGCCAATGAACTCGCCGAAGGCGAGGCACGGGACTGATGAACTGTTCCACTAGCCATGGAGTTACAGTCACCAATCCGTTGGCTAGTATGGGCTGCGAATGTTCTGCTTGCCCATCTATTTCCCATCAGCCCTCAAGTCATACTATGTTCTTGTATGTTATTATTTCAGCGAGAGTGAGGCTCCGCGAGAATGGAACACCAATCTCTTTGGAGCGGAAGCGTTGCTCTCGCGAATTGGTATTTTCTTTCTTGGGGAAAAGAACTTTGACAAAATAAGTTCTGCGAAAATGCGTTAATTGTTGTAGAACAAGAAGCTACATCAGAATTACGAGGTGTATACATGACAAGAAAACGCATCGCATATTTTCTGGCATTTGCCCTCATGGCAGGCATTACGCTATGCCATGCCTACACGACGGAAAACGCCACATTCCTGGATTTCAGCGACAGTGGCGTAAATGTCACCGCAGGCCCCTTTTCTGGCTATTCAGTGAAAAACACCACCGTCACGCTTAGTGCCGCAGGAACATACGTGTTTTCAGGCTCATGCTCGAATGGCTCCATCAAGGTCAAGAAGGCGACAGCGGGCGTTGTCAGGATTGTCCTGGCAGGGGTTACGCTCACGGCTGGCGGCAGCGAGACAACTGACGAAGAGGGACTCGTCGTCCACACGGCGACGGCTCCGCTCCTGGTGAACAAGGACAACACGGTGATAATCGAAGCATACGCAGGTACGGTCAATACCCTGACGGACTCTCCGTACAACAACGACGACAGCGCACCATCGGACAGCACGGACACCGAAAACGCCGTCCTCAAGGTAAAGGCCGGTTCGACGGCGACTCTTTGCGGTACGGGAACGCTGAAAATCGTGTCCTTCGGCAAGAATGGCATCAAGGCTGGTTCGGAGACGGATTCGCCATCACTTTTGAAAATAAAAGATCTCACGCTGGATGTCACCGCAAAGGTGAACGACGGCATCTCCGTCGAGAGCGCCGTCAAGTTCTACAGCGGCGACATCACCGTCAAGGCCGCAGGCGACGCAATCCAGGCCGAGCCTGATGAGGAAGATGCCAGCGGGGCAGGGGATGTTGTTATCTATGGTGGTGCGCTCAGGCTCACAGCGGGTGGCGAGGGGATCCAGGCGTCCAATGAACTCTATGTATCTGGCGGAAGCATAACCGTCACTGCCGGGGAAGACGGGCTCAAAGGCGAAAAGAACGTATTCATCGACGGCGGGGAAATCAATGTCACCTCTACGCTTGACGGCATACAATCCGACGAGGGCGGCGTCTACATAACTGGCGGAACGATAAATGTCAAGGCGGGGGGCGGAGCCTCCACCAGGCTGACAGGCGATTCCGACAGTTGCAAGGGCATCAAGGCGGAGACGACGCTGTTCGTCACAGCAGGCGACTTCGTAGTTAACTCCGCCGACGACTGCCTTCACTCGGACAACGCCATCGCTATCACGGGAGGCACGTTCACGCTGGCCACCAGCACTTCTGGCAAAAACTCCACCTACAACGGCGGCGATGCCATACATGCCGACAACACGCTTGTCGTCGGAAAAAACGGCGGCGGAGTCACGACACCGTCAGTGACTGTAACCTCCTGCTACGAAGGGCTTGAGGCGGCGAAAATCTACGTCCTGTCAGGCTATGTCAATGTCGCGTCTTCGGATGACGGCTTCAACGCGGGCAACAAGAATATTGCCTCAGAAAGCACGACCGCCTTCTCCATGAACATCTATGGAGGGGAAATCCATATCAAGGCAGCCGGCGACGGCCTGGACTCGAACGGGAACATGAAAATCTACGGCGGGACCATTGAGGTTAACTGCACGGCAAACGGCGGAAACAACGCGCTCGACACGGCGGACAGGGGCTACCTCTCCGTCTCGGGGAGCGGAAGCCTAGCGGCCCTTGGTCCAAGCGACATGGTCGTAACCCCAAATGCCAACTACTCGACCGTGCCATACGTGACATTCGGCAGCGCCAGCCAGGGCGGCCCAGGGGGCGGGCCTGGTGGCATGCCTGGTGGCATGCCTGGGGGCTTTGGCGGCTCATCCTCTGGTACAAGCATTTCCATCCCGTCGGGGACAACCTGGTCCATCAGGAACTCGTCGGGGACAACGCTGGCAACAGGAACGACTGCATCCACGGTCAGTTATGTGGTCTTCGCCTCCTCCTCCCTTACAGCAAACCAGACCTACTACTTGGTTTACGGCTCGACACAGAAATCCGCCACGGCGACCGCCTCGAAGGCGAGTTCCGTCACGCAGGAAAGCATTCCTTCTGTCGCCCAGGTCACATCGGCATATCTCGGCACGGGAACGGAGGAGTACCTGCTGACGGTGAACGGCGTGACCACGGAGAAGGCGCAAGGCCAGACCATCACCGTCACGGCGGAGGATGTTGAAGGATCGACCTTCCTCTCATGGTCTGCCGAGGGAATCGAACTTGACGCCCCTGCGGCGAGGACGCAGACATTCAACATGCCTGCCAACGACGTCACGCTGACTGCGAACTACGATGACGACAGCAATCCAGTTCTTCGATTCAGCGACAGCGCCATAACCCGTGTTTCTGGGACAGCAAGAGGATATACCCTGGATGGCACGACTCTTTCCATCACCAGCGCAAACACCTACGTGCTGTCAGGAACCTGCTCCGACGGTGTGATTTCCATCAAGAAGGGGCTGGCAGACGTGACCATCGTCCTGGACGGGCTGGTCCTGGGGAACACCACCACTGCCCCGATTGTGTGCGGGAAGGGGGCGTCCGTCCTCATCGAACTTGCGGACGGCTCGGAAAACACACTTTCGGACAGTGAATACAACAATGATGACATCCATGCCGACAATGCCAATGCCGAGAACGCCGTCATCAAGGGCAAGAAGGGCGGAACGTCCATCACCATCGGCGGTAGTGGGTCGCTTACCATCAACGCCAACGGCAAAAACGGCATAAAGGTCGCGGCGGAGGGCACGCTGACACTTCAGGACAGCATCAGCCTTACGGTCAACGCTAGCGTCAACGATGCCATTTCCAGCGACAACCTGCTCACCATCACAGGAGGCACATACATTATCTCCGCCGCAGGCGACGGCCTCGTGGCTTCGCCTGACGAGGACGACGCATCTTCGCAGGGCTCTGTTACCATCGGGGGAGGCACCATCACCATCACTGCAGGCGATGACGCGATTCAGGCCAGGACGCTCAACGTGTCGGGCGGTCAAATCACGGCCACAGGCGTCGCCTCGTCGCTGGACATCACTTCTGGAAACATCACGGACGGCGCCCTGGAACTCTATGCCACGGGCGCAGACGGCTCCGCCTTGCTCTATGCCGACGCTTTGAAGATGAGCGGCGGCAGCCTGATTGCGGGAGACTCCAATTCCGCTTCGCAGGGACTCTCCGTCGGCGAAGGATTGTACTCCGCGCTTGTGGCTCACACAGGCATCGCCGCGAATGAATCCTATACCTGTTGTCTGTCCGATGGGAGGACGATGGAGATAACGCTGTTGCAGTCAATCACGCATCTTGTCATTGCCAATGCGGACATCCAGGGGGCGACGGCCTTCACGGCTTTTTCAACAACGCTTGTGCCTGGCTGGAATCTCGTTGTGGTTCCGGTTGAATACAGCGAGGACGAAATCAGCGGATTGAGCGCATTTTCCTTCAGCCTCTCCTCATCATGCTATGTCCAAGGGGCAAAGGCAGGACAGCCCGCGTTGGTGCTTGCCACGACAGGCGAGACGACGCTGTCAGGCAGGACAGCCGAAAACTGCTGGATTCTCCCGAAGAAAAACGGTTGGCATCTCGTGGGGGCGCCGTTTGACATTCCGTCCGCCATCCTTGGCGAAACGCAAGCCTGGTCTTGGGAAAACGGCACTTTCCAAAAAGTGACAGACGGCCTCGTTGGGGGAAAGGCATACTGGCTCCACGTTGAGTATAACGAATTTGGTGACTATTCAGAAGGTGCACAAAACATAAAGTGGCTAGGGATTAGTGATTAGTGGAACGTCATGTCCCATGTTTCTTGTCCCGCTCATGCGCGCGACTGAAGACCTTCTGAACAGTAACCTAACGCTGTATTCCTCATAAGGGTAGGTAATTTAGCCGTAAAGCGGGACGTGGGACGTGGGACGTGGAACGTGGGACGTGGGACGTGGGACGTGGGACGTGGG
>Ga0265298_10010032_pt1 | contig 11232 bp, 7 predicted proteins | sample AusTroGonzalo_MG_3_FD_193486 | JGI IMG/M metagenome (GOLD analysis project Ga0265298, IMG submission 193486) | Bovine rumen microbial communities from tropical cattle in Woodstock, Queensland, Australia - Gonzalo_01 | ecosystem: Host-associated > Mammals > Digestive system > Stomach > Rumen ...
AAGATGCCCGCCATAATATCGGTATCAGCGCGCTGGACTTTTTCATCACGCCGGACGAAATCATGGAGTCCATGGCCATTTCCACCGACCTGAAAACCTGGGCCAGTGCGGAAGCCTGGAACCTGCAGGACGACTCCCCCGTTGACATCACGGACGTCAAGTTTGACTTTGACCCCGCCGAGATCAAGGAAGGATCCTACAACATCACCTTCGCCACCCAGGGCCGGGAATACAAAGTGGAAACCACCTCCCGCCATGAAGCCGGGGACAAGGTGGGGCTGCTCTTCGGGCCGGATGATATCCATGTCATGCACAAGGGAGTGACGGACGTATGAAATCATTTGTTCGGATGAGCTATCCCTATCTGCTTTGGATCGGCCTGTTCATCGTGGCCCCTATGTTCATGATCCTTCTGTATGCCGTTACCCGTTCAGGCAACGGCACCATCACCTTCAGTTTTACGCTGGAAAATTTTTCCCGTTTCCTGACGGACACCACTTTCCTGAAGGTGCTGTGGACCTCCCTGCGGATCGCGCTCATCACCACGGTGTTCTGTATCCTGATCGGCTATCCGGCCGCCCTGTTTATTGCGCGGCTGTCTGAAAAGCGCCAGACCCTGATGATTCTGCTGCTTACCCTGCCGATGTGGATCAATATGCTGCTGAAAACCTATGCCTGGCGCGGCATCCTGATGAACTTTGACCTGGAAAGCGAAGTGAAGGTTTTCATCGGCATGGTCTATGACTTTCTTCCTTACATGATTATCCAGATTCACACCGCCATTGCGAAACTGGATCCCAATCTCCTGGTAGCCGCCCATGACCTGGGCGCAAGCAACTGGAAGGCCTTTACAAAAGTCACGCTGCCCCTGAGCGTCCCGGGTATTATCTCCGGCATTACGCTGGTTTTCCTGCCGGCGGTTTCCAGTTTTGTGATTCCCAAGCTCCTGGGCGGCGGCAACTATGTGCTGATCGGCAACCTGATCGAGACCTATTTCCTCGTTGCCGGGGACTGGAACTTTGGCAGCGCGATTTCCCTGATCATGGCGCTGATCATCATCCTTTCCATGTACCTGACGAAAAAGCTGGACCGCAGCGATGTAAAGGAGGAGTAAAGCAATGCCGAAAAAATCCGCCGGGCGCTTTTTCACCTCCGGCTACCTGATTCTCGTGCTGCTTTTCATCTATCTGCCGATTCTGTACGTGATGGTTTTTTCCTTCAACGACAGCAAGTCCATGATTTCCTTTTCCGGTTTCTCCCTGCGCTGGTATGAAAGCATGTTCGAGAACCGCGAAATGCTGGAAAGCATCTACTATACCCTCCTGGTTGCCCTGATTGCCACCGTGGTGTCCACGGTTGTCGGTACCGTTGCGGCTATCGGTCTTTCCAAAGCGCGGCCCCTGCTGAAAAATATCGCGCTGGAGCTGAACAACCTGCCGGTCCTGAATCCGGATATCGTCACCGCCATCAGCCTGATGCTGCTGTTCCTGTCTGTCAAGATCCAGCGCAGCATTGTCACGCTGACCCTTGCGCATATCACCTTCTGTATTCCCTACGTCATCCTGTCCGTGCTTCCCAAGCTGCGGCAGCTGGATGACAACGTGGCGGAAGCCGCCCTGGACCTCGGCGCGACGCCGGTCAAAGCGTTGACCCGCGTCATCATCCCCCAGATTGCGCCGGCGATCTTCTCCGGTGCGCTGATTGCTTTCAGCATGTCCTTCGACGATTTTGTGATCTCCTTCTTCACCGCCGGGGTCGACGTGCAGAATATCTCCATGTATGTCTATTCCATGAAGCGCTTCAATCCCAGCGTGAACGCGCTTTCCACCCTGATCGTGATCGCGGTGACGCTGATCCTCGTGCTGGCAAACCTGATTCCTGCTCTCCGGGAGAGAAAAGATAAAAAGGAGGAAGTCTGACAATGAAAAAAATGCTTGCAACGCTCCTGGCCCTCGTGATGGTCGTGCTGCCCCTGGCAGGCCTGGCGGACGGAATCGACGGAATCGATCCCGCCGAATTCAAGGGAGCCACCCTGAATGTGTATAACTGGGGTGAATATGTGGATATTTCCGTTATCCGTGAGTTCGAGAAAACCTGGAATGTACAGGTCAACTACAAGACCTTTGAGTCCAACGAATATCTGTGGCTGCAGCTGGCATCCGAGGATGCCTGGGACGTCGTCATTCCCAGCGACTATATGATTGAGCGCCTGATCGCCGCCAAAAAGCTTCAGCCGCTGGACAAGTCCATCGTGAACAACCTCGACCAGCTGGCAGACGGTGTAAAGAATCTGCCATTTGACCCGGACAACACCTATTCCGTGCCCTATTTCTGGCAGACTTTCGGCATCGTGTACGATACCACGAAAATTCCTGTGGAAGAAATGGAAGCACAGGGCTGGGACGCTTTCCACAATCCCGAATACGCAGGCCATGTCTATGTGTATGATTCCTCCCGCGATGCTTTCATGATGGCGGAAAAAGCGCTGGGATATTCCGCCAACACCGTGGATGAGGCGGAGATCACGGCCGCCTATGAGTGGCTTCGGACCATGCATAAGACCATCCGCCCGTCCTACGTAACGGACGAGGTGATTGACAGCATGGCGGAAGGCCTGAAGTGGATGGCCACGGTTTACAGCGGGGACGCTTCCTATATCTGTTCCGAAAATGAGGATATGGCATACTGCGCTCCCTACCAGGGTACAAATATTGCCGTGGACGCCATGGTGATCCCTGCCAACGCGAAGAATCCCAAACTGGCCAACATCTTCATCCGCTACATGCTGGATTATGACGCCAGCCTCGCCAACTCCATTGAGGTCGGTTACGCTTCCGCCAATGCCCGGGTGCTTGAAGAGCTGTCCGGCCCCGGCGGCGAATATGAGGGAATTGACGCCTATATTCCCCGCTCCGATTATGAAAAGGACGAAATGTATGTGGACCTGCCCAAGGAGTGGCAGACCGAGCAGCCGAATCTGTGGGCCAAGGTCATGGCGGAATAATAAGGAGACAAAGCAATGGAACAGCAAGCACAGCAAGCCCGTAAGCCGGTCATCTTTTCCGGCATCCAGCCCAGCGGCGTACTGACCCTGGGCAACTATATCGGCGCCCTGAACCGTTTCGCTAAGCTTCAGGACGATTATGACTGCATTTACTGCGTGGTGGACGAGCACGCCGTCACCGTGCGCCAGAATCCTGCGGATCTCCGCCGCCGCTGCCTGGAGCTGGCCGCTCTGTATATTGCCAGCGGTATCGACCCCGAAAAGTCGATCCTTTACTGCCAGAGCCATGTCAGCGCCCACGCGGAGCTTGGATGGATCCTGAACTGCTTTACGTATATGGGCGAACTGAACCGGATGACCCAGTTCAAGGAAAAGTCAGCGAAACATGCCGAGAATATCAACGCCGGCCTGTTCACCTACCCCGTTCTGATGGCCGCGGACATCCTGTTGTACCAGACCAATTATGTGCCCGTCGGTGCGGACCAGAAACAGCACCTGGAGCTCTGCCGCGACATCGCCCAGCGCTTCAACGGCGTCTACGGTGACGTCTTCACCGTGCCTGAACCGCTGATCAGCAAAACCGGGGCGCGCATCATGAGCCTGCAGGAGCCGGAGAAGAAGATGAGCAAGAGCGATCCGGAGGAAACCTTCGTTTCCCTTCTGGACGATCCGGACACGATTCGCCGCAAGATTAAGCGCGCTGTTACGGATTCCGAAACCGAAATCCGCTTTGACCCGGAAAACAAGCCCGGCGTCAGCAACCTGCTGACCATCATCAGCGCCCTGTCCGGCGAAAGCACGGATACGGTCTGCGCGGAGCTGGACGGCCAGGGCTACGGCGCCCTGAAAGCCCGCGCGGCGGACTGCGTAATCGCCTCCCTGGAGCCTCTCCAGGCGGAATACAAGCGGATCATCGCCGATAAGGATTATCTTCTGAACGTGCTGAACAGCAACGCGCAAAAAGCCGCTTACCTGGCCTCCAGAACCCTCCGTAAGGTCCAGAAGAAGATCGGCTTTGCGCCTCGGCCCTGACCGTAATCCGAACGATTCATTTGGGATGGAATATTTGAAAACCAGGATGATGAAATATCACGTAAAATGGCTTCTCCCCCTTCTGCTCTGTCTCCTTCTGCTGATTTCCGCCTCCTGCGCAGAAACCGTACGGGAAGGCTGGATCTGCCTGAACTGCGGGCAGGAAGCCGGCGGGGACACCTGCTCCGTCTGCGGGGAACTGAGGGGCGCCTGGACCTGCGCGGAATGCGGAAACCGGAACCTTTCTTCCGCCTGTCGGAACTGCGGAAAACAGAAGAAGGTCTCCCTGGCCCTTCAGGCCGCCGATTCGCGGCCGCTGGCTGCTTTCCCCGCCGTACGCTGTCTGGCGGATTCCGGGGATCCTGTTGCCCTGCTGCGCCTGGGCAGGTACTATGAAAAAGGCATCTGCGTACCGCAGGATGCCGGGCAGGCTGTGTTATGCCTCCGTACCGCCGGTGAAAAAGGTTCCGTTGCCGCCTGGCTGTATCTCGGCAGGCTTTATGACGCCGGAGTGGCTGTAGAGCAGGATTACGAGCTGGCCGTCGGCTGCTACCGGCGGGCGGCGGATCTGGGCAGCGCTGAAGCCTGCTGGTATCTCGGTTCCTGCTATGAGGAAGGAACCGGGGTGGAGCAGGATTATGCCGAAGCGATCGGTTTTTACCGCCGGTCCGCGGAGCTTGGGGATCCGGACGCCTGGATGAGTCTCGCCTACTGCTACCTGCGCGGAAACGGCGTGGAAGAGAATACTGATACAGCGCTGGAATACTACCGGAAAGCTGCGGAAGGCGGCAGTGCCCTTGCCTGTGACTACCTGGGCTATCTTTACATGAGCGGTTCCCTCGTCCCTCAGGATACGGCGCAGGGGCTCGACTGGTACCGGAAAGCAGCGGATCTCGGCTGCGCGCGCAGCATGTACGCCCTCGGATACGCCTACCAGTGCGGCCAGGGCGTGGAGCTCAGCATGGCGGAAGCCCTGCGCTGGTATGAGAAGGCGGCCCTTACCGGTTATCCCCTGGCACAGCAGGTCTATGAAGTCTTCGCGGAATGACATCAAAGCCATTGAAAAACGGAATCCCGGATTTTTCGGAATTCCGTTTTTGTTTGCTTTTTTCCGTGTTTATCAGGGCGCCGGGGTAGCGATCGGCGCCGGCGTAGCCGATGCCGCTTCTGCCATGAGGTCAATGAGCGCCTGGTTGACGGTGCCGCTGGCGTACAGGCCGTGGTCCCTCTGGAAGGCTTTTACTGCCTTCACGGTCTTGTTCAGCATCTTGCCGGTGCACTTGGTGTCATAGTATCCAAGGTCCTTCAGCGTCCGCTGAACCCAGTAAACGTCCGCGTTGTCGCTCTTCTCCTGCAGCTGCCGTTTACCGAGCTCCGGCTTCCTGGCGACGCTGTATTCCGGCTCAGCCGTTGGAACCGGCGTGGAGATCGGCGTGCAGTATTTCGTGTCAAGCGGCGGAAGCTTCAGCGCGTCCCGCAGTTCCCGGTCCGTCTCCATGCCTTCCACAATGGACACTACCGTGCCCTCGCCGACGTTGTCATAAATCCATTTCGCGTCCCAGACCGCCAGGCGGATACAGCCGTGGCTGGCCCGCTGGCCGAGCATCTTGTAGCTGGAAATCTTCATGGCGCTGTTGCTGACCGCCGTATAAATCGGCGAATGGAAGGCGATATTGCTGTTGATACGGGTCCAGTAGCGGGCATAGCTGTTTCCCCACTTCGGGAAAATACACCAGGTCGCGTGGCGCCCGTTCAGCACCCAGTCGCCCACGTCACTGGGCGTAGCCTTCATTCCCGTTGAGCAGAGCATCTGGCGTACGGGCACGGTGTATTCTCCGTTCTCATCCCGGCCGTATACGGAGGTCACCTGGTTTGCCACGTCCACCACAATATGGAACGGCACAGGCGTGGGTTCCGGGGTCGGCTTCGGCGTCGCGTTGGGCAGCACCACGTGCGCGTCGTTGAAGATCAGGTTCCAGGTCGTCTCATCTACCACGCCGGTGGATTCAACGCCGTTCTGGGTCTGGATGGATTTGATGGCACGGGTCGTGTACTTCTGGAAATTTCCGCTGATCGGCCCTTCATAGTATCCCAGTTCAGCGAGCCGCTCCTGCATCTGCTTGACCAGCTTTCCGGAGGAGCCGCTTTTCAGTTTCTTTGTGAAAGATACCGGCTCATCCCCCACAGGAACGCCGTCCTCATTGTCGTCCACAAGGAAGCTGGACAGCTGCGGCGCCGGCGTGTTCGTATCGTCCGGCTTATCGCTCCGGCTGATGACCCTTCCTTCCAGGATCATGTCCATCAGCTCGGAATCCACAATGCCGGTTACCTTCAGGTCGTTCTTTTTCTGCAGGTCCTCTACGGCTTTCCGGGTCGCTTCCAGATAGTTTCCGCTGATCTTTCCTTTATAATAACCAAGTTCGGTCAGTTCCGTCTGGAGTTCTGTTACGTCTTCGCCGGACGATCCGTAGCGCAGCGGCCGGCGGCTCAGGGAAAAGATCAGGGAAAGCGTGGCCAGGTCCGCCTCGCCGGTCTGCTGCAGGCTGAAATCCTGCTGGAAATCCATGACGGCCTTTTCGGTCTTGCTGTCATATTTTCCCGTGACCTTGCTGTTGTAATAATTCAGTTCCTTCAGCCGTTCCTGGAGCGTCTGCACGTCGTCGCCCTTATCCCCTGATTTCAGCACCCGGGCAGGCATGCTGATCTCCTCAACCTCCAGGTCCTGGTCATCCAGTACGTCCAGGGGCATGGATTCGGAGTCGTCCCCTTCATCCCCCTCCGCGGGAACCGGATCCGCGGGAGCGTTTCCTTCAGTCTGCGCGAACACGCAAATAGAGAGCACCAGCGTCAGGATCATCAGGAAGGACAGAATACGTTTCATACATACCACCCCGGAAATCAAAAGCATTGTTCGCATGCCGCCAGAAATGACACAGCATATCATTAGAATTGTAACATTTTCGTAATGTATTTGCAAGTCATTTCTTCGGCCGGCAATGAAAATGCGGCTGCCCCGTTATCAGGCAGCCGCGGCTGTTTATGAAATCAGTTGTCGGACCCTGCTATACCTGTCCAGTCCTGCGTCTTTCCTTCCCCGGTACCGGCCGGCCACACGCCGTCCTTCCTGCAGACAAAACCGATATCCACATTATAGTTCGCCTTGTCGCTTTCCACCTGGAACTCAACCGATTCAGAGGTTGTATCCTCTGTTTCCTCCAGCACGGAAGCGATGATTCGGATATCCGTCCGCCGCGTCGTCGGCTTCACTTCTTCCGGTGCGGTAACCCGCAGGCTGTAAGTCGCCGGATACAGGTCGTTGATCCGGTAAAAACCGTATTGGTCTGTGATGGTTTCCGCCACGATCTCGCCGTTGCGGATGAGGGCAATCTTCACGCCGGGTATGCCGGGTTCGTCCATACCCTGCAGCCCGTCCTTATACAGATCCAGCCAGCAGAAGTCGCCAATGCGCCCGGGCAGGACGCAGCCGATATTCATCCTCAGAAGGTCGTCGGCCATGGTCAGCTCAATCAGGTCTGAGGAGCCAGTCCGGTTGAGGGTTTCTGTCAGCACGGAGATCTGCTCCCCGTTCAGGCGCTGATCGCCGGGTTCGATAATAACACAGCCTTCCGGTACGGAAGCCTCCAGCCGGTAAGTGCCCGGCATCAGCATATCGAAGCGGTACACGCCGTTTCCGGCGGTTGTTTGCGTGCTGAGGTTGTTTCCCTCCCCGTCCTTCAGGATAATCTCCGTTCCGGGCAGGGGTTCCAGGCTGTCCCCGCGGTCAATCCACACGCTGCCGCCGATGGCGGTGTAGCGGACGATGCCCAGCAGCAGTCCGTCTCTGTGTTCCTCTTCTCCCAGCTCGATACCGGCATAGACCAGCGCGCCGTTTTCCTCCGAAAAATCGCTGTTGCCGCTCTTTGGCGCGATTGTCCGCTCGTCCAGCGGGAAGGAAAGCGTAAAGCTTCCGGGGATCATGCCGGACGTGGCAAAGCGCCCTTCCCCGTCCGTGCGCAGCGTATCGAAAGTCCGGCCGGTCCGGTCGTCCGTCACGATCACTTCATAGCCGGAAGGCGTCCGCTCGCCTGCGTCAAACAGGCCGTTGTTGTTCTCGTCCAGCCAGAGCTGCCCGCTCAGGGAGGCCGGAATCACCGTTCCGATCTGCTGGCCGGTCCATTCCGCGCCCATAGCTACAGGAAGCTGAACGGTCTGGGTATCCCTGCCCGCGGTCAGCGGAAGCTTCAGGTTGTCTGTGCGGCTCATCACGTAGTGTTCCGCGCACTGCGCCGTCAGCGTCCAGGAGTCCGGACGCAGCGCGTCCAGCAGGAATCTGCCGTCCTCGCCTGTGGTCACGGTAACCGGTTCCAGTTCCCCGCGCGAGGGCATCAGTGTCAGGGTCAGGCCTTCGGAGTTTTCCTCCCCTTCATCCTGGATACCGTTGCCGTTATGGTCCTGGTAGGCGCTTCCCTCGATCCGTCCCAGGGTCAGCGCACCGCAGACAGGTCCTGTGATCTCCATTCCGGAGGACATGTCAAAGGGATCGCTCAGGCCGGTCCTTTCACCGCTGATCGTGTTTCCGCCGTTTGTCACCCGAGCGAAAACCGCGTTCTCCGGCAGCATATATTCCAGCCGGTAAGTGCCGGGCATGACGGCATCAAAGAGATAATCCCCGTTTGCCCCGATCTCCGCGCGGAAGGCTTCGCCATCGTCGCTGACCAGGCGCACAGTCACACCGGCCAGGCCGTTTTCATCCGCGTCCCGGACGCCGTTGTCGTTCCGGTCGGCAAAGACGGAGCCCCTGACCGTTCCGGGCAGGATCATGCCGATATCCATGCCGGTTTTGTTCTCGCCCAGGCCGAGGGAGAAGAACTCGGAATAGCCTTCCCCGTTCGTCCGGTTCAGGATCACATTGCCTTCCCCGAGTTTCGTGAAGGCATAGTTCTTCAGTGCCGTCACGCTCAGGCTGTAGGTTCCGGGCGGCACACCGGTCAGTTCGTATTTTCCCTTGATGCTGGTCTTGTCCATGGCGACGGTGTTCCCGTTCTCATCCACAAGCTTTACCAGATAGCTGGTGACGATCTTTTCCTTTCCGTTCAGCGTACCGGAGAAATCGTTGTCCTGATAGACCGTTCCGGTCACGCTGGCAGGATAGATGACGCCGACGTTCATCACGCGGCGCTCGGAAGTCGCAAGGGTAAAGTCTTTCCAGAAGTTTTCCCTCCTGCCCGGCCGGGATGCGAAATGGTTGCCCAGCGGGTCGTTGACCGTGCGGGTGAAGTCGCTTCCGTCGTCCGGAAGCACCGCGCGCATCTTATAGGTGTTTCCGCGCAGGCCGTTCAGCAGATATGTTCCGTCCTCTCCGGAATAGGTCACCGCAAGCTCCTCGTCTTTCGCCTGCTGGATGGCAGTCACCTTGACCCCTGCCATGGGCAGGTCTCCCTCGTCATAGACGCCGTTGTAGTTGGCGTCCAGGAAGCACATGCCGCTGATCTGACCGGCCCAGGTAAAGCCGATATACTGCCTGTCCTTGCTTTCCTTATCGTTCAGGTCCAGGCTGCGGGAGGCGACCGTGACACCGTCCCTGGCAATAACGTTCTTCCTTCCGTTCCGGTTGGCTGCACGGGTGAACATCATGCCGTCCGGGGCATAAGCCCTCAGCCGGTAAGCCGCGGGCGCGACCCGCTCAATCCGCCAGGTACCGTCCTCGCCGGACACGGTTTCGTAATGCATGCCGTTGCGCTCGCCGTCCAGCTCGATCTTCACGCCCGGAAGGACCGCCTCATCCGTCGCGAACAGGCCGTCCACCGTCGTTTCAAACCAGCAGGTGCCGCTGACATGCAGGCACTTGGTCAGGGATATACCGGGAGTGGCGGTTTCATCCGCGGAGACGCGGATAGCCCCGCTCAGAGCCTCTCCTTCATAGGAGCCCTCAAACACGCTGGCATAGGGATCGTCCTTGACGGCCTTTTTGTTAAAGGCCCAGCCATCCGGAAGGATCGCCTTGATTTTGTAGCTGCCTTCCGGCAGGTTCTCAAACAGCGCGATACCGTTCTTGCCTGTGGTAATGGCGGCAACTGCTTCGTCATTTTCGGTCAGGAGGCAGACCGTGACTTTGGAAACGGCGATCTCGCCGTCGCTTACAAGACCATTGTTGTTCTGGTCATAGAAGGCGTAGGCGCGCAGGCTGCCGGTGCCGGCAGGCAGCGTCTTCCATTCAGGTTCTGGCGTCGGGGCCAGGGCGGAAAGGTCATACGGGGGCATCGTGGGCGTAACCACAGGCTCCCTGCCCGTCATATCGGGTTCACCGTCTTCCGCGTCGTTTCCGGTCTCTTCCCTGTCTTCAGGTTCTTCCGCCGGGGAATTTACCGTTTCGGTTTCCCCTGTTCCGGGTTCGTCGCCGGTTTCCGCCGGAGCGGGCGTAGGTACGGGCACGGGCGTTTCAGCTGGCTGGGAGGCATCCGCCTTCAGCAGGTCTACTACAATCGAAACGGTGGTCGTTCCGCCTGCTTCCGGGATTACCTCACGGGCGACGCTGCTCAGGTCCCATCCGGGCAGAATGCTTTCCGGCAGCGGCTCAATGCGGATCCGGTCCGTTCCGGGCAGCGTCAGGGTCGTTTTGCCCGCGTCAATGGTTCCGGCTTCCTGCCCGTTCTGCGTCACGCGGAAGCGCCCGTCCAGCCGGACGATCTGCTCCGTGCCGTCCTCGGCGGTTCTCCTGCCGCAGAAATAGATTCCCAACGTAACCACATCGGCGTGAACGACGGTGATCATGCCGCACAGAAGCGTCAGTATGAGCAGCAGCGCGATGCAGCGGCTTGTCTTTATCATGGTCAGCACAGCCTCCCGAAAGCAGACTATGACGCGCTGTCCGGTTGACGGAGAGCGCGTCAGAATGAAAAGGTACCGGTTCGTTCAGGGTCAATTGGCGGTAGTGAGCTGCTTGACCGTATGGCGGAATTTGTCATATACGCCGTCCACATAGGTCTTGGTATATCCCTGCGGATAACTCACATGGAGAATATACAGCGTCTTGTTGACGCAGGAAATAATCAGCCGTCCCGCGATTTTAGTGCCGTCCGTCAGCGTACCGGTATAGTTGGCGTACACGCCGTCGCTGTTCATGAACTTGCGGCCCGCGGTGTTGGACCGTTCAAACTTCTTGAAGCCGTCGCTGCCCAGGGTATCCAGGGTGTTCT
>Ga0265298_10010033_pt1 | contig 11231 bp, 5 predicted proteins | sample AusTroGonzalo_MG_3_FD_193486 | JGI IMG/M metagenome (GOLD analysis project Ga0265298, IMG submission 193486) | Bovine rumen microbial communities from tropical cattle in Woodstock, Queensland, Australia - Gonzalo_01 | ecosystem: Host-associated > Mammals > Digestive system > Stomach > Rumen ...
CTGCGAATAGGAGAAAGACATGCATCAAGCAATCCGGGCGGGAAATGCGGAAATCGCCAAAGCGATTTCGCCTATTGACATCTGTTCTCATAGGAGATGCGCCCGCCACTCGTGTCGGCGGCCCCGCGGGAGCATGCCCCTCCATGTATGGCCAGCGTCACATGGCGAACCGCCATCTTGGCGGCTGTCAAACGCCCCATGCTTGCGCAATTTTAGCAGAAGATTTTGCGCAATGGTAGATGGAAATCAAATTGTGTTTGTGAGATAATAACACCCGCGATGCGGCGGATGCCGTGTGGCGCATGACAGAACAGGAGCGTTTTATGCAGAAAAAGACACTTGTTGGATTGGTGGCGATGGCTCTCGCGGCCACGGTGAGCGCGTACACCGTGTACGACGGCGGCAAGGCCCTGCGCCAGAACATCACCTCCGACTCTCCCGTCGGCGCCAACGGCGAGACGTACACCGACGAGAACGGCGGCAAGTGGCAGTACTTTCGCACGAACAATGGTTTGGCAACCAACTCGATGGAGTTTGGAAAGTCCGTCACCAGCGGCATCTACCGGGGCATCGGAGGCAACTCGTCCAGGACCGGTTCGCCGTTCATCCACGTCAACACGACCGGCGCGACGACAAGAGACGGCGTGACCGACGGCGCGACGGCTCCCGGCGAGCCGCTCGACGCAGACGAGTTCTACATCCATCCTGGCGATCCTAACGCTGGGTACCATTTCGTCGTGGTACGGTTCATCGTGCCAGAGGCCGGCTGGTATTCGGCGTTCCTGACCGCGCATGACGTGAATGGACGCGGTAACCTAAACAATTCGGCCGGCGCGGAGATCAGGTTTCTGGCCAACAATGTCCTTCAGGCACGAGGTGTCGTCCGATTGGAAAACTTCGACTACAGCAGCGACGAGAACATTTTGACGCGCCGCTTCGACTTCCAGATGCCGGTGCGCTGGATGGCGGCAGGCGAGACGCTGGACTTCATGGTGGGCGCGAACAACGAGCACAACAGCGACGCGACCGGCCTGAAGGTGTTCGTGACCAAGGAGGACGCAGGGCGCTTCTACGACGCCGGTCTCGCGATGACGAACAACTTGGCCAATTCGAGCCTCAACCCGTTCGGGACGGACGCACTCGGCATGTGGTACTATTTCAACGTAGACACATCCTCCGCCCGTAACTCGGGCAACAATGAATCGGCGTCACCGGAGGAATTCCTGGCGTGGGCGCCCGGAAACTTGACGAAGAAAGGCGTTTATCGGCTCCTCGTTCAGTATGACCGCAACGCCGGCACGAGGGGCTTTCGCATGTGGGAAACGGAGGAAGAAACCCTCCCCTACATGTGCGTGAACCATTCGACCACCAACGCCGCCTACATCGCGCCACAGGAGATCGTCACGCATCCCTACACCAATCTTGTACGCTGGACCATGCTCCGGTTCCGTCCGCCGCGAAGCGGCCTCTATTCCGCATCCATCGTCCTGCGCGACATCGCGAACAGGAATGGTTCAGACGGCGTAATGGCCTACCTGCTTGTTTCTGAGAGGCTTGTGACGAATAGGGTTGTCTCCGTCGAAACCTGGGCCTCCACGGCGCATTTCACGTTCGGGCCACGCCTCGTGGCTGCGAACGAACCGATCGACATCGTTGTTTCGCCCCACAACAACTATTTCGCCGACGGGACGGGAATCTCGGCGATCTTCCGACGGGAGGCCGACGTGTACGATGCCGGTCCTTCGCTGGCCGCGCTGGACTGGGCGAATGCGACGCGCCCCGCGCATCCCTTCGCCGACGCCCTCGGCGGCGGCGCGACGTGGGACATCGGGAACAGCAGCTCGGTCGGAGGAACGTTCACGACCATGTCCTACGCCTTCAAGAAGGAGTCAAACGGTAACGACTATTTCGGCTACGGGGTGGCGTCCGACGGTGGCTTGCCTCGCGTCATGGTGGCGACCAACCGCACCGTGAACCTCTATTCGGCAACCTCTCAAGACAACAATGACTTCTACAAGATGGGACCAAACGAGCTTTGGGCGCATCCCAACAACAGCGGGAACAAGTTCCCGATTGTCCGCGCAAAGGTTCCTTCGGACGGCATCTACCACGCCCGTGCGTATGTGCGGGACATTTCCTACAACGCAAATGACGGAGTAAAGCTCAACATCTTGGTCGGAGGATACGTCGCGGCTACGGAAATCGTTTCAATTGACGGCGATTTGGCCCCCCTATACCCCCGTGAGATGGCGCTCGACGGCGACCGCCTGTGGCTGAAGGCGGGCGCTGCGCTGGATACGGTGCTGGATCCAAGAAGCACCCACACGAGCGACGGCACAGGCATGAGCGTCTGCTACGCCAAGGTGGGCGAGGGAACGCCGAGCGTGATCAACGTCGATATCACCGGCGCGTCGGATTCCACCGGACGCTTCTCCGCACACACGGGTCTCAGCCGCGAGGGATGGAGCGAGTGGAACAAGTGGAACGCGCTCCGTCCCGGCGCCGCGTCAAGTGCCGAGTGCTGGTACTGCTTCGAGGCGGACGGCACGACGCGGCGCAACGCGACCGTCACGCTCACGCGCGATTCCGGCGCGAACGTCGCGACGGCAGCCGTTGGCGGAGCCTCCACGCTCCTGAACAACTACGTCTCGTCGTCCGGCACGAACGACACCTACACTTTCACCATTAGCGCGCTCAAGAAGAACGAGCCGTATACGCTCTGGCTCTACTCCGCAAAGGGCAACGCGACGGGCAACGCATCGTTCACCGTGGGCGGCGTGACGAAGGACGTAGAGGAAACATGGTCGCTGAACACGACGAAGATGCTGACGCGCTTCGACGTCGTGTCCGACGAGAACGGCGTCATCACCGGCACGTTCGCGGCGGCGGACGCAAACGGCGGCGCGTTCAACGGCCTCACGCTCGTGGGCGACCTCCCCAAATACGTTTCGGCTGGCACGGTGATGATCATTCGGTAAGGCGCGCTCCATATGGTGAGCCGCCATCTTGGCGGCGGCTTCGGCGAGGCCGCACCAGCAGAAATGTAGCGGAATCGAGAAAATTGGATTTTCGCTACATTTGCATTGTACACCTACAATAAACTGTGGTATAATGCACCTGTTTTGGAGAATTAAGATGCGCTTCATCGGCAGAAAAGAGTATTTGGATGATTTGGAGTCGCTTTGGCGAAAGAAGTCCTCGTCCATCGTTGCGTGCCGTGGACGTCGGCGAATCGGAAAATCAACTCTGTTCCGCGAGTTCGCCAGGCGTACAGCTGATGCGTATGTGGAGATTGAGGGGCTACCTCCCGACAAGAACATGACCAACCAGATGCAACTTGACAATTTCATATCTGTTTTGGCGAGCCAAACTGGTTGTCGGATGGATGGTGTGCCGGATTGGCTACATGCCTTTCAGCGTCTTGAACAACAGATTGACGATACGAAGCGCACGGTTGTGCTCTTGGATGAGATTTCATGGATGGGAGGATACGATCTCACATTTCCAGGTGTATTGCGCACGGCATGGGAGACGTTCCTCCATCGGCATGAACGGCTTGTCTTTGTCGTCTGCGGGTCTGTCTCCGCATGGATCAAGGAAAACATCCTCGACAATACCGGTTTCACCGGACGCTTCTCGCGCGATTACGTGCTGCCGGAGTTGTCACTCTCGGAGTGCGCCGAATTCTGGGGCGAGGCAAAGGAACGCGTGTCGTCGCGTGAAATTCTGGACGTATTGTCGGTCACCGGGGGCGTGCCGCGATATCTGGAGGAGATTGATCCCGGACTGGATGCCGACGAGAACATGAGGCGCCTTTGTTTCATGCCCGCCGGTGAACTCTACAAGGATTTTGACGCGATATTCAATCCGATGTTCGGCATCGACATCGAGTTGAAGAGAAAGATTCTCCTTGAATTGGTAAATGGTCCTCTTTCCGCTGCGGAACTTGAACGGTCTTTCGACATGGAACGCAACGGGCGCGTATCCAGGTCGCTCAAGGCGCTGAAAGAAGGAGGATTTGTCACAGACGACCCGCGTATCAATCCAGAAACCGGCGAACGGGCCCGCACAGCGAAATTCCGGCTGCGGGACAACTACACGCGCTTTTACCTGAAGTACATCGCCCCTCGCAAAATGCAGATCGACATGGGGGCCTACCGCTTTGTTTCGCTTGCCACCCTGCCGGACTGGAACACCGTCATGGGGCTGCAGTTCGAGAATCTCATCGTCAACAACGCCATGTCGCTACTGCCGTTCCTTCACGTCGGCAACGTGATCGTGGAGTCGGCCGCGCCCTACCGTAACCTACGCAGAGGAGCTGAAGAAGGGGGCGGATGCCAGATTGATCTTCTGATACAGACACCGCGCACGGTTTACGTGGTAGAGGTCAAGCGCCGCCGCGACATTGGCACGGAAGTCATTGACGAGGTCGAACGGAAAATCAAGCGTCTGCCGCTGCGTAGGGGCCTGACTGCACGGCCTGTTCTCGTCTATGATGGCGAGTTGCATCCTATGATCGAGGCATCTGGCTTCTTTGATGTGGTTGTCCCCGTTCAGAAGTTGCTGGGAATCACCAACGCATGACGCCGCCATCTTGGCGGCGGACTTGGCGAGTCCGCCCTGCCAGTTCGCGTCAAATCAGCGGATGAGGATGGCCGTGCCGCTAGCGTAGTGGAGGCGGATCGAGTTGCCGACGCGATATGCCTTCCAGAGGTTTGGATGTTCCGTTGCCTCGAAGCCCTTCACGGTGGCGATCTCGCCGGTGATGCCGCCGTTGGCCGTCAGCAGCGTAAAGCCTTTCTTCGGGAACGTCGCCTCGTCAACGTCCGTGACGGTCAGGCTGGCGTTCGCGCCGAGTGTGAGGCTGCCCGTGAGCGTGAGCGTGCTGTTCGTGGCGGTCGCGGCCGGGAACACGAGTCCCGCCGCCGTCACGTTGCCGTTCGCCACCGTGCCGCCGCCGCCGAGCGAATCCACCGAGAGGTCTCCCAGATTGTTCAGGTTCAGCGTCGCGCGCGGCGCCACGCGCGCGGCGCGGGAGGCGGCGATTGCGTTCGCCACGCCCACCTTGAGCGTGCCCGCCGCCACCACGGTCGCGCCCGTGTAGGTGTTGACGGCGTTCAGCGTCACCGTGCCGGCGCTTGCCGAGCCGTTCGTCACCGTCAGCCCGCCGGAGGCGAGCGGCGCGAGCGTGGCCGTGCAGGCGAGAGCCGATGAGTTGCGGCTGTCGGGAATCGCCACGGTCAGGGTGTCGCCCTCGGCGTAGCCCTGTCCGGGAGAGGTCACGTCGATGCGGCTGATGGTGCCGGAGGAGGCGTCGAAATCGGTGATCGCCGCCGCGCCGCGTCCAGAGCCGCCCATGATCGTGACGTGCTGCGGGCCAAACCATCCGGTGGTCGTGAAGCCCGACGGCAAAGCGATGGAGGCCACGCCCCAGCCGGTCGGCGCCTGCAGCGGCACGTTCACGCTCACCTCGAGTCCGTTCGCGTCGAGCGTCGCGCCGCCCGCGAACACCGTCACCTTCGTCGGCCGCGTGAGCTCGCCGGCCGCGAACAGCGACGTGGCGGTCTTGTTGGGACGAAGCGTGCCGCCGTTGAAGTTCACAAATCCGTCCTTCTGGCTGGACTCGGTGTAGAACGTCGTGTTCTGTCCGGTAGGCATACGTTGGATTGGCGTCTCCACGCCCACCACGCCCCGATTGATGTTGATCATTGAAATCGCCGGGTTGAGGCGCTGGCCGAGCGAGAGGGTATTGAGGTCCACGACGGCATCTTCGCCGTCAATCGTGAAGATGCTCGTGCCGAACGCGCCGGATGTCGCCCACTGCAGCTGGCCGAGCCGGATGTCGCTGCCCGTGATCTGTCCGCCCGTGACGTGGACCACGCCCGTTCCGCCGGATCCGATGAACAGGTCGGCCGCCACATTCGCCGTGCCGCCGGAGACGCGCAGGATGCCGACGCCCGCCGGATCCTTGCCGATGTTGAGGCAGTGGTTGAGGGTGACCGTTCCCCCCGCCGCGTCATAGAAGCCGTATCCGCTTGCGGCCCAGATGCCGTCGGCCGTGGAGTTGCAGCTCGTCCGCACCGCGCCGCCCGTCTGATGGACCGCGCCGACCGACTTGGAGGCCACACCTAACTCAATCCAGTTCGTGAGCGCGCCCGTTCCCTCCACCTTCACGAGACCGCGTGCGTTGGACACGTGGCCGACGTACAGGTTGGCGCCACGGTTGGAGCCGCCCGTCGTCAGCTTGCCGTCCACGGTCGTGTTGCGAATGACAAGCGTACCGTCGGCCGCCGCCTTGTTCCCCACGTACGAGTAGTAGTTGGACGTCCACAGCGTGCCGGCGCCGTCGAGCGTGAGCGTCCCGCTCTGCACCTCCAATGAGGCATCGCCGACCGTTGCCGAGCGGATCGTCCAACTTCCGCCAATGTTCGTCAAGCGCGGCGTTCCCGCAATCGGTCCCGTCGTGACGAGCGATCCCGCGCCGGCATGGCCGATTCGGATCCCCGCTGCCGGCGACGTGAAGCCCACGTCATCCGTCGCAGACTTCCCAGACGACGTGTAGAAACAGGCTGTGCCGCCCGTGCCCGACAGGTTCGCGATTCGCTTGCTTACTTCCGACATCTCCCAGCAGCCGGAATCGACCATGAAGTTGAGCATGCCGCTCGTGAGCGTGATGGTGCCCGTCTCGGGAATGGACTTGTTGACGAGCGCCCACAAGGTGCCGCTGCTCAGCGTCGTGCCGCCCGTATAGGTGTTGACGCCGCTCAGGTAGACGTTCAGCCCGGCATAGTTGCCGGAGATCACGCGTCCGTCGCCGGAGATCGTCCCAGTGGCGCCCACGGAAAGTTCCGCTGCCGGACTATTGTTATAGTTTGAGAAAGTGAGCGCCTTGCCGGCGGCAATGACCACTGGCCCCGTCCATCGGTTCCTGGTCTTATCCGATCCGGCGCCCGAGGAGATGTGGCCGTCCTCGTTGATGAGCAGCGTCCACGGCGATGTGGCGCCGGAGTTCCAGTAGCAGACTCTTCCGCCGGACTTGTCCACCGTGAGCGTGTTCGCCGCCGACCCGTTGAAGGCGCCGCTCACCACGAACCGGCTGCCGCCGGAATAGACGATATGGCCTGGCGACGTGGCGGCGATCCCGCGTATGATGTGTTCCGTCGAGACGGCATTCGTGAGCGTGTGGCCGTTCATCGTAAAGAAAAAGCCGATGCGCGACGAACCGCCCACCTTCGCCGGGCCGTCCAAGACGACGCCGCCGCTGAAACAATTGTCGCCCATGCCGGAGTTCTTCGAAAAGATGGCACCCGAGCCGTCTGGGCCGCTGCCGGTGATGTGCACGGGCGAAGGAATGAACGAATCGCCCTGGGTGGTCGAGAAGGAGGTCTTCACCTGCGCGCCGTCGCGCACGTAGACGGTCGCGTTCTTGCTGCCAAACGCGTAGCCGTGCGCGCAGTTCAGGACGCCGGCCTGAACCTCGATCGTGCCGGCGTAGGCGCTATTGTCGGCCGACACGATCAGCTCGCCTGCACCTAGCTTGACCACCTGGTTCACCGTGCCGTATGAGGCGAACGTGTTCGCCTCCGTCTCGGAATCGGCGACCGTGTATGTCAGGACGCCGTTGTCCAGCACAGGCGTACCGAACGCGGCACCGGCCAGCGCGAGGGAAAACATCCATGAAACGAGGCATTTACCTCCCCCCGTCAGGATCTTCTCAGGAATCTCAAGGTCACGTTTAAGTTTCATAATCTGCCTTTCCGTTTGAGACGCCGCTATTTTACCAAAACTTGGCATGGTCTTCAATCGCCTTCCCGAACCATTTCGGTAATGACTGCGCACTCCCGTACAATACTTGCGTAATTTTAGTAGATTATTTTGCGTAATGGTAGATGGAAATCAAATCGCGTTTTTGCGATAATATGATGCGCGATGCGGCGGATGCCGTACCGCCCAGTTCAGAAGATACGATGAAAGAAATCGCAAAATGAGAGCAAAGACGCTTTTCGGATTGATGCTCGCGGCGTGCGCGTGCAGCGTGCACGGCGTGACGAACGTGGTGCATGATGCGGCGCGGGACCTCGTGCTGAACACGGCCAACAGGACGGTTCTGATGACGTGTAAAACATGTAAAAAATACAAGCATCCTTAGAGGAGCGTTTTATGCAAAACAAAACCCTAATCAAGATTGTGGCAGCGGGTCTCGCTGTCGCGGCGTATACTGGTCCGACGTATGGTGGCGGCGCAACGCCACGTCCGGCGTTTTCGTTCAAGTACGGCGGGAAGCCCGTGACGGGAAGCACGTCCCTGCAGGTGGACGAGCACCTGAAGGTGACGGTGGAGTCCGTCGAATACCCGCAGTTCGACGCGACGGAGTGGGTGCTGTGGTTCGAGAATCCGTCCGTCGAGAAGAGCGCCGTCCTGAGCGAGATCCGCGACGGCGACTTCCTCGTGTCCCTGCCGCCCCAGCCGAAGAAGTTTCCCGGCGACATCGCCCTGCCGGGCGAGCGTGCGGTGGTGACGATGAACGGATGTGTCTCGGGGATCGACTACTCGACAAGCGATGAGAATTCCGCGCGCGAGTTCGCGGCGGTCATGCGCTATTTCCACAACCCGTGGAACGAGAAGGGCAACGTCTTCGAGATCAGCAATGGCTGCGCGCGCCCGTCCGATCGCCAGGCGCCGTTCTTCGAGGTGACGCAGGGTGGGCAGGGCGCGATCATCGCCATCGGCTGGACGGGCGGCTGGCGCGCGAAGTTTGCGGACGGCGCGGAGGGAGTGCGCGTGGAGACGGGAATCGCGCGCGCGCGGTTCTACCTGGAACCGGGCGAGAAGCTGCGCACGAGCCGCGTCTTGGTGATGAACTACGCGAATGGCGAGGACGGTGCGAACAAGTTCCGCCGCCTCCTGCGCAGGCACTTCTCTCACGTCGCTTCGCGGCCGGGCGTCCGCGAGGGCCTCTTCGCATACGAGCTGTGGGGCGGGCTCACTTCAGCCGAGATGATCCGCCGCGTCAACACGCTGAAGGCGAAGGGATTCGCCTACGAGGATCTCTGGATCGACGCGGGCTGGTACGGCAACAGCACGAAGTGCGACGACGCCTACACGGGCGACTGGGGACGCTGGACGGGCGACTGGGTACCGAACGCACGCATCCACCCGAAGGGTCTGGAGGACGTGCGTGACGCGGCGAAGGGCGCCGGCATGGGGATCATGCTGTGGTTCGAGCCGGAACGCGTGGTGGGATCGTCCAACTTCGCCAAGCAGCACCCCGACCTGCTGCTGGGGTCGCTCCTCTACTACGGCAACGAGAGGGGCCGCGCTTACGTACGAGATCTCCTGACGGACTTCGCGGGACGCCTCAACTTCTCCTGCTACCGCCAGGACTTCAACATGGATCCTGGACAGGTCATGAAGAACAACGACGCCAAGGACCGCGAGGGCATCACGCAGATCCGCCACGTCACTGGGCTCTACCAGATGTGGGACGAGCTGCTCGCCCGCTGTCCGAACCTCCTCATCGACAACTGCGCGAGCGGCGGGCGGCGCATCGACATCGAGACGCTGCGCCGCTCGGTGGCGTTCTTCCGCAGCGACTACCAGTGCGGGTTCAACGCGAACGCCGATGTGCTCCAGGCTCACAACGCCGGCATCTCGCGCCTTCTGCCCTACAACGGCTGCACCACGAAGCTGAGCGACGCCTACACGCTGCGCAGCGCCTACTCCTCCAGCCACGGCGTCGCCTACTGGAACGCGATCTTCCAGAAGGAGGAGAAGGTGGACTGGGCGGCGGCGAAGAAGTGCTGCGACGAGTACCGCCGCATCCGCAAGTACTTCCCCTGCGACTTCTACAACCACGGCAGCGCGACCATCGACCCGACGGCCTGGGCGATCTGGCAGTACAACGATCCGGAAAAGAACGAGGGCGTGGTGCTCGCGTTTCGCCGCGCGGAATCGCCGTCCAGCCGCGTATCCACCCAGCTGAAGGGCTTGCCGAAGGGTGCGACGGTGGAGGTGGAGAACCTCGACACCGGCGCGAAGTCCACCGTGGCCGGCGATCTGGAAATCAACCTTCCCGTCCGCCGCTCCTCCACAGTGTTGCTCTACCGCGTGAAGCCGTAGGTTGAACCGAGTGGCCTAGGCCCGCACAGTTTAACGTGAACGCGCCTTTTATCTGACCAGCCCCTTGCTGTCGGGCACGAGCATGTACGGCTGGGAGAAGAGCTCCTCGCCCGAACCGTCCAGCGCGTACGCCTTGATGCGCGCGAAGACGTGCGCACCATGGCGCGGACCGCTCGAGGAATACTGGCCTTCCATCGTCCATTTTACGGACTTCCCCTTTGTCTCCTTCACCTTGCCGACGCCCGTGATGACTTCCAGGCGTGCGGGCTTGTCGGTTTCGGCCTCGACCGTCGTGTCGTGGAACGAGATGCGCGTGAACTTCAGTTCGTTTAGTCCACGCAGGGCGCCGTAGAAGTTTCCGTCGCGGTACGCCTTCAGGCAGGCGTGGACGCTCCGCTCCGGCGTGACGAGCACGTTCACGCCGAACGAATCGTCCTTGCGGCGGATGCTGTGGTCGGGCACGAAGAAGCCGAAGCACTGCCGCCCCGTCGCCAGCACCCAGTCCCAGTATTTCTCGCCGTTCGTATGGCCGCCCTCGATCACCTCCATGCCGAGCACGCGCGGGTCGTGGTCGAGAAGGCTCAGGATGAGCGGCCTGTAGTAGGCCGACCACACGGGATGGTTGATCGTCACGCCGCCGCCGTCGGGGTAGATCAGCCCCTCGATCATGTGGTCGATGGCCGTGCTCCACAGCTCGCCGGAACCGAAGTCGTAGCCGCCGCGCACGCCGGTCTGGAAACGGCGCTGTTCCCACTGGTCGAACGTGCCGGAGGCGAACATCGAGCCCGGCGAGTTCATGTGCAGGCGCGGGATGCGCTTTCCGGTTTCGTAGTAGAAGTTGTGGTGTTCCGCGTTCGGCGCCTCCAAGATGCCTTCCGGCAGGGGCTTGAATATCTTGCCGCCCTCGCGGAACGGATATTCCTTCTGCAGCTCCTGTGGCAGCTCCTTGATCCACTGCCCGACGATCTTGTTCCAGTCGAACGGACCCTCCACGCGCTTCTTCGCCACCATCACGGGGAAGTCGTGGTGGAGCCGGTAGTAGTTCTCCGTCATCTTCGCGAGCGGATACCACGGCGCGCTCGGGTAGTAGTTGGAGAGCGTGAGGAACTCGA
>Ga0265298_10010034_pt1 | contig 11230 bp, 8 predicted proteins | sample AusTroGonzalo_MG_3_FD_193486 | JGI IMG/M metagenome (GOLD analysis project Ga0265298, IMG submission 193486) | Bovine rumen microbial communities from tropical cattle in Woodstock, Queensland, Australia - Gonzalo_01 | ecosystem: Host-associated > Mammals > Digestive system > Stomach > Rumen ...
ACGGCTACAGCCGTGAACTACACGGCACACGTGTTCAAGAACAACATAGCGCATTTCTACAATGCCGTGCAGATGGCCATGAAGAGCCTCGGCGACACTATGATGGTGTTGCTCGGTTATCCCGGAGTCAAGGTGACCGTGGTGCAGGGTCCCAAGGAACTTGATGACCTCGTGTCTGCCCGTCAGCAGATTACGGCGCTCCTCCCGATTGTGGATCAGCAGTATAAGCCTAAGATGGTGCTCTCGCTCCTCAAGACCTATCCCGACAATACTGTCCTGTCTGAACTCTACAAGGAAATGTCCGCACAGCCCGAGCCGAACCCCGAACTTATCCAGGCACAGCAGATTGTTCAGATGCAACAGCAGCAGATACAGAAACTCACCGACCAGATTAAGGCACTGGAAGAACAGAGCCGCTCCTTGGATAAGTCCTATGCGTTTGACCTTGAGAAGATGAAGCTCCAGCACCAGTACGATATGGAAGACGAGATGCTGAAAGCCCAGCTCAACCAGGGTGCAGATGCCGAAAAGGAACGCGCCGAGGTGACCAAGGCACAGCTCGGAGTGGAAAAGGAAATTTTATCTTTAGATAGAGAAAAGACTAAGACGGCACAGACCGTAGCCAATGCGATGTTCGGAGGCGTATAATGAAGATTGCGATTACATCCAACGGTGCATTCATAGATCAGCGTGACGGCTCTCTCGTGGAGGGTCGTCTCTCCGTGTATCTGCGTGATTCCGATGACCTCGCTACCACCTACACCCTTGAGGGAAACGATTTCGTCCAGGCGGAAAACCCCGTGCTTCTGCATAGTGGTCTCCCCAACGACACCCTCTTTGCCGATGCAGGGATTTACCGCCTCAAGGTTGAGAAGTACACGGGTCCGGAAGGACAGATGTCCGTTGATGCAGACCCCGCCTACTTTGAACAAGTTGACATTTACGAGGTCGGTTTTGACTGGGATTCTGCCGTTACCAACGCACAGAACGTGGACAGCATAGATGACTTGCGTTCCGTTGACCCGAGCGTGGGTTCTGTCAATGTCCTCTCCTACTACTCCATCGGCGATGCACCTTCCCGCACCTATGTGTGGGACGGCGCATCTGTAGACCAGATTGACGGCGGTTATGTGGTGGGCTCCGACGTGAGCGACACGGGTAGGTGGATTCTCCTTTGGGGTGACGAAATCCTGCCTTGCACCGTTTACGGCGTATCTGCCGGTCACGAAGCTAACCTCAATTCCCTTTTCCAGTATCCGAGACTCGTGGGCTCGTTCAGTTTCGTTACCGCCCCGTGCATACGCTTTACCCGTGGCAACTACACGACAGCCGTGAACCTCACGACCGACAAGGAACTTGTCTTTGATGGCGATGCAAAGTTCACATTGGCCACAATCCAATGCCCGCGAGTACGAGTAATCGGTTCCCGCAGTTCCTACGTTGGGGACTTTGCCCTCACGGCACCGGATGCCGAGGCACATTCAAGTTGGTTCCGCACTCTCAATGCATTCTGGCACTGCGGTGCAAAGTATCTCTACATAGACAGCACCAACTACTTTGAGTCCTCCGTGGTCACGGCAAACGTAGACCTCACGGGCAAGGTCGTTGTTGGCTCTACCCGCATCGAGGCTACCTACGCCGCCAACAAGTACATAAGGCTCGGAGTGAACACTGTAGTCACGGGCAGAATCTTCAACCCGGCTACTGACTACGTAAAGATTGGCAACGGGCTTGGCGACAGGATGTTCCTCGTCACGGGCAACTGGGACCCAGGTCTCATTACCGACGGGCATCACGTGGAATATGAATATGTCCCCGACCTCGACCTGTTCGAGAACGAGGACAGATGGCTCAAGACAATGGTGGAACGCAGGGCTCGCCTCAATTCTACCTTGTGGCCCGACTACGCGATTGATTTCCATTCCCGCACCACCTCCTCCTCTGCGGACATCGGCACGTTCACGAAGGTGTGCAACCTCGTTGCGAAGGGTGGCATCGTGGTGCATTCCGACTGCACGCTGAACAATGTGGAAGGTGTTGTCACGGTCAATGCCGACTCTTGTGCGTTGATACTGAAGGATAGTGTAGTCACAATCGACCAGAACAGCCTCGGTCTTACGGGCTTGCAGTCCGAGGACAGCGATATCGTGGTTCCCGGCACGGCAGGCATAGACCCCGCAGACACGAGCGTGATGGTAAGGGGAGGGCAGTTCTCGGGCTATATCAAGCTCTCCGATGCCCACGCCAACACCTATGCGATGAACAAGACTGTATCCTTTACGGGAGTCCATTTCCCCACGCATTTCAAGTGGAGAATCAATGTGGTAGCCCTTTTCCGTTGTACGGGTTCGGTGTCCTTGGATATCCTCCCGTATGCCAACGGGTCTGACTACAGTTACTCCTGCAATTTCACGGAAAACGTGTTCAACGGGGCTTCCATGCTTTCGTTCACGATGTTCGGGAACGAGACATACCAGCACCAGGAAATCGCGGGAAAGGTAAATTTCAACGGGGTTCGCATCGTAGGCAACTCCTTCAACGGATCAGACCCGTACGGAATTTACCTTATGCGCTGGCATCCCTATTCGCTCGCCCCGTTCATGTCTTCCAGTACGGGTACTTATGAGTACCACGGAAACAGCGGTGCTTGTCCCAGACCTACCCCCGGAAGCATAGACAACGTGGGCGAATGGACTGGGGAACATACCGCGGGGACCTTAAAGTGGAGAGTGTCCGAGCACACCTACAATGTGTTCGCCCCCTATGCCTCTTCCAACGACGGCTCCGTCGGGGAATGCAGGGACGTGAGCGGTCTTGTGTCAGCCCCGTCCGCAACCTCAATCGCATACATCGTGGCCGGTTTCGGGGATACCTCCGGCATGAACGTGGTGGCTACGGGATTCAGCAACGGCTCCCAGCTACCGAGCGACCTTTCCGAACTGTGGAACCCGCAGAAGAACAACCTGTTTATCGTCAAGGCCTGTATAACGGTGGGGCTCCCCGCGGTACCCTCCTACAATTCGGGCTACACGATTTGGTACAATTTAAACGCAATCTAACAGAGGTTTCTTGAAATGGCCCTTGCTTATCTTCTTGACCCATTCATCGAGCACCAAAACCTCGCCGGCGTGAATAATGTCAACGGCTACTTCGAGGTGTTCTACGACCAGACTGACGACCATGCAACCGTGTATACCGATTTTAATGGGACATTGGCTCCCGAACGTATAGTCATAGACAACAGCGGTCGCTGCGTCATGGTCGCGGATTCCTCTCGGGTTTATAGGGTGGAAATGTACGAGCCGAACGGAGCTCTGGTTTACTCGCAGTATCCCGTGTGGTGTTTCGGTAATGGAGAGGGCGGTTCCTCCTCTACCGATATTATCTCCACCGATGGTAGCGTCGCCGTAGACAAGACGCAGATTGGGAGCACCACCCAGTACGACTTGAGCGTTGCAAAGGATTCTGCCGAGAACCTTGAGTGGGCACGTTGCACGGAAGCACGCAACCCCACGTCCAACGTGTTCTATCCGATAGGAGACGAGGGGAGCACGCTGTTCAGCGACAACACGGGCCTCGTACTCACGGAGAATGGGCTCTACCACGTCACTCTCAAGATGAGGGCTACCAAGTCCGCTGCGGTTCCGTTCTATGACAAGGTGAATATCCTCGTCAAGACCGACGACGGCACGGTAACGTCGGAACAGATTGAGTTCTCCGCGCTTATCGACGGCTCTCTCGGCTTTAGTCAGGAATTTGAAATCAGCGGTGACATCAAGACGGGTTCTGCGGACACCACGAGGCTGTTCGTGGCCGTGGAGGACACTAGCGTGGCGGGTGTTTCCTACGAGTTTGTCGGCATGGACATCCACCGAATATTTTCTGGAGTCCCCCATATTCCGGGTCTCAATCTCGTGGCTGGCTCCAACATCACGCTGACCAAGAACAACGGCAACCTCACCATCGCAAGCAGCGGGGGAGGCGCGAGTTATTCCGCAGGCAACGGGATAAGCATACAGAACAACGTAATTTCCGCTGACGTGTTCAGCATCAACACTATCCAGGTTTCAAACATCTAGCAATAGGAGGCCACAATGGCTACTCTCGTAAACCAAATAAATAATATGGACATTTATGCCGCACGCGCCGAAGCCGACGCCAACGGCAACAATATCGGCACCACCTACGCCACCAAGAGTGAACTCCCCGACGGAGTTCCCGCAGTCACTTCCGGGGACAATGGCAAGGTGCTCAAGGCCACCTACTCGGGTGGTCAGGGCGTGTACGGCTGGGAAACCGACACGTCTGACCTTCCGGACATCACCGGAAACGCTGGCAAGATTCTTGCCGTGAACAGCGGTGCTACCGGAGTGGAGTGGGTGAGCCAGATTCAGATTGGCACTACCACCGTATAGTTTGTACTTAACAGCATCCCGGATGCGGGGTGCCCCATTCCCCCAAGGAGTTTTAAAATGCCCGAGACGCTCGTAAACCAGATTGACAATAAGAACATCTACGCAAGCCGTGCCGTGGCCGACGAGGACGGCACTAATATCAAGACCAGTTATGCTTTGAAGAGCGAGATTCCTACAGTCCCCACGATGAAGAACCTCGTGGCGGGAACCAACGTATCCATCACGGAGACTGCCAACGGCATAGAGATTTCCGCAAGCGAGGGTACTCAGGTCCAGGCGGACTGGACGGAGCAGGATTCTTCCGACCCGTCCTACATCCAGAACAAGCCTAGCCTTGCGACTGTTGCCACGAGTGGCTCGTACAACGACCTTACGAACAAGCCGAGCATCCCCGCCGTTCCGGTGCAGGACGTTACCGTGGACGGTTCTTCCGTGGTCAACGCAAGCGGCGTGGCGGAAATCACCATGCCTACGCAGGTCAACGCGGACTGGAATGCAAGTTCGGGCGTTGCCGAAATCCTCAACAAGCCTAGCCTCGCTGCCGTGGCTACTAGCGGTGCGTACTCCGACCTTTCGGGAACCCCCACGGTGGATCAGTCCTACAATGCCTCTTCCGCAAACGCGCAGAGCGGCGTAGCCGTGGCAAGCGCGATTAGTGGCAAGGAGGATTCCTCCAACAAGAAGCAGAGCATCGACGCCACGTCCACCACGGACTACCCGTCCAGCAAGGCCACGGCGGACTTCGTGAACAGTTCCGTATCCACGAACACGGCACGTTTCCTCGGCAACTTTACCCTTACAGACCTGGGTCTCTCCTACGGGGCTACGAACTCGCAGATTGCAACCGCGCTCGGTTCCTACTCCTGGCCGGCGGGCACTACCCCTACAAATAACGACTACGTGTACGTGGAGATACAGAACCCGCAGACCACCGGCATAGACGACGAGGTGAGACGATTCAAGTACAGCGGTACGGCATGGCTGTACGAGTATACCCTCAATAACAGTTCGTTCACGGCAGCCGAGAAGGCGGCAATAGACTCCGGCATCACGGCATCCGACGTGTCCGCGTACAACGCCCACGTGGCAGATACGGACATCCACGTCACCACAACGGACAAGAGTACGTGGAACGCGAAGCAGGACACCATTTCCGACCTTTCCGACATCCGTTCAGGTGCGGCACTCGGCGACACGGCAGTCCAGCCGGGAGACCTCGCCACTGTTGCTACGAGTGGCTCCTATACGGACTTGAGCAATACGCCCACGATACCCGCGGCCCAGGTGAACTCCGACTGGGACGCCAATTCCGGCGTGGCGCAGATTCTCAACAAGCCTACGCTTTCGGCTGTAGCGACCAGCGGTAGCTACAACGACCTTACGGACAAGCCCACGATTCCTACCGTACCGGTCCAGGACGTGCAGGTAAACGGCACTTCCGTGGTAAGCAACGGCGTGGCGTCAGTAACCGTCCCCGCCCAGGTGCAGAGCGACTGGTCGCAGTCGGATTCCGCGGCTATCGACTACATCAAGAACAAGCCCACGCTCGCTGCCGTGGCTACGTCGGGTTCGTATAACGACCTTTCCGACAAGCCGTCCATCCCCGCATCCCCGGTCCAGAGTAACTGGAACGAATCGGACAACACGTCTCTCGCCTACATCCAGAACAAGCCTGCTAACCTTGTCCAGGATGCAAACTATGTCCATACGGACAACAATTTCACTACCACGCTCAAGGACAAGCTCGACGGAATTGCATCCGGTGCGGAAGTGAACGTCCAGGCAGACTGGAATGAGACGAATACTTCTTCCGATGCGTACATACAGAACAAGCCGAACCTCGCCACTGTCGCCACTACGGGAGCATACTCCGACCTTTCGGGGACACCGACTATCCCCGCGGCACAGGTAAATTCGGACTGGAACAGTACGAGCGGCGTGAGCGAGATATTGAACAAGCCGAACCTCGCTACCGTTGCAACTAGCGGAAGCTATACCGACCTCACCGATAAGCCGAGCATCCCTGCCGCCCAGGTACAGAGCGATTGGAACCAGAGCGACAACCAGGCTGTCGACTTTATCAAGAATAAGCCGAGCATCCCCGCTGCCCAGGTGCAAAGCGATTGGAGCCAATCGGACAACACGCAGGTTGACTACATTAAGAACAAGCCGTCCTTGGCTTCCGTGGCTACGAGCGGTGATTACGACGACTTGTCCAACAAGCCTACTATTCCTCCGGCACAGGTACAAAGTAACTGGAACGAGAGCGATACGAGTTCCAAGGCTTACATACAAAATAAGCCTAGCCTTGCGACGGTGGCAACTACGGGAGCGTACTCCGACCTTTCTGGAACGCCGACAATCAACAACGTCCCCGCGGTCACTTCTTCGGACGATTCCAAGGTCCTGAAGGCTTCTTACAGCGGTGGCGTAGGTTCTTACTCCTGGGAATCAGAAAGCGGTGGCACCGTTACCGACGTGGAAGTGGACGGGACTAGCGTTGTTTCCGGTGGAGTGGCAAGCATTACGATGCCGACGGAACTGGTTCCTACTGTCACGAGCAACGACGACGGGAAGGTATTGAAGGCATCATACAGCGGTGGGGCCGGTACATACTCCTGGCAGACGGAGAGTGGAGGTACTCAGGTCCAGGCGGACTGGACGGAGCAGGATTCTACGGACCCGTCCTACATCCAGAACAAGCCGGTGCAGAAGACGATAACCGCCGGTACCGGCATAGCCATTACGGAATCGCAGAACTCCTTCAGCGTCTACACCGACCCTAACGTCGTTCCCACGAAGACCGAGATGAATACTGCTCTTGCCGGAAAGCAAGACACGCTTACGGCTGGTGCAGGGATTGCTATTAGCAATATCAACGTGATTAGTGTTGATAAAACTGTGCTGTGGGAAGGAAGTTCCCGTACTAACATTCAGTTATCCGAAACTATTACAAATTTTGAAGAAATTGCTGTTTACTACGACGAGGACGGGAATGGGGTTCGTCTTGCTAAATCACAGGCAACTCCGATAAACTCTAGTTCGTTGGGGTTATGTGGCACGAATTACTTTGTAGATGATACGGGTAATCCTATACATATAGATGCTATTGAATTGTCTATATCTAACGGGGTGGTGTCTATTGCCAGTGCAAATTCTAAATATATGAGTGCTACGGGAACGGCTATTGGAAATTGGGATATTGCAGGCGTAATGCTTATTAAAAAAATAGTGGGCATCAACCGCAAAGCAAGCAACTAAGGAGCATCCATGTCAGAACCAGCAGGAATCGTTATAACGTACGGCGGTGCAACCCCCCCACAGGGGTGGCTGATCTGCAACGGTGCTGCCGTTAGCCGTAGCACCTATGCTACATTGTTCAGTGTAATAGGTACAACCTATGGGGATGGGGACGGAAGCACCACTTTCAACTTGCCGGACTTGTCCGGGAAAGTTGCCATCGGCTCTTCACAGTCCCATGTACTTGCATCCACCGGGGGTACGGCTACGGAGACGCTTCTTGAAACGAACCTACCAGTGCATACCCATGATGTGCCACAGCACGGGCACGAGAACAATATAGAGGTCGCCACGCCGTCCTTGAGCCATACCGTAACGCAGCCGGGGTACACGTACAATTCGCCTAATGCAACTACGCACAGGGCTAGTTCGCAAACTACTACTCACTACACGTCTACGAGTACGGCTACGGCTTCCCGTAGTGCTAACCTGGCCATATCCAACCACCCCGCTACGGTCTGTACTTCGTCCGGTGCCATCGCTGATTGTAGTGCCATGGCTTCTAGTACATCGCAGGGTGGTGGTTCCAGTCACGACAATATGCAGCCGTATCTTTCCTTAAACTACATCATAAGCACGGGGGAATAAATGGAAATAGGTGCTATTTACTTGTTTGCGGGTTCCGCAGCCCCTAGCGGATTCTTGATGTGCGATGGCTCCGATGTCTCCAGGACAACCTATGCGGACCTCTTCTCCGTAATCGGCTCTGCGTTCGGTACGGGGGACGGAAGCACTACTTTCAACTTGCCGAACCTGTCCGGAAGGGTGCCGGTAGGCTCTACCTCCGGTATGGCTTTCGCCTCTACAGGTGGAGAGGAATCGCATACGCTAACGTCTTCTGAAATTCCGGAACACACGCACACCATTCCGCAGCACGGACATACGGATGATATTTCGTTCAAGACTCCGGTACTCGTACACAGCATAACGTCTCAGCCGTCATACAACTATAGTGCACCGAACGGTACGGTAAACAGTGGTGTCTCCGACAGTGACCAGCGATGCTATAAAGGAACTTCGAGTGCCAACGCAGGCAGGTCCGGGAATGTCTCTATCACGGCACATTCCGAAAGCAACTGCACTATGTCGGGCGGAGTTACAGACTGCGTGGCATTCAGCATGGATAACGCTGGCAGTGGAGTAGCCCACAACAATATGATGCCTTACATCACTTTAAACTATGTAATCTATGCAGGGGGTAATTGATGCCTATTGGTAGTATAGTTGCTTTTGCTAGACCTACTCTTCCGTTTGGCTGGCTCGTATGTAACGGGCTCGCTGTTCCGCGGACGGAATTTTCAGAACTTTTCGCTATAATAGGTACGACTTATGGCCCAGGTGACGGAAGCACCACTTTCAATCTCCCTAATCTTTACGGTAGGGTTGCACTCGGGTCATCTAGCGGATATGCCCTTTCATCTTCTGGGGGTTCTGAAAAAGTAAGTCTCGACCAGAGTTCCATACCGAGTCACTACCATACGGTGCCTGCACACGGGCACCAGAACAACATAACGGCTACTACGCCGGAGCTCTCCCATTCCATAACGCAGGCAACATTCACGTACACGGCCCTGGGCGGTTCGTCAAAGAAGGGTGTCAACCTGTCTATCATAAAGAGCTATTCGTCTGTAAGTTCGGCTGCGATGACCCGCGTCACCAACGTTTCAGTATCGAATCACGCTGCTGCGGACTGCACGAAAACCGGTGGAATCATTGACTGCCCACCTATGGAATCTAGCCAGACGGGTTACGGCTCCGGACACAACAATATGCAACCGTACCTTTCTCTTACCTACGGGATAAGGTTTACGGACGCCACGCAGGACCATGTGATGCTTACCTACAATGGTGCCATCGCAATTACAGCCCAAGGTGGTTACCTTTCAGGTTCACGATAGAGGATAATACCTATGCCAACAAACTACTGGTTGAAATTCGGGAACAGTGCATGCACCTTCAACGGGAAAGGCGTCGGGTGGGAACCCACGACGCTTCCCCCGTACACTATACGCCTCAAGTTCACGGACGGCATCACTCCCACGTTCGCAAAGGGAACAGGAACGCAGGTGAGCTCCTCCCCCAATGTGTGGGACTTGACATACGCCGATACAAATTGGAGCAACTTGTTATACGGCCAGAGAAACTTATTAGAGGTCGTAGCCGCGAACACCACCGGTGTTACGAATATGTACGGTATGTTCTACGACTGCATTAGACTGACGTCCGTGCCGTTGTTCGACACAGCGAACGTTACGAATATGCACCAGCTCTTCTCCCAAGCGCAGAGCTTGGTGTCCGTGCCTGCCCTAAACACCGCAAACGTTACGGATATGGGCGAAATGCTGAATGGATGCTCCAGCTTAACGTCCGTGCCGTTGTTCAACACCGCGAACGTTACGAATATGAGAGGCTTTCTGGCTGGTTGTTTCCTTTTAACGTCCGTGCCGACATTCAGCACTGCGAACGTTACGACTATGGAAAGTATGCTGGAGGGTTGTTCCCACATAACTACGTTGCCGACATTCGACACCACTAACGTCCGGTATATGCGTCGTATGCTGTGTCGTTGTTCCAGTTTGGTGTCCGTGCCGACATTCAGCACTGCGAACGTTACGGATATGGGAGCAATGTTTGAATTTTGCACCAGTTTGGTGTCCGTGCCGTTGTTCGACACCACTAACGTCCGGTATATGGAAGGTATGCTGCATGGTTGTTCCAGTTTAGTGTCCGTGCCGTTGTTCAGCACTGCGAACGTTACGACTATGGAAGGTATGCTGAAGGGTTGTTCCAGTTTAGTGTCCGTGCCGTTGTTCAGCACTGCGAACGTTACGACTATGGAAATGATGTTCCTATATTGTGAATCCGTGGAATCGGGTGCCCTCGCCTTGTACCAGCAGGCAAGCACGCAGGCAACACCCCCATCAAGGCATTCCTACTGCTTCTACCACTGTGGTTCAAATGCTCCCGCCGACGCACCCATCCACGCAGAGATGCAGCAGATACCGGCTTCATGGGGAGGACTCGGAGCGTAGCCCGATTCGGTGTATTTTATTGGATAGATGTAACACAAGTTTTCAACCAATGGAGAGACAAAATGTCGATTTCCAAAATCATAAATGTTAATGACGGTAGTGGCCGTTCGTTCGAAGAAAATACGATTGCCGAGCTTCAGTTCGACACGAAGCCCGAGGTCGGCTCTTTCAACGCCGTTACCTCCGATGCTGTTGCTCGAGCTGTCGCAGGCGCTTCCGGCGAAGTCCCCGAGGTTACCGAGGGTGACAACGGCAAGATTTTGACCGCCATATACGACGAGGGAGGCCCCGCCGTGGAATGGGGTGACGTACCTAACGAAATTCCCGAATACACCACTTCCGAGGACGGAAAGGTACTCGGAGTAGTGGACAACTCCGGCTCCGCAGAACTCCAGTGGGTGGGTACGGGCACCACGTACGTTTCCGGTTCTTCCGCCTCTGTCTCGCTCTCCGCAGACGATACCGTGGTCACGAACTCCGTGG
>Ga0265298_10010035_pt1 | contig 11230 bp, 10 predicted proteins | sample AusTroGonzalo_MG_3_FD_193486 | JGI IMG/M metagenome (GOLD analysis project Ga0265298, IMG submission 193486) | Bovine rumen microbial communities from tropical cattle in Woodstock, Queensland, Australia - Gonzalo_01 | ecosystem: Host-associated > Mammals > Digestive system > Stomach > Rumen ...
CGGAAGCGGCAATTTCCTGACAGAAACCTATATTTCGCTGCGCCGCCTTGAAAATGAAATCCTTAAAATCATCCACGGAAACCAGCAGCTTCTGGGAAGTGATTTCTCGCCGATAAAAGTCAAGATCTCGCAGTTTTACGGCATTGAAATCAACGATTTTGCAGTAACAGTCGCAAAAACGGCACTCTGGATCGCGGAAAGCCAAATGATGAAGGAAACCGAGGAAATTGTTGATGAAGCCCTTGATTTTCTGCCGCTTTCGACAAGTGCGACGATCATTGAAGGCAATGCACTCAGAATGGACTGGTTAACACTTGAAGAAGAGCAGAATGATAAATTTGTCTATGCCGAAAAACTGAATGTCTATAAAGTCGGAGAAAAAACTTGGGAAAACGGCTTACAAGAGCCGGAAATTCCTTACGGAGAGCATTTCCATGAACTGAACGTTGCGGCCAAAGAAATTACAGAGAAGAAATTACCTGAGAAAAACAGCAGCAAATCTGTGATTTATGACTATATAATCGGAAATCCGCCGTTCGTAGGAGCTCGCTGGATGGATAAGCGGCAGAAAGAAGATGTGATTCACACCTTCGGCAAGGACTGGAGCGGTGCGGGCGATCTCGATTATGTCTGCTGCTGGTACAAAAAGGCATTTGATACGATTAAAAGCGCTGAAACACGATGCGCATTTGTTTCGACAAATTCCGTAACTCAGGGCAGTTCTGTCGCAAATCTCTGGAAACCGCTTTTTGCTGACGGAATGCACTTTGATTTTGCATGGCGGACATTCAAATGGGCAAATGAAACAACGGATAAGAAAAATATGGCGGCAGTTCACTGTGTGATAATCGGATTCAGCATCGCGGCCACTACAAAACCAAAAGTTATTTTTGTGAATGAATGGGAAAAAATCGAGGCAAAAAACATCAACGGATATCTGCTTGATATGCCGGATTTATTCATAGAGAGCAGAACCAAACCCATTTGCGATGTTTCTTTAATGAACAAAGGCAGTATGCCGGCAGATGACGGAAATCTCATTATTACAGACCAAGAATATAATGGATTTATAAATAAGGAACCTGAATCAAAGAAGTTTATTCGTGAGTTTTTAGGAGCAGAAGAGTTCCTTAACAATAAAAAACGCTATTGTCTCTGGCTTGTAAATACAACTCCCGCTGAACTTAGAAAAATGCCGCTTGTCATGAAAAGAATAGAGGGTGTTAAAGCAGCTCGTTCTGCAAGCAAACGCGAAGCAACAAGAAATTTGGCGGCATATCCTTATCTTTTTGCCGAAAACCGCCAGCCTGAAACAGACTACATTGCTATCCCTGAAGTTTCATCTGAAAAAAGGAATTATATTCCTATTGGTTTTATGTCTGCCGATGTTATTTGCAGCAATAAACTCCAAATTATTCCCAATGCCACTTTGTATGAGTTCGGTGTTCTTACAAGCAATATCCACAACGCATGGTTACGGACTATCTGTGGTAGATTAAAAAGCGATTATGATTATTCCGGGAAAATAGTTTATAACAATTTCCCGTGGTGCAATCCGACAGAGGCGCAGAAAGCAAAAATCGAACAAACCGCGCAGGCAATTCTCGATGCCCGCGCAAAATATCCAGATTCATCTCTGGCTGACCTTTATGATGCAACCACGATGCCGCCTGAGTTGCGTAAGGCTCACAAAGAAAACGACAAGGCTGTTATGGCAGCTTACGGTTTTGATCCGAAAATGAGTGAAGCGGAAATTGTTGCCGAGCTTTTCAGAATGTATGAAAAGCTGACGAAAAAGAAGTAGCCGGCGGTAGCGGCGCCGCCGTCAGTATGGAAAAATCACTTGATTATTTACAGTTTTTTCGTAAAATGCCGCGTTTAAACGTGAGGTGACTTATGAAAATCAGATTGTTGACATTTATTTCGGTCGTTTTTTCAGTTTTATTTTTAATAAACTGTTCTTCTTTACCACACGATGAAACTTCGGAAAATGATAAATGGGAGGAAGTCGAGACAAAGTATAAATCGTTGGAATCGGAAGAAAATTTTGTCGAAATGGAATTCTATTCGAAAGATCTTCTCACTTCCGACTGGGCACAATGGCAGATCCATTATATAAAATTCATGCTGGCTTCGGCTTTGTACAATCAGAAGAAATACGGCGAAGCGCTCGAAGTATTCGCGGATCTTAAAGATGTTGCTCCGTTCACTCACAGGACTCACGTTATGGCGGGAGCTGCGGCACTTGCCGAAAAGAAATACGAAGATGCGTTGAAATGGGTCTTTCCGGTCTATCTCAAACTTGAAAAAGAACCAAAACTTGCAGCTTCAAAAACCATTTTTTTTGCATATCTATACTCGAGGAAGTTCGACTCTGCGGCAAGGTGGTATAATGAATTTGACGACGAGAAAAAAGCCAATCTTCAACCTGAACTTGACGCATGGCTGAATGAAAGTGAAGAAAACAGACGCAGTTTCAACCAGGCTGTGAACGGAAATTCTAAGTCGCCAGCAGAGGAAACGCCGCCTTCTAAAACCATAGAAGACATCATTAACGAAGCTGGGCAAAAAGAGCAGGCAGAGCAGAAGGAAGCCGGAGCTGCTCAGGAAGGGAGCGAAAACGAAAATATAGAAGAAAATCCGCCGGCTGCCGTTTTTGAATTTGACAGAAGCTATGTTCCGGACTGGCACAAAGTGTGTGTCGCCCTCTCTTTGAACGACAAGTGGAGCAAATACAACGAAGTTATAAAAAACTACATAAACTGGCATCTTACGCAGTTCGACAAAAGCGGTGTCAAGCCGGAATTTATCGAATACGAGAGCGAGGGATCGGTCGATGCTCTCATGAAAAAAGCTAAGGAAATCAAATGCTTCGCTGTTCTCGGGCCGCTTTTTGCACCGGAATTTGCAGAAAGTTTCATTGAGAAATCGGCAGAGTATTCGATCCCGGTCATTTCCTACATTCCTTTCGGCACAAAACCTGATTCGCTTTTCTTCAATGTCCGCCAGACTAAAGATCTTGAGGCTGAAAACCTTGTGAAATACGCCGTTGAAAAAGAAAAGAAGACTTTTGCGATAGCATACATCGATGACGAAAACGGGAGGATGCTCCGCGATGTTTATTGGAAGGTCATAGAAAATTTAGGCGGAAAAGTAACTGATATTATTGATGTTTCCCCGGCAGATAAGGCGTATAAGGACGATGTGGAGAAAGTTGTCGGCAGACAGGATGACTACGACGAGGCGATCCGCGCGTACAAGTGGCGCAACAAAGAAAAGTTCAAGAGCGACACGATGCTTAACCGCGCTGTCGACAGTTTTATAAAGAGGATCCCCGGTAAATGCAACTTTGAAGTTCTTGTCGTTCTGACGGATCCGAAGCAGACAGCGAGCCTTCTTCCGGCGTTTCCGTATCTGAACGTCGAATTTGCATACTATCAGAAATATCTGAACCGCGCCGTAACGCTCAAAAAGCAGGAGCTCAGAAAAGACGGCTACGGCTGGGATATCCAGCAGATCCTCGTCCTCGGGCCTTCGGAAATAATGAACAGTACGAAAAATATCGAAGAACTCGGCAAGCTTATCGACGGAATGGTTATTTTTGCGCCCAGATCCGATACGAGTGATAAAAACGAAAAATATTCAAATATATCAAAGGCTTTCAAAGATTCTAACAACCGCGCCTTCTACTTTGCCGAAACGATCGCTGCGGAGGTGGCTGACACGCTGCTTTCGGCTCTCGCAGCTTCGCAGAAAAGCGATATCGGAAACTTTGTAGAAACGCTGAAAAACACGCAGTTTACCTCGCTGATTTCGGGAAAACCGGTGAAATTTGACGAACTTAACCGCATGACAGGAAGAAGCGAGATCCTTATCGGCAGGAACAAAGAGCCTTTCATGACTCCCGAAGAGATAGAGGAGGAGATGAAACGCAAAGCCGAGGAAAAACTTAAAGAAGGAAAACAGGAAGAGCAGGAAAATGAAGCACCTGAAGATTGATGTCCTGACACTTTTCCCTGAATTTTTCGAATCGCCGTTCTCTGTCAGCATGATGAAAAGGGCGATAGATAACGGAACTCTCGAACTCGATCTGCATCAGATCCGCGATTTCGGGCTCGGCAACAGGCGTCAGGTCGATGATTCTCCTTACGGCGGCGGTGCAGGGCTCGTAATGAAGCCTGAAGTTATAACTGCGGCGTGGGAGGCGCTTCCAAAGACTGAAAAAACGATCACGATCGTGATGTCGCCGAGGGGAAAACTTTTCAACCAGCAGAAAGCGGTCGAATTTTCCGAAACAGCGGAGCATATTATCATTGTCTGCGGTCACTACGAAGGGATCGACCAGCGTTTCATCGAAATTTCGGGAGCAACTGAACTTTCTGTCGGAGACTATGTTCTCACCGGCGGAGAAACCGCGGCTCTTTCGGTGATCGATGCTGTAACAAGGCTTATTCCGGGTGTGCTCGGCAATGAAGAATCGTTCAAAAACGAATCTTTCTCGCTTCCGCTCTTAGAACACGATCAGTACACGATGCCCCGTGTTTTCAGGGGTTTAGCTATTCCTAAAGTGCTTACAGGCGGCAACCACGCAAAGATCGAAGCGTGGAGACTCCGCAACGCTCTGGCGAAAACTGCTGAAAACAGACCTGACCTGCTTTCAAAAATTCCACCTGAATTCTGGGAAGAAATGAAATGAAAAATTTTTATATCGGACTTATCCACAGCCCCGTTCTTAGAAACGGCGCCGCTATAACTTCATCGATCACCAATCTGGACCTTCACGATATCGCTAGAGTCTGCGCGACTTACGACCTCGGCGGTTATTTCGTGATCCATCCCGACGAAAAAATGCGCTCGATCGCGACTCAGCTTGCGTCGCACTGGACTCAGGGCGAAGGTAAGGAATACAATCCTGACAGATTCAAAGCGCTGCAGGTAATGAAGATCGTTCCGTCTCTTGACGAGGCAAAAAAAGAGATCGAAGAAAAATGGGGCATGAAACCGGTAACGATCGGAACGACTGCGAGAAAAAAAGAAAAATCGATTACGATAAGAGAGCTGAAAGTTGAAAAAAACAAACCCGTTCTGATACTCTTCGGAACGGCTGGCGGAATAGAAGATAACTTCTTAAATTCATTGGATTTTTTGCTTGAGCCGATAGACTTGGGAACAGGCTATAACCACTTGAGTGTAAGAAGCGCAGTGTCGATTTTTATTGACAGATTGAGTAGAACTGACTAATATACCGCCGCGTTATTTTTGGAGGAGTTAAAAATGACAACCAACATTATTCAAAAACTTGAAAATCAGCAGAGAAGAATCGATCACTACTATGTAAAACCGGGAGATAAAATCGAAGTTCACACCCGTATCATTGAAGGTGAAAAAGTTCGTATCCAGATCTTCAAGGGCGATGTCATCGCAATCAAAAACGGAAGAGACAACAACAGAACCACGATAACAGTCAGAAAGTTCTCGGGCGGCTACGGCGTTGAGAAGATATTCCCGCTTCATTCCCCGATGATCGAAAAGATAGAGCTCGTAAACAGAGGTCTCGTTCGCAGAAGCAAACTTTACTATCAGAGACTTCGTAAAGGCAACGCAGCTAGAATCAAACCGAAAAACATCTGGTAGTGTTCTCGCTTTTATTCGCGTTATTTCTCGCAGTTTCAGCAGAAAATCCTGTTTGCCAGTCAAGATTCGATACAGAGGAAGAACTATATAAATCAATTACGCTTAACTGTGACGATATTTCTGTCCGCCGGCGCTATCTTCAAAAATACGGTCCCTGCATTTCTGAAGAAGGTATTGATATCATTGAAGAAAAGAATGTTGTTGTCGTGGAAGAGCTTGACTGCACAAACCAGCTTGAAGGAATAGAATTTTTCTTCAGAAACAAAAAACTGTGTTCGCGTTCGGTCACTTTTTTTCCTTCAAAAAAAGTCTTTGTTCTGAAAAATAAAGGTAAGGTGAGATCTGTTCCTGAAAACTGGCGCCATATCGACACGCAGGAAACTATGCTTTTCTACGATTCGACCGCGAAATTCGAGGAAATGAGCGATACGACGGGGCAGATTCTTGCAAAAAACGATGACGGTGTTTTCACAAATCGTCTCGGGAAAGTCGTTCATCCGGAATTTATCTATTCCAACGGAAGCTGGGAAAAAGTTTTTCCGTTGCGAGAGCTTTTCTACCTGAAAATTAACAGAAACGACTCTTTCGAAGTCAGAATAATCACGGAGAATTCTCTCCCTGCAGAAAAAAAAGAGCTCTTTGAGCTTCTGGATATCAAAGTCGACGCGGCTGAAGAGCCTGTTTTTGCTCCGAGCAGCTGCTCCGTAAAAGGAAAAGGGCTGAAAGGGATCCGTATTCCAAAAACGGATTACGTGACTGACACGGAAAGTGAGCAGGGAACATATAAAATCTCCTTATTTTATCCTGAGTTGCAGAAAAAAGAGGCGGTAAGGTCAAAAACCGAGAACTATGAACTGGAAATTCTCTTTTCAGATGGAAAGTTCGAAGCGGCTCTTACTGTTTTTGCAAAAAAACTGACTCCGGAAGAAGTTCTGAACATCAGAGCGCTTTTGAACCGCGAAATTCCGGCATTTTTCGTTCAGGCGGCGAAATAGCCTGAAACTTCTTTCTCGATTTCCCTGAAAATATAACTATAATACACCGTTTTTTTGTTGGATAACTGGATTTTTCGCAAAAACAGCTAATGGAATCAGGCTTTTACAGACGCGTTTTCGGAATAGCGATTCCGATTGCGATCCACAATTTAATGATTTCCGCGATAAACATGGCGGATGTTTTTATGGTGGGGCAGCTCGGTGAAGAGGCGATAGCTGCGCTCGGGATAAGCAACCAGCTGATGTTTCTTCTCATTCTTTTCCTTTTCGGGATGGGAAGCGGCGGTCAGATTTTCGTTTCGCAGTTCTACGGCAAGGGTGATCTCCTCAATCTGCGGCGCGTAATGGGAGTGATCCTGACTCTCGGTATTTTTGTTTCGCTTGCCGCATTTGTCGGTGCGCGCTTTTTCCCCGAATTTATTGTCGGGCTCTTTTCTCATGACGAAAAAGTCGTCACTCTTGCCTGCGAATACCTGAAAATCGTTTCGTGGAGCTACATTTTTACGGCGGTTTCCTTCATTTATCAGGTCGTTCTGCGGAGTACCGACAGCCCGCGTCTTCCAGTCTATTCGTGCGCCATGGCACTTGTCATCAATATCTTTTTCAACTGGGTTCTCATTTTCGGTCACCTTGGTTTTCCGGCGATGGGGATCCAGGGCGCGGCACTTGCGACACTTATCGCGAGAGTTGCCGAAACCGCGTTCACGCTTGCTTACGCCTACATCAGAAAACTTGCGGCGGCGGCTAAATTTGCAGAACTTGTGAGCGCGAAAAAAGATTTGTTAAAGCAGCTTTTGGTCACTGCTACTCCCGTTTTTTTCAATGAAATCACTTGGGCTTTTGGCATTCTTGCACTCAACTGGGTTTATGCAAAACTGGGGACTGAATCTATTGCCGCGATCAACATTTCCGACAGCGTGACGAAACTTTTCTTCGCCGCTTTCATCGGGATCGGCAATGCCGGTGCTGTCGTTTTAGGGTATGACATCGGAGCCGGGGCCGAAACCGAAAAAGTGTGGAAAACTTCGAAAAAACTCGTGAAACTTTCGATCTCGACAGGCGTTTTTCTCTCGCTTTTTGTCTTTCTTTTCACTGACCCGATACTTTCAGTTTACAACATTTCGGAAAGCGTCCGCGATCTGGCTTACAAAAGCACCCTCGTCTGGATATTTTTCCTGCCAGTAGTCGCGTTCAATAACCTCAATATTGTCGGCATCTTACGCAGCGGCGGCGACACAAAGGCGGCCTTTCTCATCGATGTTGGCGCGCTTTGGCTCGTCTCGGTTCCCGTTTCTTTTGTCGGAGCGGTCGTGTTCCAGCTTCCGCTTTACTGGGTCCTCCTCCTCGGAAAAATCGAGGAAGCCATAAAATTCGGCTGGGGCTTCAAACGCTACATCTCGAAAAAATGGATCAAAAATCTGGTTAAGGAATTGAACTGAGAAGGCCGATAGCTCTATTTTTTATCAATCAGCTCGAAATATTGTGCCGGAGAAAAAATCAAAGGCTTGTCAATTTTGATGTTGTCAAAATCCTTGTCGCCGGTCAGCAGAATATCGGAATCGGACAGTATCGCCGAAACAAGAACCGGCAAATCCTTGATGTCCTGAATTTTCGGGAAATCTTTTTCATTGAAATTTTCGGGAGTTTTGAAATCCTCATAGTTTATTCCTTCAAAAAATCTGTCGAGCGAATCGATTCTTGCAGGGAATTTTTTACGGAACACTTCAAAACATTCCTCTTTTGTGTAGGAAGAAATGATAATCGTGTGTTTTTTCAAGAGATGTGTGAAAACTTTCGCGACTTTCCCTTCTGGAAAAAGAATCGCGGAAATCACAATGTTTGTGTCTACGAAAACTCTCATTTGTTGCTACGCAGTTCCTTTATGTAGGCAACGACATCGTCTTCGGATTCAAATCCGGCTTTCTCGGCTTCGCCTTTCATTTCGCTTTGAACAGAGGAGAGCGTAACCAAAGAAGCATTTGTGATGTAGATTTTTCCGTCATCTTCTTCAAAGAAAATTTTGTCTCCGGTTTTGATTCTGAGCAGATTTCTTATCATCAGCGGAATTGTAACCTGTCCTTTTGATGTAACTTTTGCGATTTCCATTTCAACCTCCTTACATTCCTTACTTAAAAATCTTACTTATTCAGTGTTTTGATGTCAAGAGAGAAATTTCGTTGTCGATCGTACTCGACAAGAATCAAAAAAATGTGCTTTCCGTTTCTTGCCCGTAATCTGAATCCCGACACTGTGTCAAAATAAAAACCGGTATTGCACAAAAATTTTGCATTTGAAAAAATCTGTGTATAATGCGGCACTTTAACAAGTTGAACAAATAAGGGGGTTCAGATGAAAATCGGAAAATTTGCAGAAAATTATGCTGTTATTGTCAACAAGGCTCTCGAAACGTTTGCTTCGGGATGCCATGAAAATGTAGTTTTGTCGCCGTTTTCAATGGTCATGCTTCTTGCGATACTTGCCGATGCGACGAAAGGCGAGGCGCACAAGGAGATTCTGGCTGTTATCGCCCGCGGGATCTACAACGATCTGACGGGAAGTTTCGCTGAGATTCAGAAATATCTGACTGATGCCGAAACATTTGTTTCGTCGAATGCGGTTTGTGTAAAGAAATCATTGGAAAATTCGATACTTCCTGAATTTAAGGAGAAACTTGCGAAATACGGCGGAGAGTTTTTTGCGAGTGAAAACTGTGTCGAAGAAATAAATGGCTGGGTCAACGAAAAAACAAAAGGGATGATCAAAAAAATCGTGAATGAACCGATGAATCCGCTTTTTATGGCGACTCTTATGAACGCTGTCGCGTTTGAAGCAAAGTGGGGCGACTCTTATAAAGACTGTGACATCAAAGAAGAAAAATTTACCAACGCAAGCGGCTATCAAAACACTGTGGATATGCTGAAAAGTTCTGAAAACAGTTATATCGAGGATGATTTTTTTATCGGCTTCGTGAAACCGTATCAAGGTGATAAATATTCTTTTATGGCATTGCTTCCGAAAAAGAAAAGTATGAAATTCTTTGACAAATCTTTGCAAACTGTTGATTTTGTTAAACTTTTCAAAAACAGTAGAGGCTGTAAAGTGCATGTCACCATGCCGGAATTCAAATACTGTTGGGAACATAGTGTCGTAGACTTCTGCAAAGAACTGGGAATAAATACCATATTTTCTCAGAATGCCGATTTTTCGCCGTTCTCTTCTTCTGTAAAAATAAAGATAGATGAAATGATTCAAAAGGCTTATATCGAAGTCAACAGGAAAGGGACAAAAGCAAAGGCAGTTACATACTGTCAAGTAGTTGGTTGCTCGCCTTTCACTGTTAAGCCGGAAGTCAAAACAGTCCGCCTCAACAGACCTTTTATTTATGCGATTGTTCACAACAAAAGTGGAGTTCCGGTATTTGTAGGAACGGTTAAACATTTGCCGATGAAAGGTGTTGAAAAAATTACTAAGGAATATCTGGCCGGAGCGTTGAGGTGCCTTGTGCTCCTCAGAGAATATGATTATGACGGGACATGGGAAGATATAGAATTAGGGTTTTCTCTTTATGACATTTCAGTTGTGATTGAAGAAAAACCGGAATATTTTGACTGTCCTGAAATAAAAGAACAGTTTGACAAGGCTATGAAAGCCCTGGAGGAACTTATCGCAAACAATGTTGATTATCATTTTTTACTGGAGGCATCTTTAGGACCTGGTCGAGATCTTTTTCCTGACAAAAAGAAACACTGGTGGTGGTGGATGCCTGAAAAAGTTATGAATAAAGAGCAGCTCCGAGAATGGAAAAAGTATCTCAAAAAAGAATATTGAGAGTGATTTTCTCGGAATCTGAAATTATTTAAGAAAATCCAAGATTTTATTCGTAACATTCTCTACGGCAATGGGCAAAGCATCGAATGCTAAGATTATAAAGACAACCGGAGCCAGCAGAATTGCGGTTATAAACATGCAAGGCAGAATCGCGACCATCATAAATGTAATGAAACTCAGGATACGCGGAGCATCGGAGGCAAAAGGTTCGTCCATATAAAAATAAGCTGCGGCATCAATAATCAAAGACGCCAGGATCCACAGTTTGAGTTTGTAGTGGCTTTTCAGCCCGCGTAAAGTTCTAAGCATAATTCGCTTCGCTCTGTTTGGTTCACGATCAATCGGGTCTCTTCTTAACCGCTTAAATCTGACGGATTCAGCTTCAACGGTCTCTGTTATTGAGGCTTCGCTTTCCGAATATTTGTTTTTACGTTTTCTGATCGTTTTTACAACTGTCACCAGAGTTCTGATTATTGCGATAACAAACAAAAGAATTATGTCGCAGCCAATTACAACCTGAATGACTGCGGAATAAGGATAGGACATTTCCAGGTCGTTATTTCTCGGGTCAAAATACCAGAACAGAGTGAAGAAAAGCCAGACTGAAATAAGAAGTATCGGAGTGTAGTGCTTTTTCAAAAAGCGGAAAATTCTTGAAGAAAAACTGATGTTTTCAATGTATTCGTATTCAGTTTTGTCTATCATTTTGCACTTCCTTTTTTTCTATTATCGTTATTTCTGTTTTCGGCCGCATTATTGAAAAGAAAACCGCC
>Ga0265298_10010037_pt1 | contig 11229 bp, 22 predicted proteins | sample AusTroGonzalo_MG_3_FD_193486 | JGI IMG/M metagenome (GOLD analysis project Ga0265298, IMG submission 193486) | Bovine rumen microbial communities from tropical cattle in Woodstock, Queensland, Australia - Gonzalo_01 | ecosystem: Host-associated > Mammals > Digestive system > Stomach > Rumen ...
ATCTTAGATGGCACTGCCGAGATTTAGATAGACAAATCAAAGAGCCAGTTGAAAAAGATATTAAAGAAATTATGAAAGACTTGTAGTAAGTCTTTTTTTCTTACTTCTGCTAAATTATACAGTATGAAATTTAGTTCAGTAGAAGAATATGAGCAAACTGCAAAAAAAGTCTTAGAAGATGCAACTGCTTTAATTCGTAAAAATAAAGGAATTAATGTATATCTTGATAATGACTACGAGACAAGAGTATCTTACAGTAATGGTTATCTCTTTAGTTATTCTTTAATATGACCAAAAAATAAAGATCATCATATGTCTTTACACTCAAACTTCTTCTTTGATGGATTTGAACCCACAAACTTACCATTAATTGAAGGACAAATCAAAGCAGGTCTTATAAAGTTATTAGGAGTAGTGACAGACCTTGAGTATATCACTGCTTGTGTCACTACCTGAATTTATTTAGTAGGAAAAGAATATAAGTATTTCTAATATGAATGAAGGACAATTTAAAGCTAATATATATTCAGTAGAACATTTATTACATAAGAATAAACCGAATGTAAGTTTTGAAGTTGTAAATATTTATTCTTCTGATAACTATAAAACAAAAGCCACAGTAGAATTTAAGACTAAGAACAGAATAGATGGAGTAGAATTATTCATTGACCTTTGGTCTAATCCTGACTACTGAGATAATGTCTTTGTTAGTGTCTATAAAGATAAGTGCCCGGCAGAAGTCTTAAGAGATGAAAATGCACTAATGATATTTAAGCTAACAATCTTCTTCTATTATTATATTACAATAAATTATTAATACTGACAATCTTGTTAAAAGCTAATAGACAATCTTGCTGTAAAAAACTTCCCAGTAGCTTCGCAGTACGTGGCGGCTCGGCTGGGATTTTTTAATAATTTAATAATTCATTAAAAGTAATTTGCTAAAATAATTGAAGGACGGAATGAGGCCCCCGGAGCAGTTTCAGCAGGTTAGCCTCAGTAGATTCCGTATTTTTTTATACACTTTTTTGCCAAAGCCCAAGAGAAAAGCCGTAGCGAGAAAGTTTTTTTATACTTTAGTATAAAAGCTTCTCCGACCAAAGCCGCAGTGCAATGCTACATCAGTCGTCCGAAGTTAAACTCGGCTCAGAAAAGCTCTTACGACTTACACTTCGCCTCTCGCCTCCACACTACGACCTCAGGCCAGCAAACTTCTACAAGAAATCTTGTGAGACTGTCCTGGCCCGACCCAACCACTAATACTATATCCCTATATATAACCGACCGGAGTACCTAAATCCCTATGTGTCTATATATTATGCTGAAATTAGTACGTTTTCATTTTCTAATATTTTTTTCTTTATACTCGGCCGAAAAAGAATCGTTTTCATTTTTTACTCCCGGCGAAACTGATCTGTTTTCATTTTTACATGTGTGCGCGAAAAGAGGCCGAAATCGATCCGTTTTCAATTTTTCCAAAAAGATCTGTTTTCAAAAATGGGGCGTTTTCAAATTGAGGCGTTTTCGTGTACGATACGTGAGCGAACACTCATATTTTCAAAAAGATACCAAATTCAAATGATTTCAAATCTGCTCGACACAATCTCGCCAAAAATAAAAAAGTGTCCCAGAATGTCCGTTTGGCGCGTTTACGTGGGAATAAAAAAGTGGCGACCGTTCGAGCCTTATGTTTAATAGGAGGAAAGCTCTAAGTTGACGGCCGCCGTGAAAGGAGGTAATGTCTTCCAAGGAAATTTTTTGAGAGAGAGGTGTTGTCAAACTGCCAAACCCTGGAAGCTATGAAAATGTTTTTATGATTATTGAATCTTTTTTGTGACGTATCTTTTCGTATTATCTTTTTGTTTTTGCCTAATAAAAAGGTTGGGTTGATATCGTCTGAGTGAGGCTGTCCTTTCATTATCGGCAGTTTTCGGTTGCCTCACATTATATTATACGATTTACTTTTCTAAATTAAATAATTTTTTGTGCGCAAACTTGAACAAAATCCAAAACAGGTTAATTTCGTACTCGTGCGTGCGTACACATAATGCGCGAAATAGTGAAGAGTCAAACTTGGGCGATTTCAAATTTTAGTGAATGTAGGTTATTTTATTTTTGGGCTCTGCTGTGGGAAATAGACTATCTTGCTGCGGCCGCGGGACTAATGTGCTTTTTTCAAAAAAACTATTTACTTTTGGCGAAATTAGGGGTAAAATAAATCGGGGAGGTATATTTTTTTAAAAAAAATCTGTAAATTACGTATGTTCGCATCGTATAATATAATAGAGCAAATGAAATCGGAACGATTTCATTACGTGCACCCACGTGCACGTGTGTATTCCTAAATAAAGAAAACCTGACGGTTTTAATAAATTAATAATCTAATAATTTAATGATTTAATAATTTAATAATTTATTAAAACGTAAATAATAAAGATCTATATTTTAAGTTTGTACTTATAAGACCTATATTATAAGACTTAAACGTACAGGCTTTATTAAGTACAGGACTAATACTATATAAGACTTGTACGTACAAGACTGAAGCTATATATAATAGCTATAATATAAAGCTTTAGATAAAGAGGCGCGTACGTACGCGAAAACAAACTGATTTCAAATTGAGGAGATTTCAACATGCCAGACAACAAGGAACAACAAAACTGAAACAAATTAATTATCACCTGTCCACACTGTGGTGCACAGTATGTAGCTTCAGAAATTTTCTACCCAGGTGAATTAGTAGGGAAACCAGAAACTGTAATTAGAGATGCTCTTGGGAAAGTCATCTACCAGGAATATGATGAAGATGATGAACCATGCTTAGTGGAGCATTACTGCTGCGACAGCTGTGGAAAGAGTTTCGTGGTGGAACCAAGTGTTTCATTTAAAGTTCGTAAAGAAGATGAAGCTTTAGATTTCAGTAATGATAAATCTTCACTATTAGACTAATCCAAAACAGATCGATTTCAGACTGTTTGGGGCTGGTTAATCTGCTAAATTAAATATGAAGAATAAAAATACGAAAAACCCAAACAAGACTTGAACTATTTATCGTCATATTTGCAAAGTGAATGGCTTTAGTTATATTGGCCAAACTGCTGCTGCCAAGGTGAGCTATCGTTGAGGCAGAAAGGGTAAGTGGTACCAAAAGCAAAAAGCTTTCTGAACTGCTATTCAAGAATTTGGCTGAGAAAATTTTGATCATGAAATTTTAGAGGAAGGGCTTACTTCACTAAAAGCAGCAAATGAACGTGAATGTTACTGAGTTGGAATTTATCATACATGAATAGGTGATCCTAACTGCCAAGGATATAATACAATGCGAGGTGGTGGGAATAACTGATATGTAGCTAGTGATAAAACCAGGGAAAAAATGCGCCAGGCGAAATTGGGTAAGTTTCACACTGATGAGTATAAACGTGAACTCTCTAAAATACTTGGTGGCCGAGAAATTATCTGTATCGAAACACAACAAGTATACTTTGGTAAGAATGAAGCTGAGCGACAAACTGGCATTAGACATATTAGTGAATGCTGTCATCACCAACGTGAAGTAGCTGGTGGATATCACTGGGCTTTTATTGATGATCTTGAATGGCAATCCAAATTTGAACAATTTCGAAATGCTGATCGTCATATCACTAAAATAGCAAAACGTTCAATCATCTGTATCGAAACAGGAGAAATCTTCGAATCAATAGCAGCTGCAATGAAAGTATATAAGGGTTGTATCACTAAAGTTTTAAATGGTGAACGTGAAACTGCAGCTGGAATGCATTGGGAATATATAAATGATATACATTAGAGAAATTACACCAAGAAAATTTTCAGGACTAAGCTCTTTCCTGATTTCTTTTTCGTACAATCCACAAGCAGTAGAAGCTATTAAGAATTTACCGCACAGACAATATCTCACTAAAGAGCAGTGCTGAGAGATTCCTCAAGAATGTTTAGCACAAGCTTTGGATACTTTAACATTTGTAGATGAAATACAATTAATATTACTTCCAGAAGTAGAAAATTCAAATTTAACTAATTTAAATTTAACTGATGCTGAAATTAAGGAGTTTAATTTTCGCCCCTTTGCTCATCAAATAGATGCAATTAATTACGGCTTAGCACATAAGCAGTGGCTCTTACTTGATAGCATGGGGCTTGGTTAGCAAAACACTAGAAATTATTGGTCTAGCTGAAACTCTACACAGAAGAGGACTGATTGATCATTGCATGATCATTTGCGGTGTTGACTCACTAAGACAAAACTGGAAATCTGAAATCAAGAAATTTTCATCTGAATCTGTACAGATCCTGGGTGAATACTTCACTAAAACAGGAAACTTTAGGTACAAGACCATAAAAGAGCGCATCGAAATTCTCAAGAACCCAATCGATGAATTCTTTGTGATCATTAATGCTGCTACACTAAGAGATGATGACATTATCAAAATTCTAAAGAAATGTCCAACCAACTTCGGGATGATTGCTGTTGATGAATGTCATCGTTTCACTACAGACAGTAAACAGGGGAACAATCTTCTTAAGCTTACATCGGAATTCCAGGTGGCCGCCACAGGAACACTTTTACTAAATTCCCCAGTGAGCTGTTATCTTCCATTATCATGGACTGATCGTGATCATGCAACTTTAACAAACTTCAAGAGTCAGTACTGCACATATGGTGGATTCGGCGGGAAACAAATAGTAGGATACAAGAATTTAGTGCAGCTACAGGAAGAGATCCAATCATGCAGCATCAGAAGAACTCTGGATCAAGTCCGTGATGACATGCCACTAAAGAATATTAATTACGAAGTGGTGGAAATGAACGATGCACATCGTAAGTTTTATGAGGCTGTTGTTGATGGTGTTAAATCAGAAGTTGATAAAGTTAAGCTTAACACTTCGAATTTATTAGCACTAACTACTAGACTCCGCCAAGCTACGGCCTGCCCAGGGATCCTAACATCTACACCAATAGTCAGTAGCAAAATACAAAGAGCTGTTGAGATCACCACAGATTTGTTAGAGCAGAAAGAAAAAGTGGTAATATTTAGCACATTTAAGGAAACGGTGTACACCTTGGCCAGGGAATTAGATGCATACAATCCGTTAGTTTGCACTGGAGATATCAGTGAACAACAGATCAAAGCTAATGTGGAATCATTCCAAAACGATCCAACTTCGATGTTGATGATCTGCACACACGGTAAAATGGGAACTGGATTTACACTAAATTCAGCAAGCTACATGATCTGCATCGACACCCCGTACACCGATGCTGCTTTCGCACAATCCACAGATCGTATTTGGCGTATCACTAACACTAGACCAGCTTTCGTTACAGTACTTACAGCTGCTGATACAATCGATGTTAGAGTACGAGAGATTGTTGAGACTAAAAAAGAATTGGCAGATTTCGTAGTGGATGGAAAAGAGAATTCAGTATCCGATGCATTAGCACAAGAATTAAGAAAAATTATTCTGAATCTATAAGATTTGGCACTGTATAATAGAATATGGAGGTATTTCCACATATGGTTAAAAAACTACAAGATTACATCGAGGCAGCTGATCCTCAAGACTTACATGATTGCTTACTAGAGAATTTACATAAACACTCTAAGAGTCACTTCAATATGATCAGCGAACTCTATTATAATGACAAAGCTCACTTCGACCAATTATCGGCTGGATGTAAAGCAGCTGCAATCATCTACTTGATATACGTCAATTCTAGTGTGTATACTCAAGAAGGTATCGATGCATTCATGGAGAGTCTATAATGGGAAGAGATACTCTTAAAGTCATGGGAGCATCTAATCACTGCGACGAAGAAAGAGCTAAGAATGATTATTACGGTACCAATCCTGAATCAACAAAAGCTTTACTAAAAGTAGAAAGCTTCGACGACTACATCTGGGAACCTGCGGCAGGACATCATCTGATCGCCAATGTTCTTGAGGAGGCCGGGTACGAAGTTCTCACTACTGATTTAGTGGATTACGGATTTGGGGATGACACCGGGGACTTCCTGGCAATCGAAGGTGAAAACTTCCATGAAGGTGACATTATTACAAATCCCCCATATGGGTTAGCTACTGAATTTGCACTAAAAGCTCTCGAGGTGGTTACCCCGGGGCACAAGGTTGCGATGTTCCTCCGCACATTATTCCTTGAAGGCACTAAACGTTATGAAAAGCTTTTCAGGGATCAGCCGCCGAGGACTGTCTATGTATTCACTAACAGACAGGTCAGTGATAAAAATGATGACTTCAACAAAGGATCTGCAGTTTCCTACAGTTGGTTCGTTTGGGTGAAGGGATATCAAGGTCCAACTGAAATAAAGTGGATTAACTCAAAAGAATAAAAGAAAAGGGTTTACAAACTCTTTTTTTCATGCTAAAATAATTATATGAAGAAGAAAATTACGATTAAAATTAAACCAGAAGATGTGAAGGTCAGAAATGAACTTCATTTCGATGTCCAACGTCGTACACGCGCCAACATCTTTAAAAATAAAAAAGGGAAGGGCAGTTTTAAACGTAATAAGAAAGTCGAGGTTGATGAATAATGAAACCAGAAGAATTTCAAAAGATTGCACCAAATCCTAAAACTGAAGAAGAAATGTTTCTGATGCTCATGAAAGTAGCACTAGAAAATAAACATATGGGATTCGAATACATCCGCAACTGGGAAATGAGGAAACTCTGTAAACACCAACTAAAAGGATTGAAACAAGTGTTAAAATTCTTCGAGGCTGCTATCGAGAGTGCTCAAGACAAATGGCGTTGGGAAATTCTAAATAACAAGATCGACTTCACTACTCCAATCATGATTAAGGAACTTGAACACTGTTGGGCTTACTACAAAATCGAACTCGATAATGTTAAAGAGATGCTGAAGGAACATCGTGAATACATGTTTAGTTTTCACTTACTAGATACATTCGTTTTAAATCGCTGGCGCCCTGATAATGAGTGCTACGACCACAGAAGATTATTTAAGAAGAAGTAAAAAAACATTTACTTCTTTTTTTATTCTTGATATAATATTAATAGAAAGTAGAGGTAATACCCGTGGAAACACACGAAATTAAACAAGAAGTTAAAGTCTTGAGCAAAAAGACATTACTCAAAGGAACAACAAAGCAAATCGTTGTTAATAAGTATTGGGACTCTCATGGCGATGAACATGATTGGGGAACTGATACCACTAAATTCGATTCTGAAAAAGAATTTGAAATCATCGAGGAACAAGTCGAACATGACTTTGGGTTCAATAAGTTCACCTTCGAACATTGGCACATCTTCGTCGATGGAAAAAGATTCGATAAAGAATTCGAACTCACAGGCTACAAACATCTAAAGACTAAGTTAGTCCTTCATGGTTGCGTCGGCGCCGGATAAAAAATAAAAAAGGCATTTACAACAATGTCTTTTTTTGTTATAATATTAATAGAGGTGAATGTTATGAAACTAACAAACAAATTTATTTACGACAAACTTATGGCGAAATTCAAAGATCAAAAAGTTGGTTATGGAACTTGGGATGTTGAATATGCTACTAAACAAATTCTAGATGAATATGCAAATATTAATAGCTACAACAAAAACGAATTCAGGACCTCAAAGTCTGGTACTTATAACTGGACTGTAGTAATGACTTACAAAGGAATTACAATCGGCCACATCGATATTAAGAGAGCCAAAGGTAAAACTACATATGGCTATTTTGGAAATTCAACCGAATATCACTATAAAGATTTTGATGTGAGCTTAAACACTTCCGATGTTGAAACCGAACTCGTTAGAATCGATCAGGCTGTTGCACAGAAAAATAAAGAAGCTGATGACAAACTAACAATCGCAAAAGGTGTAGTGGAAGTGATCGGTGAAATGGTTGGTAAATCCGGCTATGAACTTAGAAGTTATATCGAATACCTCTATAAAAATAAATATACTTTAACAAATACTTAAAATTTATTTACAACATTAAAATTTCATGTTATAATAAAGTTAGAAAGTTGAGATGTATTATGAAAAATACAATTAAAAAAGAAAAAGATTTATTTAAGAGAGATATAAGCGAAGATGAAACAACTTATGTCTATCACCTAATTAAAAACAAAGACAAGATTGATACTCTTGCAATTTCACCACTTCCTACTTTCAAACAAGAAGTCTTGAAGATCGTGGAACCTGCAAATGATACACCAGCAAAAAGAAACTTTGTCTTTACTCTTAATCAACAAAGAAATACAATGTCGGCATTACAATTTGTCTACAATGTTATTTTAAGAGGACAAGGTTTAGAAGTTATCTAAAAAACTATTTACAACACAAATTAACTGTGTTATAATATAATTGTAAGGTGGAATGGCGACCACCATAAAAAACGGAGGTAAACATGGCTAAAACTTATTGTACATGCATTGGCATGAGAGGCGAACGCACAGCTCGCGGTGGAAGAGATGGAGTTAGAACTTCAGCTCAAAGTTACGATGGCTCAATCATCGTAAGAAACTGGTACGACGATGAAGATAAACTTCACGTTAGAGTAGGAACTAATGATGGTTCAAGTTGTTGCTCAGACTGGAATTCTCAAGACTTCCAAGGAACATTCGAAGAATTTAAGGCTCTACTTAAACTTCATCACGACATCCAAAATGGTCGAGTTTCAATAGTCCGACACAGACAAAAAAAGTAATAAAAAAACATTAAGAAATATTAGAAAGTCGTTTACAAAAACGGCTTTTTATGTTATAATTATATTAGAAAAGAGGTAAAAAATAAATGGGTTACAGAAGTAATGTCACGACTGTGATTACAGTTGAAAACAAAAAGAATTTCAAAAAATATCTTAAGGAACTCAAGGAACTTAAAGATGACGAAAGCATGAAAGAGTTAATTGATGATGCCGAATTTACTGACAATGGTGTTGATGGAATTAGACTAAGTTGGGAAAGTATCAAATGGTACAACTGCTTAGGCTCTTATCCAGAAATCATTGCTTTCGAAAACTGGTTAGATAAAATTGCCGAAGATGAAGACACAAGTTATCACTTCGTTAGAATCGGTGAGGACTTAGATGATGTCGAAGAAAGAATCGAAGGCGATCCAAAATATTGGGTCTATATCGAAAGACGACTAGAAACTGATTTTTAATGAGTAAATACCTAAAAAGTATTTACTTTTTTTATATCTTATGATATAATTATATTAGAAAAAGAGGTAAGAAATATGAAAAAGTTTTTAATTCATTTTATGAGTGTTGACACCCCAAGTGTTGAAGATGATGGTATCGACGCCGGAACAGGTTTTGGAATTTTAGACAAGACCTTTGACACCAAGGAAGATGCAGAAAAGTATCTTGAAGAAGTTTTGATCCCAGAAGACCAAGCGAGTTTAGAAGATTGTTATGGGATCACCGATGAACCAGAACTCGCGGAAAATTATGAGTTTTCAGTTGAGAATGGTTATTATGATAGAAAACAGTTAATTGTTTACGATACCTATGATGGTCGTGAACTTAACACAACTATCTATGAGGTTGTAGAGGTGAATTTCTAATGAAAGTTTATATTATTGTTGACACAAACACCGGTAATGCGATGACTGTCAATTACACATTCAAACCGTTAGAAGAAATTCATATTAACAATTTAAGAGCCAGCACAACCTTAGAGGCAATTAACAATGAACTTAAATTAGTTAAAAGCGAGAAAGAGGTTGTTGAGAACAGAATCTCTTGGTTAGAAGATTATATCAATAATGTTTGTGATACAGTCGAACACTACATTAAGTATCATGGCAACGATCATAATCCTAGAAAGATTCAAGACGAATTTCGTAGAAGTTCTAGAAGATTGACGAAATTATCTTTGGCTTCGGCTAAAAGAAAATTAGCTAAGATAAATCTTATCAATCCAGTTGTCAAAGAATTAGTTCTAACAGTTAAATAAAAAGATATTAAAAAGATAAAAAAGGGTTTACAAATAACCCCTTTTATGTTATAATATATGTAGAGAAAAGAGAGGTAAATATGAAAAAAACAAAACTCACAATTGAAGAACTCGATAAAATAATTATCGAAGAATTTGGCAAGAGACATACTGCTTGTTATGAAAATCCTAATGGAGACGGAACCATTGTAGTTGAAGTCCCAGAAGAATATGAAGAAGATGCCGAAGATGTAATCAAAGAAGCCGGTTATAAGATTAAAGAGAGTGACTGGTTCTCCGGCAGCAGTTTTGATGGCATTGCGTTCTACTTAAAATAGGCGGAATTTAGAATGAGACGAGGCGGAGACAGTTATTACGTTTTAGTTAATAAAGATGATGAAGTTTATGAGATCAATGACATTGCTGATACTTACACAGCAGAATTTGATTCTTGGGAAGAAGCAGAAGATCAACTTCAGTATTTAATTGAAGAAGAAGAACTAGATGCTGATGATGGCTGGCACGTTGAACGTTGGAGATGGTAATTATGAAAAGTTCAAATTTGAATCAAGAAGAATTAAACAAAAGAGCAGATGAAGTTTTTGATTTACGAATTGGAGATTTCATTTATGATGTTATCATTGATGATGATGGTTCTGTCATAATACCGATGCAAGAATTGGGAGATGACGGTGATTATGTTGATTTCAGATACTTGCCAGATATGACCGAAAGACCAGAAGCATTAGATTATCTAATGGGAAAGCGAGATGACTTCAATGACTAAGAAGATAGCCGAAGTTAGAAGAGATATTGGTTTAGTATATTTCTTTGAAAACCAAAAGTTAGTTGGTGTCACTGAAATTAAAAGATGTGATTTAGAAGCCGCGAAAAAAGACGGCTGGAGGATTAAATACTATGATTAATAAAGAAGGTTATGTGGCCATTGATAAAGCCACAGGTAAAATGTTATACACTGTTTTCGGTGGTCCTGGTGGTTATGATAAAGATTACTTAACTGATGATGTTGATAAAGTAAATTTATATTCTAATCTAAAAATAGCAGAAGACAGGGCTGATAGATATAATTACAACCACAAAACTAAAGTTGAGTTTAAGTTTAGAAAAGCCGTTAGAACAATTAAAGTAATAAATAATTAAAAGAGGATTAAATACTATGACTAAAATTTACATTGTTGTAGATGCTTGTAGTGGTGAAGATTACAGCGTCGATGATCCAACAGTATTATTTGTATCTTCTAATAAAAAAGATGCAAAAGATTTCT
>Ga0265298_10010042_pt1 | contig 11225 bp, 9 predicted proteins | sample AusTroGonzalo_MG_3_FD_193486 | JGI IMG/M metagenome (GOLD analysis project Ga0265298, IMG submission 193486) | Bovine rumen microbial communities from tropical cattle in Woodstock, Queensland, Australia - Gonzalo_01 | ecosystem: Host-associated > Mammals > Digestive system > Stomach > Rumen ...
GATGTCTGGCCGCAAACTCTATCGCAATCCGAACGACAAGATGTTGGCTGGTGTACTCTCAGGCATCGCTGCCTATACGAACACCGACGTGACGTTCTGGCGACTGGGTACCGTATTATTCACGTTTTTCTATGGTGTGGGCTTCATCATCTACCTCGTGCTCGCTATCGTGCTGCCACAAGCAAACACGCCCGAGGAGCAACTTCGCATGAGGGGGAAAGAGGTAAACCCTAAGAATCTGGCCGACGCAGTGGTCGACGAGAACCAGCCGGTCAGACAACCAACAAGCGGACTCCGTGAGGTATTCTCCATCTTGCTGAAAATCTTCTTCGGATTCTTCATCGGCATCGCCATCCTCGTGGGAGGTGCACTCGGCATAGCCTTCCTTGCTGTACTGATGACAACCATCTTCGCCCTCGTAATGCCTGCCGAAGCAGCCATCGCCCTACCCTTCACGCTGGGCGGCATGGGGCTCAGTGAGATTTGGAAATTTCATCCTGCCATCCTCGCTGGCTTCGCCGCAGCCCTCCTGGCCGTGCTCTTCATCCCCGTCTATGCTATCATCCACATGATACTGTCTATCAGCAAGAAAGTAAAGCCCATGAGCATGCCCCAGCGCGTAGTATGGATCATATTGTGGATTATTGCTCTCTGCTGCGTCATTCCTCTGGGTGGCATTCTGAGCACCTATCACGATATGTATCGTCATGAGCGCTTTGCTGAGGGGCACATGTGGATGACTGACGAAGACCGCGCGTATATCGAGGGCAACGGGTGGAAAATACAGATAAACGGCAACTGCCACAACGACTACGTAAAGAACGGCGAATATTTCACAGGCGATGAAGCTACAGCCTACATCGATGTGTGGGATGCCGATGCCGAACAGATATTCCAAGTGCGTTCACAGGAGCAGGTCGTAGACTCAGGCACCTACCGCATCACCTGTAATGCCCGTGCTGAAGACTGTGGCGCATATATCTTCGCCAAGACTCCCTTCAACAATGCCAATACCGCGGCACTGGCTATGATTCCCAATTTCGGCAACGAAGGAGGCAAGCTATGGGAAGAGGCTAGAGACAAGATGCAGTGCGACAGCCTGTCTGACTCAGAGCGCGAGCACTACAAGAAGATTTTTGAGGCCAATGGTGGCAAAGGCTACGGATGGAGCCCCGTTGAACTGATTGTAGAGGTGAAAAAGCCTCGTACCACCCTCTGTTATGGTGTAAGCACATGGCGGCAGACCACTAAGGATTCCAACTATGCTAAATGGTTCTCTGCCTGCGACTTCAAAGTGGAGAAGATCAAATAGAACCTTTTTTACGCCAGAAGAGCCATGATTGTATTTATTATCACCTCACTTCTTGTGCTCGTCACAATGATTGGATAAGCGTTTGCGTCATTCACTCCCTGCATTTACGTCATTCACTCTGAGCGTTTCCTGGATTCTCCTTAAGCGTTTCATGGATTCACTCAGAGTGTTTCATGGATTCACTCCTAACATTCTCGTGAAATACTCTCCGTCAATAATTCCGCCTGACGGAATTGGCGGAATTGGCGGAAAACGACAAAAGGAGTTACTCACACTCGAAAAAGCTCAAAAAAATTTGGCTTTTTCCTCGCTTAATCGTAACTTTGTACCCCAAAACTATGAAACGATGGGAATAATCATTGGAATCGACGTGGGCATCTCGACCACGAAAATCGTAGGACTGAAGGACGGGCGCGTAAAAGCTCCCATCCGCATCACGGCTGCCGACCAGGTAACATCACTCTACGGAGCCTTCGGTAAGTATCTGCACGACAACAAGATAGAGTTGAAAGACGTAGAGCAGGTGATGCTTACAGGCGTTGGTGCAGCCTATATCGACGACCCTGTGTATGGCATCCCCACACAGAAGGTTGACGAGTTCAAGGCCGACGGACTTGGCGCTCGTTTCGAGAGTGGACTGACAAAGGCCATCGTAGTATCGATGGGCACAGGAACAAGCTTCGTGCAGTGTGACGGCGAGGACATCCGCCATATCGGAGGCATCGGCATCGGAGGCGGCACGCTGCAAGGTCTGAGCCGCGTGATGCTGAATACTCGCGACCCCAAGCAGATACAGAGCTTGGCCATGCAGGGCGACATCAGTCACATCAACCTGCTCATCGGCGACATCTCCACCCATCCGCTGCCAGGTCTTCCCATGAACGCAACGGCATCGCTGTTCTCGAAGGCCCAGTATGATGCACCCAAAGAGGACATCGCACTGGGAGTCATCGTGATGGTGCTGCAAACGATCGGCTCTGCTGCCATCCTCTCGGCACTGAACTCAGGCATCAAGGACTTCGTGCTCATCGGCAACCTGACACTCCTACCCCAATGCAAGGACATCTATCCGATGTTGGAAAAGCTATACAACGTGCACTTCCACATACCTAAGTATGCCGAGTTCTGCACAGCTATTGGTGCCGCATTGGCCTATCAGAAAGAATCATCAACCCTTTAAACCAAAACAAAAAAAACAAAGAAATCAATGAAACAGTTATTCCTACTTGCCTGCATCATGCTGCACACCGCTGGAGCCAATGCTGCATGGAATTTCCAAGCAAACAAAAAGGACACCCTGAAGAGGGACACCGTAGTCATTGCCGACACATTGAGCAACGACACTACCAAACAAGCAAAGAAGAAAGAAAAAGAAAAAGAGAAGAAGCCTACAGAGTATGAAAAGCTGCTGAAGAAAGGCGGCACAGAACTGAAAGGTCTCTTCACCGTCCGTCATATCGAAGACAAGTATTACTTCGAGGTGCCCGACTCAATGCTCAAACGACTAATACTCTGTGTGACCCGTTATACAGCAGTACCACAGGGCTTTGGTCAGTTTGCAGGAGAAGAGGTGAATCAGAGCACGATCTATTTTGAGAAACGCGACTCTTCATCACTTCTCATGCGTCAGTATGTGCTCAGCTATCTCGCCGACGACAAGGACAACATCGCCCGCACGCTGGAGAAGTCAACCATCGACCCCATCGTGATGTCGTTCAAGGTGATAGGCCGCAATGAGGCCAAGGACGCACAGCTCGTAGAAGTGACAAACCTGTTCAAGCAGGACAACAACCTGATGAGTTTCACCTCGGCAGCTAAGACACAGTTGAAGGTGGGTGGTATTCAGGGCGACCGCACCTTTATCGACACCATGAAGGTGTTCCCCACCAACATCGAAATTATCACCACACGCACCTACGGCAGCTCGCCTGCAGCTTCAGCAGCATCGAAGACCGGCTCAGTCACCATGGGCTTCAACACCTCGATGGTACTGCTTCCAAAGGAGCCTATGCGCAAGCGTCTGTGGGATGAGCGAGTGGGCTATTTCGTGAACACGTTCCGCCAGTTCAGCGACAATCAGACGAAAGCACAGCACGAGTCATTCATCTCGCGTTATCGCCTGGTGCCAAAGAACAAGAAAGCCTATCTGGCTGGCAAGCTCTCAGAGCCTGAGAAGCAGATTGTGTACTATATCGACCCCTCAACGCCAAAGAAGTGGATTCCCTATCTGAAGCAGGGCATCGACGACTGGAACGTAGCCTTCGAAGCAGCCGGATTCAAGAACGCTATCATAGCCAAGGAATGGCCCAACGACTCAACAATGAGTCTCGATGATGCCCGTTTCTCCGTACTGCGCTATCTGCCTTCTGAGACAGAGAACGCCTACGGCCCACGCATCGTAGACCCTCGTTCAGGCGAGATTATCGAAGCACACATCTGCTGGTTCCATAATGTGATGAACCTGCTCACAAAGTGGTACATGATTCAGTGCGGTCCACTCGACAAGCGCGCTCAGACAATGAAGTTCGACGACAAACTGATGGGACAGCTCATCCGTTTCGTATCATCGCACGAGGTTGGCCACACGCTCGGCCTGCGCCACAACATGTGTGCCTCCAATGCCACTCCTGTGGAGAAACTGCGCGACAAGGCGTGGGTGGAGAAAAACGGCCACACCGCCAGTATCATGGACTATGCCCGCTTCAACTATGTGGCTCAGCCTGAGGATCATATCAGTGAGAAAGGACTGTTCCCCCGCATCAACGACTACGACAAGTGGGCCATCAAATGGGGTTATCAGTGGAGACCTGAATTCAAGGATGAGTTTGAAGAAAAAGAGAAACTGATGAAGGAGACTTCAAAGGTACTTAACGAGAACCGCCGCCTGTGGTTCTTAGGTGGTGAAGGTGGAGGCGATGATCCCCGTTCACAGACCGAAGACTTGGGCGACAACAGTATGAAGGCTTCTGAGTACGGTATCAAGAACCTGAAGCGCGTGATGGAGAACCTGCTGAAGTGGACGAAGGAAGAAAACGACCAGTATGATGACCTCTCAACGATGTACAATGAGATAATCGGACAATATAGGCGCTACTACAATCACGTAATGCGCAACATCGGCGGTGCATACCTGAACTCACCAGGCATGGAACCACGCATCTATATGCCGAAGGATATTCAGAGAGAAGCTGTGCAGTATGTCGGCCGCAATATCTTTGACGCACCAGAGTGGTTATTCCCTGATAATATTATTAATAAGGTGAGATGCAGTCCCACCTATACTCACAACGCGATGGTGGAGAATGCTATCGGACGACTGCTGGGTGGTTATCAGCTCATGGCGCTGCACGTAAACGCATGCACAGCCAAAGATGGATACACTGTTGCCGAATACCTCGACGACCTGTTTGCCGAAGCATGGAAGCCACTCAACAACAGCAACGAATGGAAGAACGGACAGCAGCGTAATCTTGAGCGCATGTACCTGACACAGCTCAACAAGCTCATTAACCCCGATGAGAAGACGCCTGCCAACCAGCGCGTAGAGAACAGTGATATCGACCTGTATCTGCTGCAACACTTAGGTAAGATTGAACAATTCCTAAAACAGCAGCAGAGCGGTCAGGCTGAAAACAGTATCAATGCCCTGCACTATCAGGACCTGTTGGAGCGCATACAACTGATTCGAGAAAGGAGAAAATCACCTCAAGCAAAATAATCGGGCAACTCCGTGAAAAGAAAAGTGATAGGAAAAGAGTATTAATCTGTGTTAATAATCTTCCTCTATCACTTTTTTTGATTACCTTTGCACATGAAATAAAACCTTAAAAGCGATATGAAGCAGACAATATTAGTTACGGGCGGCACTGGATTCATCGGTAGCCACACCACCGTAGAGCTGCAGGAAGCAGGCTACGAAGTCGTAATCATTGACAATCTCTCAAACTCAAATGCAAACGTTATTGACGGCATCGAGAAAATCACAGGCATACGTCCTGCATTCGAAAAGGTAGACTGCTGTGACTTCGAAGCACTTGAAAACGTCTTCAAGAAATATCCGAAAATCGAAGGAATCATTCATTTCGCTGCTTCGAAAGCCGTAGGAGAAAGTGTTGAAAAGCCTCTGCTTTACTATCGTAACAACCTCACCTCACTCATCAATCTGCTGGAGCTGATGCCTAAGTACAATGTGAAAGGTATCATCTTCTCATCAAGCTGCACCGTTTACGGACAGCCATCAGAAGAACACCTCCCCGTTACAGAGGACGCTCCCGTACAGAAAGCACTGTCGCCCTACGGCAACACCAAGCAGATCAACGAGGAGATTATCCAAGACTACATCCATAGCGGCGCTCCCATCAAGAGCATCATCCTCCGCTATTTCAACCCCATCGGCGCACACCCATCAGCTCACATCGGCGAGTTGCCTAACGGTGTACCCATGAACCTCATTCCTTTCGTTACACAGACAGCTATCGGCATCCGCAAGCAACTGAAGATTTTCGGCAACGACTACGGAACACCCGATGGAACCTGCATCCGCGACTATATCTATGTAGTCGATCTGGCTAAGGCTCACGTAAAGGCTATGGAGCGCGTACTCGACAAGCCTGAGACCGATGCCGTTGAGGTGTTCAACATCGGAACAGGCAAGGGCCTCTCAACACTCGAAGTTGTTCAGGGATTTGAAAAGGCTACTGGCGTGAAGGTGAACTGGGAATATGCTCCTCGTCGCGAAGGTGATATCGAGAAGGTATGGGGCAATGTTGACAAGGCCAACAAGGTTCTTGGATGGAAAGCTGAGACACCTACAGAAGAGGTTCTGAAATCAGCATGGCGCTGGCAGGAGAAACTTCGCAAGGACGGTATACAGTAATCATTGACGAGTCGTCGTCATCACACAATAACGACTAAAAGATGAAACTCATCATTCTGACAAAAGCCACATTCTTTGTGGAAGAGGACAAGATTCTCACATCTCTTTTTGAAGAAGGGATGGAGAATCTTCATCTATATAAGCCAGGATCAGAGCCCATCTATTCAGAACGGTTACTCACATTGCTACCGGACGACTATTACAAAAAGATCACAGTTCATGATCACTTCTATCTACGTGAAGAATTTGGTCTGAGAGGTATTCACCTAAATAATGCAAATGATAGCCTACCCATTGGCTATCGCGGCAATGTAAGCCGTACATGTCATTCCATCGAAGAGTTGTCCAAGGCAAAGAAAGAGTCCAAATATGTTTTCCTGAAGACCATCTTCGACAGTCAGAGCAATCCTAACGACAAGCAGACATTAAGCTACGAATCGCTTAAGGAAGCATCTCGTAAAGGTCTGATTGACAGACACGTATACGCAATGGGCGGCATCAACTTGGACAACATTCGTCTCTGTAGGGAACTAGGATTTGGCGGTGTTGTGGTATGCGGTGATCTATGGAACCGCTTCGACATCCATCACGAACAAGACTACAAAGACCTCATTTCACACTTTCAGAAGCTACAAAAAGCAGCTGGATGATAAACTCGAACTAGAACAAACACAATAAACATGTCCACACAAAATTCTTACATGGTTTTCTCAGGTACAGCCACGAGATATTTGGCAGAGAAGATCTGCCAAAGCTTGGGATGTCCTCTTGGCAAAATGGTTATGACGAAGTTCTCTGATGGAGAATTTGCTGTTAGCTACGAAGAGTCTATTCGTGGTCGCGACATATTCCTAGTACAGAGCACCTTCCCTAATTCCGACAATCTCATGGAGTTGCTCCTGATGATTGATGCAGCAAAGCGTGCCTCAGCTCGCACCATCAATGCTGTTATCCCCTACTTCGGATGGGCTCGTCAGGACCGAAAAGACAAACCACGTGTATCAATCGGAGCCAAGCTCGTTGCCGATTTGCTCAGCGTGGCGGGTGTAAACCGTGTCATCACGATGGACTTGCACGCCGACCAGATTCAGGGATTCTTCAACGTGCCTGTTGACCATCTCTATGCTTCAGGTGTGCTTCTCCCCTATCTGCAGAGCTTGAAACTTGATGATTTGGTGATTGCATCACCTGACGTAGGCGGATCAAAACGAGCTAACACCTATGCGAAGTATCTGGGTTGTCCGCTTGTGCTTTGCAACAAGACACGTGCTCGCGCCAACGTCGTTGCAACGATGCAGATTATTGGTGACGTAGAAGGCAAGAACGTGGTGATTATCGATGATATGGTCGATACGGCTGGTACCATTACCAAGGCTGCCGACCTGATGAAAGCGGCTGGTGCAAAGACTGTCCGTGCCTGTGCATCCCACTGTGTGATGAGTGGTCCTGCTAGTGACCGCGTACAGGAATCAGCGCTCGAGGAGATCGTCTTCACCGACTCAATTCCTTACAACCAGCAATGCGCCAAGGTGAAACAGATTTCTGTTGCAGATATGTTTGCTGAGACCATTCGCCGAGTCATTGAGAACGAAAGCATCAGCGACCAGTACATCGTATAGTCAAAACGATGCATCTGTAAAAGAACAATATGAAAATGAAGAGCCCCCTTTTGCCCATTCTCCTTGGCTGCGCAACACTCTTTGTGGCCTGCGAACGCAACAGCTATAAAATTGAAGGAACACAAGAAGGACTCAACGACGGGGACACGCTCTTTTTGGTAAAAGACTTGAACACAGGACTTCCCACCGACACAATGATTGTGACGGAGGGAAGTTTTCTGTATTCAGGACAGGCCGACACCGCCACTTTGGCCATGCTCTATTTGCAGAAGAATCCCGATATAAGCTCCACCCTATTCTTAGAGCCAGGAACGATCAACGTACACGTAGCCAAAGAAGCCGGCACCATCACCATTGGCGGAACACAAGCTAACGAAGCTCTGCAAGAAGCCAACGAGATTATTTCCGTATATGGAAAAAAGATGCAAGAGCTGTCAGCCCTTGCAACAACAGCCCCCATCAGCCAGTTATCTGAGTTGAATATGATGAAACAACTCAAACAACTACAAACTGATATGACGGACAGAATACAGAAATTGGCAGATCAGAACAAAGATAATGCCTTTGGCCAATTTATCGAATCGAACCTGATTACTGAATAGGCAAGTGATTATCCTGCGGGAAGACTACCGTAGGCTTAAAGGTCTTTGCCTCTTCAAAATCCATCAAAGCATAGGAAATAATGATAATGGTATCGCCCACCTGAACCTTACGTGCAGCAGCACCGTTCAGACAGATACAGCCGGATCCACGCTCACCTTTGATGATGTAAGTCTCGAAACGCTCTCCGTTGTTGTTATCAACGATCTGCACTTTCTCGCCTGCAATCATATTGGCAGCATCCATCAAATCCTCATCGATCGTTATACTACCCATATAGTTCAGATTGGCTTCCGTCACCTGAACGCAATGCAATTTCGACTTCAATACTTCTATCATCATTTCGCTTCTTCCTTATATTTGATGTGGTCAATGAGACGAATAGGAGTCTTTCCACAATAGACGGTGATACAGCCCACGACATAGGGAGAGTCCTCCCACTCTGCCACGTCCTGCAAGGTGTTACCGTCAACAATTGCAAAGTATTCCACCTCAAGTCCATCGACAGCATTGATTGAGTCGACAACATACCGATGTGTTTCCTTCAACGAATGTTTCTTAGCATATGAAACACTTTCTTTCAGCACTTTATAGATGTTAGGAGCGATTGCACGCTCGTCAGGTGCAAGCAGCGTGTTACGGCTGGAGCGAGCCAATCCGTCATCGTCACGCACAATAGGACACTCTACGATTTCCACAGGAATCTGCAGATGACGAACCATTGCCTTGATAACAGCAATCTGCTGCCAGTCTTTCTCACCAAAATAAGAACGGTCAGGACGTACAATATAGAACAAACGGCTAACCACCTGGCAGACACCATTGAAGTGACCAGGACGATGAGCGCCTTCCATCACCGTCGAAACGGGAGGATATTCAAACTGACGCGTATCAGGAGTCGGATACATATCCTCCACCTCAGGTGCAAAAACATAGTCAGCACCACAAGCTTCAAGCAGCTTGCAGTCAGCCTCTAAGGTACGGGGATAGTTTTTTAAATCATTCTTGTCGTTAAATTGCGTGGGATTTACAAATACAGAAACCACGGTAATGTCGTTATCCTTCACACTTCGACGAACCAACGAAGCATGTCCTTCATGCAGTGCACCCATTGTGGGCACCAATCCAATCTTTTTTCCGCTCTTTCTTTCCTCGAAAAGGGCATTTTGAAGAGCTACAATCTTACTAAAAACTTCCATCGTTTATTTCATAATATTACTGCCTACGGCAGCTAACGGGGTGCAAAATAACAACATTTTTGCCAAATATGGAAAAAAAACGCTAAAAATAAGCCTATAAAATGTCACTTTTTCCTAAAAACACACATTTTCTTCGATTTTCTGTATAATTTTTAATACCTTTGCAAAGTAAAATCTAAAAAAAGATGGCTAAAAAGAAGATTCTGTTCATCAATCAAGAGATTGCACCCTATGTTCCTGACAGCAACATGTCGCTGTTAGGTCAGAAAATACCCCAGATTATGCAAGAGCAAGGTCATGAGATTCGCACCTTCATGCCCAAATGGGGAATTATCAATGAACGTAGAGGACAGCTACACGAAGTGCAGCGCCTTTCTGGCATGAACCTTATCATCAATGACACTGATCATCCCCTGATTATCAAGGTGGCAAGTATTCCCTCAGCACGCATTCAGATTTATTTTATCGATAACGATGATTATTTCTCAAAGCGTCAGATGGGAATCGATGAGCAGGGAGAAGAATATGCCGACAATGGCGAACGTGCTGTATTCTTTGCTCGCGGTGTGCTCGAAACAGTAAAGAAACTTCGTTGGGTACCAGATATCATTCATTGTCAAGGATGGATGAGTGCTGTCGTACCTCTTTACATCAAGACTGCTTACAACGAAGAGCCATCGTTTGCCAACACAAAGGTCATCACTTCCCTCTACCCCAAGTCGTTGAACAAAGACTTTGGTGATGATTTCAAGACATGCGTAGAGTTCCGTGATGTCAATGCCGATACGCTTCAGGCCTACAAGGACAAGTTCGACTTCGATGAACTGAACAAGCTGGCCATCGACTATAGTGATGGTGTCATTCTGGGCGACAAACAAGTGGACGAACAGTTGGCGAAATATGCTAAGGAGAAAAACGTTCCTTTGCTGAAGTATCACGAAGATTTTGCTGAACAGTTCGAAGCTTTCTACGACCAGATTTACCCTGACGCAGAATAAGTTAGCAAGTATTTCAAGAATAAAATCGCATAATGAATAAACTAAAGTACATGGCTAGTGTCGCTATTGCGGCAATGGCCATTTCTTCTTGCACCGAGGATACCGAAGAGATTGGACACTCGCTGACCAGCGAGGCTGACCGATTGGATTTCAGCAACGCAATTTTCTATGCAAAGAGCAATACCTACGTTGCCGACTCCGTGATGACACGACAGTCATACACCTATCTGGGAAGAGTCATCGACCCCGAGACCCAGACAGAGGTAAGCAGCTGTTTCACCACTCAATTCTATCTGCTTCCCAACATCACGATTCCCACGAAGTATATCACCAGCAAGGAAAACAATGAGATCATTGCCGACTCATGCGACATCATTATGTATCTCACCGACTCCTTCTATTCCAAGGACAATCTCGCAGCCACACAGATGAACGTGCGTGAGCTCGACAGCCCTGTAGAGGAAGACATGCGCTATTATTCTAATTTCGACCACACCCCCTTCATTCGAAAGGATGGCAAAGGCGTCGATGTCAAGCACATGTTCACCTACACCAATCAGACCGATGCTTCAAGCGATCGTGCAAAATCGACCTATCTCAACAACATTCGTATTCCGCTCA
>Ga0265298_10010044_pt1 | contig 11223 bp, 14 predicted proteins | sample AusTroGonzalo_MG_3_FD_193486 | JGI IMG/M metagenome (GOLD analysis project Ga0265298, IMG submission 193486) | Bovine rumen microbial communities from tropical cattle in Woodstock, Queensland, Australia - Gonzalo_01 | ecosystem: Host-associated > Mammals > Digestive system > Stomach > Rumen ...
GAACCCGTCTACAGTATCGCCATTGCCGCCATCCTCTTCGGAGAACTCCGGGAAGTGAACTTCTCCTTCTGGCTGGGGATTGCCCTCATCATCATTTCCGTCCTCATCCAAACCCGCCGGGTAAGCTCTTCAGCATCGACCTCGGCACCGACTTCCTAAGAATGATCTACACGGTATAAAAAAGAAGGACAGTCATCATTGAGTTTGATGCCTGCCCTTTTCAGACGCTTGCGGTCATAGACCTTCTTAGACTTGTGGAGCGCCGATCGCATTGAAACCGGTCTCCCGTGCTCGGATATCTCTTCCATCCGGGCTGCCCTGCGGTTGGCTAACATAAAGTCCGCCTCCGTAATCCGCAGCTTCTTCTGTATCCTCTTCGGTTTCATTGTTCTATGATTTTACTGCCTATAGATGCAAATGTTACTCAATCCGTTGCCTACATCAGCAGCCTCACACGCCCCTCATTGAAACAGAAGATTTCAGGATGCTTGAAGACAATGGCCGCGATGACCTTCCCATCCAGCGGTCTCCCGGCACGCCTAGGCACCAGACCGCGCAGCTCCAGTTCCCGCGCAATCTGCTCCGTCTTCATCCCATGCTGACTCGTCGCCAGCAGGTACACTATAGCTTCCTCAAGCTTCATTTCTCAACGTGAAATCTTCCGTCATCGTCCAGCACAATCGTGTCACACTCGTGTACCGTCACGAAACCGTCCTCCGTCATTAGCGACAGCATCGTGAACCCCATGCAGAAATACGGCGCCAGCACCTTGTCTCCGCATAGCGCCTTCACCTCATCATAGTTTGTTCCCGTATACTGGACTCGTTTCATAATGCCAAGATACGCATTTCTCTCCGAAAAAGAGTAACTTTGTTTCCCGAAGATGAAACTCACTGACCTCAAAGACCTCCGCGTCATCAAGAAGAGCCTTGAGCCCGAACCGGAGCAGAAACCGCAGCAAAACCAGCCGCGGAAGCGTTCCGTGGAGCTTAAGAGCAAGGAAGAGGAACACGCCCGCAACGAAGGCCTCGTGATGGGCCAGAAGGTCCGGATGATGGATAACAACGACACAATACGATAGGCCCCCATGCACGACCTCGTTATATACCTTATCGGCATCAACGTACTGACCCTTCTGATCTACGGCATCGATAAATGGAAGGCCAGGAGAGGGAAGTGGCGCATCCCTGAAGACACCCTCATCTGGCTGGCCATCGCCGGCGGCAGCATCGGCGCCCTCCTGGGCATGTACCTCTTCCGCCACAAAACCCAGCACCGCAAGTTTACCCTCGGCGTTCCCGCCATCCTTCTGGTGCAGGTTACTCTTATCTATTTCTTTTTTCGTTAATCGATAACAATCCATTCGCCGCCCTTATCAGGCCCGTCTCGCCTGATGAGGCCTTCGGCTTTGAGTTTGGCCAGCTGCTTCTCCACACCTTTCTCCGTGATACCGATGGCATCGGCCAGTTTCTTCGCGGAGTACTCGGGATGAGCTTTGAGCAGTTGGAGGATTTTCTCCCTACTTTTCTGCTTTTTCTCCCCACCTTTGGCGGTTTTCTCCCTACTTTCTTCTGTGGATTTGAGGAAGGCGTCTATGTCGGACGAAATGGTTTTGACCATCTCTCCGGCCATGAATTCGAGGAAGTACGTGATGTCTTCATTTTCACGTGTGGCGATGAGGGCGTTAATATAGTCACCTTTATCTTCCTTCAGCACTTTAGCCGGAACAAGCCCGAACTCAAACTGAATGTGGTTCATCAGGAGCCTGGCCATGCGGCCGTTCCCATCGGCCCAGGGATGGATGGTTACAAGCCTGTAGTGCGCCTCATAACTCAGGTTGTAGCGCTCTGCCATGGACATCTTCCTGGCCCGCTGGGCATTCAGCCACTCGCAGAACTCTTTGAGTTTGGCCGGCACCTTCTGGAAGCTCATGTAGGATTTTCCGCCGACCCCTGCCATGACATTCACCAGTCGGATGTCCCCATTGGCCGACGAGAATTCGCCGAGAGGGGACCTGATGATGGAACCGGTGTTCTGCATAACCAGCCGTGAGAGGCTTTTCAGAACATCTATGGTAATCTCCGTATGTGCCTTTGCCAGACGGATGCTCTCCTCGTAGGCCTTCTTCAGGTCCAGGTTCATCATCTGCTCCACGATAGTCTTGCCCTTGGCCGAGATACCTTCGTCAAACAGAAGCTGGTTTTCAATCTCCGTGACAGTGGAACCTTCGATGGCGGTGGAGTGGGTAATGATGGAGTACAGATAGAACTTCTCGTAATCTATCTGCGCGTCAATACCCAGGTTCTTGTATTGCTCAATCAGAGCAATGAGTTTATCTATTGTAGTCATTTTCTCCCTACTTTTTGTTGCAAAAATAATGTTTTCTCCCTACTTTTCAAACTTTTCTCCCTACTTTTAACATATTACTTCCCAAACTCATTATTCATTTTTTCTGCATCATTTCTTCAAATTTGATGCAGATAATTGTAAAATGAGGCAGAAAAAAGCTATCTTTGCACTATAATAATGATGCACTATGCATGAGTTTGATTTCATAAACCGCCCCAAAGACCTCCTCACTCCGGAAGTCGTCAGCATCCTGACACGCCTCCATGAATGCCGTGGCAGGCAGGAACTTTTCATAGAGGCAGAAGCAGATGTACTCACTGCTCTGCTAGAGGTTGCTAAGACCCAGAGTACAGGTGCATCAAACCGCATTGAGGGTATCTTTACTACCGACGAGCGCCTGAATGCTATTGTCCGGGACAAAGTCAAGCCTCGCAACCGCAACGAGGAAGAGATTTCTGGCTATCGCGATGTCCTAGCCACCATCCATGAATCCTATGAATATATAGCGCCGCGTCCCAACAACATCCTCCAGTTGCACCGGGATCTCTATTCTTTCAGCAGCAGTGCCGTGGGAGGTGTGTATAAGAACTCCGACAACATCATCGCGGAGAAGCACGCAGATGGCACGGAAACAGTCCGCTTCCGCCCGGTGCCGGCCTACCAGACGGCCGATGCCATACTGAACCTCTGCACCAGATACAACGAGGCCATTGAAGCCGGAACTTACGACCCGCTCCTTCTTATGCCGATGTTCATCTTGGACTTCCTCTGCATCCACCCTTTCAACGACGGGAACGGCCGTATGAGCCGCCTCTTGACACTCCTTCTGCTTTATCGCGCCGGATTCATCGTGGGCAAGTACATCAGTATCGAGATGCTCATCGAGAAGAGTAAAGATTCCTACTACGAGGCTCTGCAGGCCAGCTCCCAGAACTGGCATGAGAACGGCAACGACTACCTTCCTTTCCTCAAATACATGCTGGGCGTGGTGGTCAAGGCCTACAATGAATTCGAGGACCGCGTTGAGCATCTGCGCCACCGGAAATTGTCCAAGGCCGACCGCATCAAGGACCTCATCGAGAAGACGCCCGGGAAGATTTCAAAGAAGGAAATCGCCCAGGCCTGCCCGGATATCAGTGTTACCACCATCGAGCGCACCCTGGCGGAACTTGTAGCCAGCGGAATTATAGAGAAAGTCGGTGTAGGTCGCTCTACGGCCTACGTGAAGAAATAGAATATCAATTATTTAATTATACATTCGGGATTTACTGTATTTTTACAATAAATTCCGAATCTTTTTGTTTACGCTCCGGGAATTCTTCGCTGATCATCTCCTGGCGCAGCATCCGGGGAAGCCCGCTAAAGTATGTAAAAAAGGCAGATTTGCAAACGCCTATCGCATAACCATCTTCTTCAACTGGGACCATTCCTCCAGCTTCTTGCTGTAGGGAATCATCGATACTGTGGAATGGAACCCACGATAGGAGATACGAGGGATGAATTGGTTGAAGCGCCTGAAATACTCGTAGGTTTTGCCGATGCCGTTGAGGACAACGGTGTGGATTGTGGGATGCTCATCCAGGAAGGCCTGAATGTCGTTGCCCTGCAGTGTGCTTTCAGAGAAAGAGGCGTCTGAGCTATCAATCCGGACACCGCTGGCGATAACATCCCAAAGAGCGATGCCACGGCCTGTTATAAATGACTTGCGACCATGGGAGAGTTCCTCGGTGGAGGGTTGGAAGATGTCTCCCATCAGTCTCCAGAAGGGATTTCGCGGATCATCATAATAAGCCTGTGCGGCGATAGATGTATCTCCGGCCATTGTTCCCAGGATGAGTACCTTGGGATTCTCTCCAACCCAAGGTTCAAGGCCGAATTTGTAGTAGTCTTCCAACGGCTTCTCTTCCTGTATCTCTCCGTCATAGCAGAGGCATCGCACCAGGTCATCTAAATTATCGACAACTCGGTCGAATAGTTTGTACATCAGTTCTGGCTCCACCATCTCCGGAATGTAAGCAATGACGCGCTTGCCAGCGCCGGCCATCCAGCCGGCTTCGGTGTGGGCGCTGCGGCCGCAAGGGAGAACGAGCACGCAGGTGTCCGCCTGCTGCAGGGCCTCCAAATCAGCCGCAAATTGGCGCTCGGCAAGCGGATGGCTCAATCCCTTCTCGTACTCCTCAAAGGTCCAATTCGGGGCGTTTTCGTCCACGTCAGTCCAATGGAAGCCGGTGCCGCCGTGCGGAGGATTCCGGAAGTCGTACACGGGAAAGCCTTCCTGACGAAGGCGTTTAATCACTTCGGGGTAGTATTTGTTTCTCCAGCTGGAGGCAACGTAAATCATGATGGATGCTTTGATGATTGATTGATGCGAAGTTACTCATTTTTCCCGGCATAGACAATCATGTACTGTCCCACTTGTCCCGCGTCAGTTGTGGGACGGGACGGTTTTAGATAACGAAAAATAACTCTTTCAAAACCTTTAACATCTTTTAACAGAAAAGATTTGCCCTCCCTAAATCGACTTCATACCTTTGCGGCAACAAACACCTAAGTGTATGAAAACAAAAGATTTAGATTTAATTATGGAAAGAAATCCCGATCTGGGAGACCGGGGTTTTCAGAGCGACGGAAGGACCACCAGTCTGATGTCAAGGCCAACTGAGTTGAAGGGATTCGAGCCGAAGAATGAAGGTGAGTACATGTACAAGGAAGCGTATAGTTTCCTGGCAAACGACAATCCTGTGATGGGTAGGCACTTTTTGGAAAAAGCCTACGAATTGGGTAACTTTGCTGCTGGCAACGATTTGGCCTATGGTCTTTGTCACGGATGGTTCGGCGAGCGGGATTATGACACCGCCACCAAAATCTACCGGAAGCTGGCTCGCAAAGGAGATCCGGATGCCATGAACAACTACGCCTTCAGCTACCTGCTGGGAACAGGCGTAAAGAAGAATCTCCGGCTTGCCGAGTTCTGGATGTGGAAGGCCATCTGGAAAGGGAACATCCATGCGGCCGCCAATTATGCCCAGCTGGTTTTGGAGAATACCTTCCACAAAATCAGTAAGAGCCTGGGAATGTGGCTTTGCTTTTGGGCGGCGGATTGTGGCGAGCCCACAGCGATGAATGACCTTGGCCTGAGCTACGAAACCGGCTGTTTGGTCAACAAAGACCTCAAAAAAGCCTATGAGTGGTTCATGAAATCGGTAGAGCATGGCGGTGGAGCCTGCGCCGAATTCAACGTTTCCCGGTGCTACAGGTTCGGCCTGGGAGTGGAAGTGGACGAAAGGAAGGCCGATGCCTGGCAGAACCTTGCCATAGAACACGGATTTGACATTGAAGCATACAATAACCTATATGATCTCTGATAAGCAAACTAACGTAGTGTACCTGACCGAAGGCCTGAAGCACTACATGCCCGCATACGAAAGGCTGCTCAACGCACTACTTAGTAGGGGTGTCCATATGAAGAATATCCCTCTTACCGCTTCAAAGAAGCACATCTGGGCAAGGGACTATATGCCCATCCAGCTGGATAAAGGCCGATTTCTGATATACATCTATCATCCGGACTATCTGCATGGATTTGAGGACTTCATCCCGGATTACAGGGCCATCTGCAAGGAACTGGAGCTGGAGTGCGTCAGCACAGACATTGTCTTGGACGGCGGCAACGTAGTCAAGTGTGGCGATAAGGTCATCATGACCGACAAGATCATCGATGAGAACCCGATGCGTTTCTATAAGGACATCCTTCGGGAGTTGGAGAATCATTTCCAGGCGCAGATTGTACTGATACCCAGAGACAAATATGACCGCTACGGCCACGCCGATGGAATGGTCCGCTGGATTGACGGCAACCGAGTCCTACTGAACAACTATGCCGATTTCGACCCCAAACTGGGGAAGGAGGTCAAAGCAGCCCTATCCGAACATTTCACCGTTGAGGAACTGCGCTACGGCATCAACAAGCACCTCAAGGTCAATTGGGCCTACATCAACTTCCTGCAGACGGAGAAAGACATATTCATCCCTGGACTGGGCATCGAGGAAGACCAGATGGCCATCGAGCAGATCCAGAAGTTCTATCCCGACTACAACGTCCGCCTCGTTCCGGACTGTCTAAGCATCATCAAAGACGGTGGCGCCCTCAATTGTGTTAGTTGGAACATCTTTGCCGATGTAGAAGAGTGGCCCAAAGAAGAAGCATAGAGAAGAGATTATGAGCCACTTATTTGACACTCTAAAGGCATTCAATGCCCGTCAAGCAAGCGAAGAAACCATCCAGGGGATGCTCTTTGATATAGCGAAGGAAGTACTTTCCGGTGGATACTTCGAGGTTAATGGCGATACCACCATCTACCCGATGGACATCGAGTTCTATCTATATGATGAGAAAGACCCCAGCAGAAAGTGGATGCGTGATGCAAATATGTACCATAAAGGGCCGAAGGTTCCATACTTTCCAGCCATCGGAACTTTCTATCCACACGAGTCTGGTGTCGATGTAACCTTCGAGAATCCAGATGAAGGGTACAGGGCATCATTCCTCATCCGTGCCTACAAATACGAAGAGAACGGAGAGATTGTAAGAACGCCCCGCTACTTGTGGGAAGATTTGTTCGGGTATGGTTCATTCTTCGGTGATGGTCTTCACATCAAATGGATCGATAGTCCAGACGATGCCAAGGTCGATATAAAACCGGATTACAGACACCATCTGAACGATGAGAACCAACAGCCCGACAAGAAGAAGTGGCGTTTCTATCGAGTATAGACAGATTCCTCAATTCCGTAGATTCCGCAGATTCCGTAATTGCGTAATTTGCGGAATTGTTGTTTTGTGCCGATGGTGACAGGCCGATGGTACCTTGTTCCAGCGGCAGTGCGGTGCCGAGGACGATCCTAAAAAATCAATGGTACTAAAATGGTACTAATTCTAAACACAGATATCAAGAATTGATATCGTTTTCTGCGAAGATTTCTGCGTAAAACAATAAAGGCGCTGAAAATCAGCGCCTTTTGTGGAGCATAGGAGAATCGAACTCCTGACCTTTTGAATGCCATTCAAACGCTCTACCAACTGAGCTAATACCCCGTGTTTTCCCGTTTGGGATTGCAAAGGTAATTCAATTTTTTGAATCTGCAAAGTTTTTTACATTTTTTTTCTGGACTCGCGATAACAGATACAGAATGCCGTACTTTTTATTATCTTTGTAAGACGTACTGAAAACCTGACAATGAAAATTGTAGCAGATACCAATATCCCCTTTCTAAAGGGCGTTCTGGAGCCTTATGCAGAGGTGGTGTACATGGATGGAAGGTCCATAGACCATAATGCCATGACAGATGCCGACGCCATCATCATCCGCACGCGCACCAAGTGCAACGAGGAAACCCTTTCCGGCACCAAGGTACAGCTGATTGCCAGCGCCACCATCGGAATGGACCACATCGACCTGCCGTGGTGCGCCGCGCACGGAATCGACGTCCAGAATGCCGAGGGCTGCAATTCGGGGGGAGTGGCCGATTATGTCTTCTCGGCCCTGTACGGCATCGCCAGCCGCCGCGCCATCAAGCTGGACGAAGCCACCATCGGCATCATCGGCGTGGGAAACGTGGGCAAGAAAGTAGAGGCCATGGCCCGCAGCCTGGGCTTCAACGTGCTCCTGAACGACCCTCCCAGGGCCCTGAGGGAAGGACCCGAAAACTTTATCCCGCTGGAGGAACTCCTGCATAAATCCACCATCGTCACCATGCACGTGCCGCTGGACGAGACCACGCGCATGATGGCCAACCACGATTTCTTCGAGGCCATGCAGCCGGGGGCCATTTTCATCAACGCATCCCGCGGCGAAGTAGTGGACGAGGCCGCCCTCATCCATGCCCGCCCCAAACTGGGCGCCCTGGTGCTGGATACCTGGTGCAACGAGCCCACCCCCAACGTGAACCTCATCGAGCTGTGCGACATTGCCACTCCGCATATCGCCGGCTATTCCTACCAGGGAAAGCAGAACGGCACCGCGCAGGCCGTGCAGGCCCTGGCGTGCCACTTCGGCATAGAGGAGCTCAAGAATTTCCGGCCCGTTACGGAGGACGAAAGCCTCAAACCCGTGGCCATTGACCTCAAGAATAAAACGCAGGGGGAGATTGCCGCCATCCTGCAGTACAATTATCCCATTTTCACGGACGATTTCCTGTTCCGCAGCAGCCCGGACAGCTTTGAGAAGCTGCGCAGCGAATACAATTACCGCCGTGAATTCTACATCGCCTGACAAACCACAAAAAACTGATAACCATGTTCAACCAGAAAGACACTCAGCAGATTGAGGAACGCGGCGCAACCCTGCGCCAGGTTAAAGACCAGATTGAGCAATTCAAAAACGGCTTCCCCTGGATGAAAATCGTGGGGCCCGCCACCCCGGAGCGCGGCATCAAGGTGCTGGACGCCAAGGCCGTGGAGGCAGCCGTCGCCTATTACAAGAAGGCCGAAATCAAGGGCAAGAGCAAGTTCGTTCCGGCCTCTGGAGCCGCATCCCGCATGTTTAAGGACATGTTCGGCGGCCTGGAGAAGCTGGAGGCGGGAGAGGACCTTCCGGCCGATGCCCCCGGCGCCAAACTGGCGGCCCGCATCAAGGATTTCGCCTTTTACACCCCCGAACTCTTCGGTGAGCCCGAGGACAGCAAGGAATATCGGCAGAAAGCCCTGAAGGCCCTGCTCAAGGAACCCGGCCTGGCCTATGGCAGCAAGCCCAAGGGTGTGCTCAAGTTCCACCGTTATCCCGCCGAAGTGCGCACGGCCATCGCCGAGCACCTGGTGGAAGCCCAGGAATACATGAAGAATGCCGACGGCACTTGCAACCTCACCGTCACCATCTCCCCGGAGCACAAGGCGCTGTTCGAGGAGGCCATCGGCAGCATCAAGGCCGAATATGAAAAACGCTACGGCGTCAAGTACAACATCACTTTCACCTTCCAGGACAAAGCCACCGACACCATTGCGGTGGACATGGAGAACAAGCCTTTCCGCAAGGCCGATGGCAGCCTGCTGTTCCGCCCGGCCGGCCACGGCGCCCTCATCTACAACCTGAACAAGGTGCAGGACGAACTGGTGAGCATCAAGAACATTGACAACGTGGCACATGAAAAACTGCTGCCCGTCACCGCACAATACAAGCAGGTGCTCATGGGCGTGGCCCTGGAGTTGAGGGATAAAGTTTTCGGCTACCTGAAACAACTGGACGAGAACCCTTCCGTACAGCTGTGCAACGAGATTGAGAATTTCCTGGACAAGGAGCTGTGCATCCAGCTTCCGCTGGCCCGCAATGAGGCCGAGCGTGTGGAAATGCTCCGCGCCAAGCTCAACCGTCCCATCCGCGCCTGCGGCATGGTGAAAAACGAGGGAGAACCCGGCGGCGGCCCTTACGTCATTGCCGGAAAGGATGGCTCCACCAGCCTGCAAATCCTTGAAAGCGTGCAGATTAACAAGGCCGATGCCGGCGCTATGGAAGCCATGTCCCACGCCACGCACTTCAACCCGGTAGACCTGGTATGCTGCCTGTATAATTATAAGGGAGAGCACTTCGACCTGCTCAAGTACGTAGACCCGGATGCCGGCTTCATGAGCTCCAAGAGTTACGAAGGCCGGGAACTGAAAGCCCTGGAACTCCCCGGTCTGTGGAACGGCGCCATGAGCGACTGGAACACTCTCTTCGTGGAAGTTCCCATCGAAACCTTCAACCCCGTAAAAGTAGTGCTGGACTTACTCCGTCCAGCTCACCAAGGATAATGGCATTTCAGGTATGTGTTTTATGTTGTCGAGGGTGGCACAGGTTTGAAAACACATACCTGAAATGCAAAGATAATAAACTATGAATCAAGCAGTAGCTGGAACATTGGAAAGCGGTGACATCATGGTCACCATCGGCCCCGGGGAAGGGCTGCAGGTGGAACTGCAGAGCTCCGTGGCCGCGCAGTTCGGCCGGCAAATCAAGGCCGTGATAACAGACACCCTGCAGGGCCTGGGCATCAAGGACGCCCATGTGGAGGCCATTGACAAGGGTGCGTTGGATTGTACAATTCGGGCCCGCGTCACAGCGGCGGCGGTCCGTGCAACGGGAAAAGACGTATGGAAAGACTAAGGAGAACCATGATGTTCGTTCCCGGCAACAACCCGGGAATGATGGCCGACGCCCACATCTACGGCCCCGACAGCATTATGCTGGACCTGGAGGATTCCGTAACCATGGCCGAGAAAGACGCCGCCCGCTTGCTGGTGCACAATGCGCTGAAATCCATTGACTTCGGCGGCACGGAGATGGTGGTGCGCATCAATCCGCTGAACACTCCGTACGGCAAGAAGGACGTGGAAGCCGTTGTAAAAGCCGGCGTGCAGGTTATCCGCATGCCCAAGACGGAAACGGCCGATGAAGTCCGCGAGCTGGAGGCCGAAATCATAAAGGTGGAGAAAGAAATCGGCCGGGAAGGGGAGACCCGGATCATGGCCGCCATCGAGAGCGCCCTGGGCATCGTGAATGCCTATGCCATCGCCACGGCCTCGCCCCGCATGATGGGCATCGCACTGGGAGCCGAGGACTATTCGGCCAACCTGAAGACCAACCGCACGCCGGGCGGCGCCGAGCTGCTCCTGGCCCGCGAACAGATTGTGGTGGCCGCCCGCGCCGCCGGCATCGCCTGCTTCGACACCGTGTACTCCAACCTGGACGACATGGAGACCTTCCGCAAGGAGGTCGAACTCATCAAGACGCTGGGCTTCGACGGTAAATCCATCATCAACCCGCGTCAGATAGAGGTTGTAAATGAAGTATTTACGCCCACCGAGAAGGAAATCAACAAGGCCCGCGCCGTAGTAGCCGC